>Ga0187882_1002241_pt1 | contig 18096 bp, 8 predicted proteins | sample June2016WEW_19_1_3_FD_132991 | JGI IMG/M metagenome (GOLD analysis project Ga0187882, IMG submission 132991) | Peatland microbial communities from SPRUCE experiment site at the Marcell Experimental Forest, Minnesota, USA - June2016WEW_19_150 | ecosystem: Environmental > Terrestrial > Soil >... | reverse complement strand
TCCGCCCGTTCCTGGATGATCCGGTTCTCCAGGAAATCGTCGGGCGCGTAGTATTGGATGTTGGCAAGATCCCGCTCCCAGAGGGCCGTGACAATATCGCCGTCGCTGGCCGGCTTCTGGGACTCCTGCCGGATGAGATCCAGGAAATCGAGGACCTCGTCCCGGTCGAGGCCCTGGTAAAAATAGAGGGCCTGCATCCCGTCCTTGAAAAAAAAGAAGGGAAGGCTCTTGATCGTCATTTCGTCGGTGAAGACCGTCCGGCCTCCGCAGAGGAACGAATATTCCGAGACCCAGATCTCGAGCTTCCCATAGGCATCGAGATAGCTCCGGATCTTCTGGGTCAGGTCGTCGACGAAGTTCTTGACCGTGGCGTGCTCGGGCGGGAAGATCTTCATGGCCGAGACAGTGTTGGACAGTTGATGGAGGATGTCGCGGGTTTTATTGACGGCCTTGGGATCGAGGCTCAAGTCACCGCCCACGGCCACGATCACCGGGCTCTTCTTCTCGTCCATAGTCGGTCATGTCCGGAGCGCGGCTCCGGATCTTCACCCTCAGTGTAGCCATTTTTGGGCTTTCGTCAACCGGTATTTCTGGGGAAACCGGGGGTCCGAGGGACCGGGGAGTTCTCTATCTCTTGCTCAGGACCTTTTTCTCGTAGGCTTCGATCTCCCGGAGCCAGAAGTCGGCCGGCGGGACCCCATTCCTGAGGCAAAAGTAATCCCAGACGGGTCCGAACGGCATAGATTTGAGTTCTTCGAGCGCGGCCAGCCGGGCGAGGACATGCCCTTCGCCGTCCAGCTCCCGGAGCGTCTCCCGGGGCTCGAGGAGGGCGATGAGAAGCCCCCTCAGGGTGGCCCGGGCGCCGAGGACCCAGGCCCCGACGCGGTTCATGCTGGCGTCGAAATAATCGAGGGCGATGTGTGTCCTGTCGAGCGCCTGGCCTCGGACGATCTCCTCGGCCACGGTCCGGATCTCGTCGTTGAGGAGGACGACGTGGTCGCTGTCCCATCGGACCCCCCGGCTCACGTGGAGAAGGATCTCGTCGGAGAACTGGAGGACGGCCGAGATCTTGTCCGCCACGGACTCGGTCGGGTGGAAGTGCCCCAGGTCGAGGCAGACGAGCTTGCCCTTGGTGAAGGCGTATCCCAGGTAAAACTCGTGGGAGCCCACGACGAACGATTCGCTGCCGAGGCCGAAGAGCTTGCTCTCCAGGGAATCCTTCATCTGGAGGGGGCTGTACTCCGTTTCGAAGATCTCATCCAGCGAGTTCTTGAGAAGGGCCCGGTAGGTCCAGCGGTCGACAGGGACGTCCTTGCTCCCGTCGGGTATCCAAATGTTGTGGATGGAGCAGGCCTGGAGCTCGCGGCCCAGATACGCCGCGATCTTGCGGCAGAGCCGGACGTGCTCGATCCAGAATTTCCGGACGGCCGGGTCCTTGCTGCTCAGGGTGAATCCGGCTGCGGCTTTCGGATGCGCGAAGCAGGTCGCGTTGAAGTCGATTTTCAGATTTTCCTGCTTGGCCCATTCCACCCAGCCGCGGAAGTGCCCCGGCTCGATCTCATTGCGGTCGACAGGCTTCCCGCCGAATTCTCCGTACATGGCGTGGAGGTTGAGCCGGTGGCGGCCGGGGATGAGAGCGAAGGCCTGGTGAAGGTCCGAGCGGAGCTCTTGGACGTCGCGGGCCTTTCCGGGATAGGTCCCGGTGACCTGGAGGCCGCTGCCGGTAAGTCCGGCGGCCGATGTTTCGAAGCCGCCGACATCGTCTCCTTGCCAGCAATGGATGGAGAGGGAAACCGACTGGAGGCGGGAGATCGCCTTGTCGGTGTCGACGCCGAGGTCGGCGTACTTTCCCCGGCTCAGGGCATAGGCCTTTTCTACGGCTGTTGGATCCATGGACAACCCTCCTCACTCCGGACGAGCATTCTTATAGTATGGGCGCCCGGTTCTGTCAATCCCCTTCGCGGGATTCCACGGACGTGAGTCCTGGAGGAATAGCGAACCCCGCTTCGGGGACAGGCGCTCCAGAGCTTGCGAAAGTCGGATCCCACGGACGTAAGTCCGTGGAGCTTCAGCCGCCGAGGACCGCCCGGAAGCGGTCGAAGGCCTCAAGCCAGGCCTTGTCCTGGCGGGGTTCGTAGTCCACGGGCTCGAAGGAATCTCTGACGATCGTCCGCATCTCCTCGTGCGAACGAACAGACCTCAGGGCCATGGCTTGGACGAGGACGTTCCCGATGGCCGTCGCTTCGGCCGGGCCGGCGACGACCGGCCGACCCGTGGCGTCCGCCGTGAATTGGCAGAGCAGGCGGTTCTGCGAGCCGCCGCCGATGATATGGATCCTCTCGACCGGCCGGCCGGTGACCCGCTCGATCTGGTCGATGACCAGGCGGCACTTGAGAGCCAGGCTCTCGAGGATCGAGCGGATGAAGGAGGCCTCCGAGGCCGGCGGGGTCTGGCCGGTTTTCCGGCAGTAGCCGCGGATGGCCTCGGGCATGTTCGGCGGGTTGAGGAACCCGGGATCGTCCGGGTCGATGAGGGCCCCGAACGGGGCCGCTTCGCCGGCCGCCCGCGTCAGTTCGTCGTAGCTCAAGGCCCGGGCGCCTTCCCAGGTCCTCCGGCACTGCTGGACGAGCCACAGGCCCGTGACGTTCTTCAGGAAACGGATCGTCCCGGCCACCCCGCCTTCATTGGTGAAGTTCCGGTCGAGGGCCTCTTTCGTCATGATCGGGGCGCTTTCCTCGACCCCGACAAGGGACCACGTCCCGGAGCTGATGTAGGCCCAGTTCTTTCCGCGGGCCGGGACGGCGGCGACGGCCGCGCCGGTGTCGTGGCTGGCCGTGGCGATCACGGGAACGCCTTGGAGCCCCGTTTCTTCGGCGATATCGGCGAGAAGGGGCCCGAGGACCGTGCCGGGCTCGAGGACGTCCTGGAGGATCTTCTTGGAGAGCCCCATGGCCTGGAAGAGCCCCAGGTTCCAGCTCCGGGTCCTGGGGTTGAAGATCTGTGATGTCGTGGCCATCGTGAATTCCGAGGCCTTCCGGCCGGTCAAAAGATAATTGAAGAGGTCGGGCATGAAGAGAAGGTCCGAGGCCGCGCCGAGAAGGGGAGACCGGTCCCGGACCATCGCGTAGAGCTGGAAGAGGGTGTTGAAGGGCATGAACTGGATGCCCGTGACCTCGTAGAGGGCCTCGCGAGGGACGAGCTTGAAATATTCTTCCATGGCACCCAGGGTCCTCGAGTCGCGGTAGCAGAACGGTAGGCCCAAAACGCTCCCGTCCCGGGCCAGGAGGCCGAAATCCACGCCCCAGGTGTCGACGCCGATGCCGGCCAGGCCCGCCGGGACCTCGGAGGCGCAGGCCTTCATGGCCTTCTTCATTTCCTCGAAAAGGCCGAAGATGTTCCAGTGGAGATGCGCGGAATGCCGGAGGGGGGTATTAGGAAAACGATGGATCTCCTTAATTGAAAGGCGCCCCGCCTCGAGACGGCCAAGGACGGCCCGGCCGCTTTCCGCGCCGAGGTCGAACGCCAGAAAACATGAGGGCGTCATGGTCAACCCCTAATATAGCCATCTCCGCCGGCATTTCAAGCGTTTCCGGACGGATTTTTTTGAAATGCAGGGCTATTTGTTCTATTATAAGAAGAGTGTTTGTGACTCCTCTCTGAAAACCAAGAGACCCATGGATATCGACGACAAGCTGAAACATCTGCGCCGCGAGCGCGATGCCCGCAGCCGCGCCCAGCAGGTCCGGACGACCTGGCAAAAGATCGACGGCGAGGAAGGCCTTTCCGTCAAGGAGAAGCTCGAGCGCCTGATCACCCTCACGGATAAAGGGCATGCCGGACGGACCGTTTTCAAACCGCAGGCCCCGGACGTCATCCGGCGGGAGCCCGTCGCGCTCTATGAAAACCCCTACCTCCTCGACGCCCGTTACGGGCAGATCCCGATCGCGATGGGGCTCCAGATCCCGGGGCATATCCTGGCTTTCCTGAGCCGGGACCAGGCCTTCGAGCCGCTCGATCTCAGCTCGGCCGTCTTCCTCGACCTTGAGACCACGGGCCTGGCGGGCGGGACGGGGACGGTCCCGTTCCTCGTCGGCCTGGGTTACTTCCGGGACGACCGGTTCAAGGTGGCCCAGTTCTTTCTGGGCGAGATGGCCGAGGAAGGCCGGCTGATCCGGGAGGTCAGCCAGTTCTTCAAGGACATGGATTTCCGGTCCGTCATCACCTACAACGGCAAGGCCTTCGACGTCCCCCTACTTGAGACCCGGTTCGCCCTCCACAGGACGCCTTTTCCGTTCAGGGACCTGCCCCATCTCGATTTCCTGTTCTCGGCCCGGAACCTCTGGAAGCACAAGTACGACAACTGCCGGCTTTTCAACCTGGCCCAGCAGATCGCCCAGGCCGAGCGGGCCGAGGACATCCCGGGCGCGGAGATCCCTTTGCGCTATTTCCAATACATCCGGACGGGAGATTTCTCGCTCATCGAACCCATCCTCTACCACAACCAGGAGGACCTCCTGTCGCTCCTGAGCGTCGTCGTGGCCGGGGCGGTGCTCGTCGACAGGAACCAGGAAGCCGCGGAGAGGGGGGATACCGACGCCCTGGACCTCTACGGCGTCGCGAAGCTTTTCGAGAGCGCGGGCGACGCGTCCCGGTCGGCCGCCCTTCTCGAGAGGGCCCTGGAGGGACGACTCCCGGCGGATGTCACGCACACCGCCCGTAAGAAACTCTCCCACCACTTTAAAAAAAATCAGGCCTGGGACAAAGCCGTGCCGCTCTGGCAGGACATGAGCGCCAGGGACGACGTCTTCTCCTTCCGCGAACTCTCCATGTATTTCGAGCACAAGGCGAAGGACTACGAAGAGGCGATCCGCGTGGCCGAGGAAGGGCTGTCGGTCTCGATCGGGCGGTCGATCGCCGACCAGAAGGACTTCGAAAAGCGGCTCGAGCGGCTGAGGGGCAAGGTCAGGAAACAGAAGGGAGCGGCCGGAAAATGAAAGCTATGGTCCTCACGCGGTTCGGCAGGGTCGCAGAGAACTCTCTTGAGCTCAGGAACGTTCCGGTCCCGCGGCCGGGTCCGGAGGAGATCCTGGTGAAGGTCGCGTACTGCGGCGTCTGCCATACCGACCTCCACACGGCCGAGGGCGACCTTCCCGATATCAAGCTGCCGCGGATCCCGGGCCACGAGGTGATCGGAACCGTCGAAGAGCGAGGGGGGCGGGCGAAAAGGTTCAAGGTCGGCGAGCGCGTCGGGGCGGCCTGGCTCTATTGGGCCTGCGGGATATGCAGGTTCTGTAAGAGCGGCAAAGAGAACCTCTGTGAGAGCGCCCGTTTCACCGGGTTCCATCACGACGGCGGATACGCCGAATATATCGCCGTCCCCGAGAAATTCGCCTACGCCGTACCGCGTGTATTCGGCGACGCGGAGGCGGCCCCGCTCATGTGCGCCGGGATCGTCGGATACCGGTCCTTGAAGCTGAGCGGGATCAAGGCCGGCGGAAGGCTCGGGCTCTATGGCTTCGGCGCCTCGGCCCATGTCGCGATCCAGATCGCCAGGCACTGGGGGTGCCGCGTTTACGTCTTCACCAGGAGCGAGGAGCATAAGAGGCTGGCAAAAAAGCTGGGGGCGAGCTGGACGGGACTGGCCAAGGACGACCCGCCGGCGAAGCTCGACAGCGCCATCATCTTCGCCCCGGCCGGGAGCTTCTTCCTGGACGCCCTGAGGGCCCTGGAGAGGGGAGGGACGGCCGTATCGGCCGGGATCTACATGTCGCCCATCCCCCAGATGGATTACGGTCGTTATCTGTACCATGAGCGGAAAATGCTCAGCGTGGCGAATGCCACGCGGGAGGACGGGGAAGAGCTTCTTAAGGTCGCCGCGGAGATTCCCATCCGGACAACGGTCCAGGTCTTTCCGCTCGAGCACGCCAATGAAGCCCTCAGGCTTCTCAGGGTGGGCAAGGTCACCGGCGCCGCCGTCCTCAAAGTCAGCTGAGCGGCGGCCGCTCGATAAGGGGTTCATTGAAAAAGACGGCCTCTTGGGCTATATTATCGACACTTGAAAGTCCCTGCGCGCCCGTAGCTCAGTTGGATAGAGCGTCTGACTACGAATCAGCAGGTCGGGTGTTCGAGTCACCCCGGGCGCGCTCTTTCTTTCTCCCCTGATTATTTGATTTATCAGCGATTTACGATGAGCCTTGACCCTCTCATCGTCTTCCGTCCGAAACCGTAATTTTACTGCGCTTTCAGCCTATTCTGTCACGCCACCGTCACACGGCTGGCAGGTAAGGATTATTCCGGGGCCTTGTCGTTTGTCCAGGTGCGGGGCAGCATTGACGCCGCGTATTCTAAGATACGGCGTCTTATCCTTCGCAGTTCTACGAAGTTATATGTGGACATGCCAATTCCATATAGGATTCCAAGCGCCGTAAGAACCGCGAGCCAATTATTAGCCAGCCATCTTCCGACCATTCAATGCTCCTTTTTACCCCTCGGTTAACGCCCTATTCTGATTCTACTGCAGCCCCGTGGGCGACGCAACGTGGAAGGCTCGGGCCTTCATCGATAGGCCGAGACCGGCGGCGCTTTCAGCCTATTCTGTCACGCCACCGTCACACGGAATTCTCATGTTGTGCGAACCGACGTAGGAAGCTGACGTTCGAACTGTGCCAAATCCCAGTAGTGGGACTGTCAGATTTTCCGTATAGACTCCTTTTCACGTTTGAGTCTGTTTTCACCCTTATCACGAGCCAAGAGAACCTTCTTGATTCGTCGTCCTCATCCAAGGAGGTCTACCCAGTTTTTCTTACACTCCCCCCATGGTATATGCTAGACTAAGTCATCATGATTGGCCTCCCTTCGATTAAGATGAATTGCGAAATTCACGATTTCGGGTGGCCCTCTCTCAGAACATCGCTATTTGTTGCTGACTTTCAAAGGATGTCCCCGAACATAGGGATGTTCCCTTAACATCAGAAGGAGACCTCACACTTGCCGGTGAGCAGCAGGGCCATTCGCAGAAACTTGCTCCATTCATGGGCGCGTCTCCGCGGAAACGATTTGGCCCGAGAATTCGCCGGTACCGAACCACCGCTGCGATCGGAACTGTTCAGCAGCGACCAGATGAAGCAGCATGGCAAGGCCCTGGCGGAATCGCACACGCTCAGTTTGGGACAGGCTCCGGACCTGCTGCTGGCGCGGCTCGCGGAGAACGAAAGAGTCCTGATTGGAACCTGCGATTTGCTTACGGCGGCGGTCCAGGCCAATCGGCGGATTGCGCCGGCCGGGGAATGGCTGCTCGACAACTTCTATCTGATTGAAGAACAGATTCGCACAGCCAACCGCCACCTGCCCAAGGGTTACAGCCGTGAACTCCCACGCTTGCTGAACGGCCCATCGGCCGGGCTTCCCCGCGTGTACGACCTCGCGCTGGAGACGATCTCGCACGGCGATGGACGGTTCGACCTGGAAAGTCTCAGCAATTTCGTAGCCGCCTACCAAACGGTGACCGTCCTGAAGTTAGGCGAGATATGGGCCATCCCGATCATGCTGCGTCTGGCCCTCATCGAGAATTTGCGACGCGTTGGAGCCCGGATCGCCTGCGACAGGCTCGACCGCAACCGCGCCGACTACTGGGCGGACCAGATGACGGAAACCGCCGAGAAAGACCCTAAGAGTCTCATTCTTGTGATCGCGGATATGGCGCGGTCGAGACCGCCCATGGTGAGTTCGTTTGTTGCGGAATTGGCCCGGAGGTTGCAAGGGCAGAGCCCAGCTTTGGCATTGCCCCTCACCTGGATTGAGCAGCGGCTCTCCGAATCCGGCCTGACGATTGAGCAGTTGGTGCAGTCGGAGAACCAACAACAGGCGGCCGATCAGGTTTCCATCAGCAACAGCATCGGCAGCCTCCGGATTCTAGGGGCGATGGACTGGCGCGAGTTCGTCGAGACGATGAGCGTTGTCGAGCAGGTCCTGCGGGAGGATCCTGGGGGAGTTTATGGCAAGATGGATTTTAGCACCCGGGATCGCTACCGGCATGTCGTGGAGAAGGTCGCGAGGAGCAGCCCGCTGTCCGAAAGCGAGGTGGCCCGCCAAGCGGTCAAATTGGCCCGCGAAGGCGCGGCCGGGAAAGGCAGCGATGAACGAACGGCACATGTTGGGTACTACCTGATCGGCAAGGGAGGGCGGCAGCTCGGACGGACGGCGGAAGTCCGCCGCTCCATTCCCGAGGTTCTCCGGGGGATGATCGACCGGTTTCCTTTGCTCCTTTATCTGGGCACGATCGCACTGATTACGGCGATTTTCTCCGGGAGTTTGTTGGCCAAGGCGCATGCCAGCGGGCTCCACAATTGGCACGTCGCGCTGATCGGGCTCCCCTTGGTACTGGGGGCAAGTCATCTGGCGGTGGCGTTGGCGAACTGGCTGGCGACCTTGGTGGCGACCCCGCGCTTGCTGCCGCGGATGGACTTCTCCGGGGGAATTCCGCCGGAATCGCGCTCTCTCGTGGTGATCCCGACGATGCTCACAAGCGCTCAAAACATCGAGGATCTGACCGAGGCTCTGGAGGTTCGGTTTCTGGCCAATAGGGACGAGAACTTGCACTTCGGTCTGCTAACGGATTTCCGGGACGCACAAGAGGAAACGATTCCGGAGGACGGCCCGCTGTTGCAGCGGGCCCAGAAGAGAATCGAAGAGTTGAATGAAAAGTACAGGAGTGCGAAGGGCAACACGTTCTTCCTCTTTCATCGCCCGCGCCGCTGGAACCCTCGGGAGCGGCGTTGGATGGGTTACGAGCGCAAGCGAGGGAAGATTGAGGAATTGAATTCGCTCCTGCGCGGCGGTCCAAAAGACCGGTTCTCCCTCATCGTTGGAGACATGGCCGTCTTAGCGAACGTGAAGTACGTGATCACCCTGGACACGGATACGCAGCTCCCCCGTGATTCGGCATGGCAGTTTGTGGGAGCCATGGCCCACCCGCTGAATCGGGCGCGGTATGATGAAGACAAGCGGCGGATCGGTGAGGGGTACGGCATCCTTCAGCCACGCATGGCCGTTAGCCTGCCCGGCATGAGCCGCTCGCGGTATGCACGATTGTGCGGGAGCGAGCCCGGCATCGACCCATACACCCGGGTTGTCTCCGATGTCTACCAGGATGTGTTTGGTGAAGGCTCATTCATTGGCAAGGGGATCTATGATGTCGATGTGTTCGAACGGGTCCTCAAAGGGCGGTTTCCCGAAAACCGGATTCTCAGCCATGACCTTGTGGAAGGGTGCTACGCGCGGGCGGGGCTGTTGAGCGATGTCCTGTTGTACGAGGAATACCCATCCCGCTATAGCGAGGACGTGAGCCGTCGGCACCGTTGGATTCGCGGGGATTGGCAAATTGCCCGCTGGCTGCTTCCCGGCGTTCCCGGCCCTGAGGGAAGCCGACAGAAAAACCCGCTTTCCGGGCTGTCCCGATGGAAGATTTTCGACAATCTTCGTCGGAGCCTCGTAGCGGCGGCGTTGACCCTGCTGTGTTTGCTCAGTTGGACCGTCTTGTCGCCATCCTGGTTATGGACCCTGGCCGTTATCGGAACCATCCTGATTCCTCCCTGGACGGCTTCTTTTCTGGCTCTGTTTCAGAAGTCGGGCGATGTGCTGCTACGTCAGCACCTTACGACTGCGATGCGCTCGGCTGGCCGGCACACGGCTCAGGCCGCCTTTGCGCTCGCCTGCCTCCCCTACGAGGCTTTCTTCAGTCTGGATGCGATTGGGCGCACGGTCTGGCGGATGTGGGTCACCCATCGACGACTTCTCGAATGGAATCCGTCGGGCAACCCGGATCGCAATAGGCGCGCGGACCTCGCCGGTTCCTGGCGCACAATGTGGATCTCGCCCGTTTTGGCCACGGCCGGGGTGCTGTATCTGGCGCTCTCGAGGCCGGCCGCGCTGGGTGTGGCCGGGCCTATCCTGGGCCTCTGGTTGGCATCTCCGGCTATCGAGTGGTGGATCAGCCGGCCGCTCGCCCGCCGCGAAACAAGGCTGACCGCCGACCAGACTCTCTTTCTCCGGAAGCTCGCCCGAAAGACCTGGGCCTTCTTCGAGATTTTCGTCGGTCCGGAAGATCATTGGCTGCCGCCGGATAACTATCAAGAGCATCCCACTCCCGTGATCGGGCATCGCACGTCGCCGACCAACATGGGACTGGCGTTACTCGCAAATTTGTCCGCCTATGACTTCGGTTACATTCCGGCTGGACAACTCATCGAACGCACGGCGAATGCCTTCCACACGATGGGAGCCTTAGAACGGTACCAGGGCCACTTCTACAACTGGTATGATACGCGGTCGCTGAAAGCGCTGCCCCCCCTCTACGTTTCGACGGTGGACAGCGGGAACCTTGCGGGCCATCTGCTGACCTTGCGGCCGGGTCTGGCCGCCCTTCCCGATCGCCAGATCCTGGAAGCGCGATGGTTTGACGGACTCAGCGACACCCTGCAGATTCTCATGGACGCTAGGGGAGAAGCCGCTCCAGCCCAGCTCGCTCAACTTCAGAAGGACCTGGCGTCTCCCTCCGCTTCCCGGCCAACGACGCTATCGGGGGCGCGGCTGTGCCTCGCCCGGTTGGCGACGGCCGTCGCGGAGGCGGTGGACAGCCCCGAGGCCGACGCCGAAAGCCAAGCCATGCGGTGGGCACGTACCCTCGCTCGCCAATGCCAGGGCGCCCTCGACGAGCTGACCTTTCTCGCTCCGTGGACCTTGCTGCCGACCTCTCCGGATTGGCTCAACACCTTTCGCGGACTCGATGCGATCCCCACGCTGCGCGAACTGGCCGGATTCGAGGGGGAGTGGCTGTCGGCTATTGAGAATCACCTCGGCTCGGACACGACACCCGGGGAAAACGAGCGGCTGAGCGAGCTTCGCCGGCTCATCACCCAAGCAAGCCGCCGCGCTACAGCAAGGATTGCGGCGATCGAACGTCTGGCGCGGCAATCCGGCGAACTGGCCGAGATGGAGTATGACTTCCTGTTTGACAAGGCACGTCATCTGCTGGCGATCGGCTACAACGTTGGCGAGCGACGCCGGGACTCGAGTTACTACGATCTGCTGGCTTCGGAAGCGAGATTGTCCACTTTCGTAGCGATCGCACAGGGAAAACTGCCTCAAGAGAGTTGGTTTGCCCTGGGGCGCCTGCTCACCACCGCCGGCGGAAAACCGGTCCTCCTTTCGTGGAGCGGTTCAATGTTTGAGTATCTCATGCCGCTTCTCGTGATGCCGACTTACGAAGACAGTCTGCTCGACCAGACCTACCGGGCGGCGGTGGAAAGGCAGGCTGAGTATGGAAGGCATCGCGGGGTACCGTGGGGGAGTTCGGAGTCCGGCTTCAATTCGATCGATGTTCATCTCAATTACCAGTACCGAGCGTTTGGCGTGCCCGGCCTGGGCCTCAAACGCGGCCTCGCCGATGATTTGGTCATTGCCCCGTATGCCTCCGTGCTCGCCCTGATGGTGGCGCCCAAGGAGGCGTGTCTGAATTTGGAGAGACTCGCCGCTGAAGGGCTGGAGGGAGAATACGGTTTCTATGAAGCGATCGACTACACTCCTTCGCGTCTGCCCCGCGGGCAGTCGAGCGCCGTGGTCCGGTCGTTCATGGCCCATCACGAGGGCATGAGCTTCCTGTCTCTGGCCTGCCTGCTCCTGGACCGTCCGATGCAGAAGCGATTCGAGTCGGATCCTCTGTTCCAGGCAACCATGCTGTTACTCCAGGAGCGGGTTCCCAAAGCCACGGCGTTCTATTGGCACACCGCCGAGCTCTCCGGGGTCCGCACGACTCTCAACGGTTCGGAGACGCCGGTACGCGTTTTCAGCAGCCCAGACACGCCGATACCTGAAGTGCAGCTGTTGTCGAACGGAAGATACCATGTGATGATCACGAACGCCGGCGGCGGGTACAGCCGCTGGAAGGATATCGCCGTCACGCGCTGGCGCGAAGACAGCACCTGTGACAATTGGGGTGCGTTCTGTTACCTCCGCGACGTAGCCTCCGGGGAGGTCTGGTCAACCGCCTATCAGCCGACGCTCAAAGGGTCGGAGAAATACGAAGCGATCTTCTCGGAGGCGCGAGCGGAGTTCCGCCGCCGCGACCACGAATTTGACACCCATACCGAGATCGCCGTATCGCCCGAGGATGATGTCGAGCTGCGCCGTATCACCCTCACCAACCGCTCCCGCACGCGCCGGGCGATTGATGTCACGAGTTACGCGGAAGTCGTTCTGGCCTCACCGGCCGCGGACGCCTTGCATCCGGCGTTCAGCAATCTCTTTGTCCAAACCGAGATCCTCCGGCCCCAGGGGGCGATTCTCTGCACTCGCCGGCCCCGCTCCGTGGACGAGCACACGCCCTGGATGTTTCATCTGCTGGCCGTGCATGGGGCGGAAATCGGAGAAATTTCCTACGAGACGGACCGCCTGAGGTTCATCGGCCGCGGCAATACCGCCGCCAACCCCCAAGCGATGAGTGGCGCCGCCACGCTCTCGGGCAGCGAGGGTTCCGTGCTGGATCCGATTGTCGCCATCCGTTATCGAATGACGCTCGATCCGGAAGAAAGCGCAACGATCAATATGGTTTCGGGCATCGGGGACACTCGCGACGTGTGCCTGGGGCTGATCGGCAAATACCGGGATCGCCGTCTCGCGGATCGCGTCTTCGATCTGGCGTGGTCACACAGCCAGGTGTTCTTGCGACAGCTCAATGCCACCGAGGGCGACGCGCAACTCTATGGACGCCTGGCCAGCTCGGTCATCTACGCCAACTCCTCGCTGCGCGCGGACCCGGGCCTCCTCATCAAGAACCGTCGCGGGCAATCAAGTCTGTGGGGCTACTCCATCTCAGGAGATTTGCCGATCGTGCTGCTGCGGATTGGCGACCCGGCCAATATCGAACTGGTTCGCCAACTCGTGCAGGCCCATGCCTACTGGCGCCTGAAAGGATTGGCCGTGGACCTGGTGATCTGGAATGAAGACCACGTCGGATACCGGCAACTCCTCAACGAACAAATCATGGGGCTCATTGCCGCCGGCCTCGAAGCCAACGTCACGGATCGACCCGGGGGTATCTTTGTAAGACCTGTAGACCAGATATCAAATGAGGACCGCATCCTTTTCCAGAGCGTCGCCCGGGCCATCCTCGTCGACAGTCGCGGAACGCTGGCGGACCAGATCAACCGTCGCGGCCTTGGGGAGGTAAACGTCCCGCGCCTCGCATCGCCCCGAATCCGCCGCGCCGAAGCCCCGGGAACGGCCGCGTTGCCTCGCCACGATCTGATCTTCTTCAACGGGCTGGGAGGCTTCACTCCCGATGGGCGCGAGTACGTCATTACAACCGCGCCCGGGCAAGTGACGCCGGCACCATGGGTGAATGTGCTGGCGAACCCGGACTTCGGAACTGTCATCTCAGAGAGTGGCCGGGCCTGCACTTGGAGCGAGAATGCCCACGAGTTCCGCCTCACTCCCTGGACCAACGACCCGGTGAGCGATTCCAGCGGAGAAGCCTTTTACCTCCGTGACGAAGAGAGGGGCCACTTCTGGTCCCCCACGCCGCTACCCAGCCGCGGCTCGCAGCCGTATGTCAGCCGGCACGGATTCGGATACAGCGTCTTCGAGCACATGGAACGGGGCATCCGCTCTGAACTATGGGTTTACGTGGCCCTGGACGCGCCGATCAAGTTCACGGTGTTGAAAGTGCGCAACGAGTGCGGTCGAACCCGCCGTCTCTCGGCTACGGGATACGTGGAGTGGGTGCTGGGAGACCTGCGGCCGAAATCGGCCTTTCACGTGGCCACCGAAGTTGATCCCGGGAGTGGGGCGCTCTTCGCCCGCAACCCCTACAACACGGAGTTCGCCGACCGGGTGGCCTTTTTCGATTTGGACGATGCTGTTCGGACCATCAGCGGCGACCGGGCTGAGTTTCTCGGGCGTAACGGTGCGCTCCAGAGTCCGGCGGCCATGGCCCGGTCGCGGCTTTCCGGTAAGGTGGGGCCCGCTTTGGATCCCTGCGCCGCGATCCAGGTTCCCTTTGAGCTGGCCGATGGGCAAGAGCGCGAGATCATCTTCACGCTCGGGGTAGGACGGAACGCCGACGATGCCCGTAGCCTGGCCTCCCGCTTCCGGGGAGCATCGGCGGCACGGGGCGCGCTCGAAGAGGTGTGGCATTACTGGAATCACACGCTCGGCGCCGTGCAGGTGGAAACTCCGGACCCGTCTCTCAACGTGCTGACCAATGGCTGGCTCTTATACCAGACCCTGGCCTGCCGTCTTTGGGCGCGGAGCGGATACTACCAGCCGGGAGGTGCCTTTGGTTTCCGCGATCAGTTGCAGGACGGGATGGCGCTCGTCCACGCCGCGCCACACCTTTTGCGCGAGCATTTGCTCCGATGCGGCGCCCGTCAGTTCCCGGAGGGAGATGTCCAGCATTGGTGGCATCCCCCCTCGGGCCGGGGCGTGCGGACTCATTGTTCTGATGATTACCTGTGGTTGCCGCTAGCGACATGTCGCTACGTTCTCAGCACAGGGGACACCGGAGTGTTGGATGATCCCGTCCATTTTATCGAAGGCCGCCCGGTAAACAGTGAGGAGGACTCGTATTACGATCTGCCGAGCCGGTCGGAAGAGGCGGCCACTCTCTACGAACACTGTCGGCGAGCCATCCTGAGGGGGCTCAGATTTGGGGAGCACGGCCTGCCGCTCATCGGCTCTGGAGACTGGAACGACGGCATGAATATTGTGGGCGAACACGGCAAGGGCGAAAGCGTCTGGTTGGGGTTTTTCCTGTACGAAGTTCTCATGCAGTTCATGGAGGTTGCCCGCACCCGGGGTGACCTATCTTTCGTCGAACGTTGCCAGAGGGAGGCGGCTCAAGTCCGTCGGAATATCGAGCAAAATGGCTGGGATGGCGAATGGTACCGTCGGGCTTACTTCGACGACGGCTCGCCCCTTGGGTCGGCGAGTAATCCCGAATGTCAGATTGATTCGATTGCCCAAAGCTGGTCGGTTCTATCCGGAGGGGGCGATGCCGAGCGTTCCCGCATGGCCATGGAAGCGGTGGATCAGCGCCTCGTTCGTCGGGACCATAGGTTGATCCAACTTTTGGACCCCCCGTTCGACAAGTCGACTTTGAATCCCGGCTATATCAAAGGGTACGTCCCGGGCGTGCGAGAAAATGGCGGTCAATACACTCAGGGGGCGGTCTGGGCGGCGATGGCCTTCGCTGCCTTGGGCGACAGTCGGCGGGCATGGGAGCTGTCGGCCATGATCAACCCGGTGAACCATGCGAGATCTCCGGAGGAGATTGCGACCTACAAAGTAGAACCGTATGTCGCCGCGGCCGACGTCTATGCGCTCTCTCCGCACACGGGCTGCGGGGGATGGACATGGTACACGGCCTCGGCCGGTTGGATGTACCGGCTGATCGTGGAAGCACTCCTGGGGCTGAGGCTGGAAGTGGACAAACTGCGTTTTGCCTCGTGCCTCCCGGAGGATTGGCCGGCCTTCAAGGTGCATTACCGGTATCGCGAGACGGTCTACCACATCGTCGTTCTGCAAACGCGTGGCGGAAATGGCGAGATGAGCGTGACCGTGGACGGCGTCGAGCGACCCGACCAGGCGATTCCTCTTGTTGACGACCGTCAGGAACACTCGGTCGAAGTGAGAATGCCCGCTGCGCACAGCTAACCCGGTTAGCAGAATGATCGCTCCAAGACATCCCGGAGGGAAATCGCGGATTATGGCGTGGTTCAGATTTTAAGATAAAAAGTGCGGACCTCCACTGTTATGACCGTCCTGTTTCCAAGCGCCCGGAAAAAATTACGATTTCCAATCTCCATATTCAATTTGATAAGAGGCATGCTTTCCGATACCTTCCTGGCCGATTATGAGCGACGCTTCGAAAAGAGGCATAGGCATTTCCGGCGGATCACCAGGGGAGTGGCCGAACGCTATCTCCTTTGCGCCAATCTCAACTCGGGTTTTGCCCGGAGCCGCTGACATCTCGGACGGAATGGATAAAGGCAAAGCTAAACGAAAACGTCATTCATAAGGGGAAAATCCACTGTCCCCTGTAGGATGCCAGGTCCTAGGCCCTGACCACATTCCCGATCCATGGATCGCCTGAGCGAGTCAGAGCAGGGGGAGCTTCAATGAATTCGCAGGTTTTGAACGGTTCCCCCCTGGCCTAACCTCGCATTGTATCGATATCCGCATGAGCCCACTCTTCATCAGCTGATTTTCCCCTGTGCGACAACCTCGTGGATACGATTTTTAATTTTCTCTCCATCGGCCAGATAGTAATGCTTCAATGGTCTCAGTTCTTCGTCAAGGTCATAGACAAGCGGTATTCCGGTTGGAATATTCACGTTAACAATTTCGTCATCACCGATGTTGTCGAGATACTTAACCATAGCGCGCAGGCTGTTCCCATGGGCGGAAACTATGGCCTGTTTTCCCGACCTTAACGCTGGCGCCAGAACCTCATGCCAATAAGGCACGAATCTGGCCACAGTGTCCTTTAGACTCTCTGTGAGCGGCAGTTCGTTTTCACCTAGCCCACGGTATTTCGGGTCATTTCCCGGATATCGTTGATCCGTTTTTTTCAGCGCCGGTGGCCGGACATCATAACCCCTTCTCCAGATGTGTACCTGCTTCTCGCCCAGCTTCTCTGACAGCTCGGCTTTGTTCAGGCCTTGAAGCGCTCCGTAGTGCCTTTCATTAAGTCGCCACGAGTTGTGCACCGGTATCCACATGAGGTCCATCTCATCCAAGACCAGCCAGAGCGTCCTGATAGCCCGTTTAAGAACAGAAGTGAAGGCAACATCAAAGAGATAGCCGTTTTCTTTGAGGGTCTTGCCGGCCTCCTTAGCCTCGGCAATACCTTTCTCAGACAGATCAACGTCCGTCCATCCGGTGAATTTGTCTTCCAAATTCCAGATGCTTTCTCCATGCCTCAGGAGTACGAGCTTCATTGTCTTAAATAACTCCCACACCAAGCAGGATCATGCCGGACTAGCGAACAACCTCCACCTTGAGGAGATTCGTCGTGCCCGCCAAACCAAGCGGTATTCCGCCGGTTATGACAATAAGGTCGCCCGGTCTAGCCAACCCGAGTTCCTTGGTAAGGGACGATGCCACAGAAAATAGACCGGATATCGACGAAGGCGTGGCTGCACGGACAGGTTGTACTCCCCAATAGAGCATCAACCTGCGGCCAACGACCCCATCGGGGGTCATGGCCAAAACAGTTGCCCGGGGTCGGTATTTTGAGACACGCTCGGCTGTACTGCCTGACCTGGTCAAAGCAACAATAACGCGTACACCCAGATTATGAGCGGCAACGCAGGCATTGTAGCTGATCAGTTCCTCGGTTCTTTGCCCAAACCATGTCTTTTTCTCGGATAGCGCCAGCTCATAAGGCAGCTTCTTTTCCGTCTCGCGGGCAATCCTGTCCATGACCGTTACCGCCTGGACTGGATGTTCGCCAATTGAAGTCTCCTCCGAAAGCATGGTGGCATCCGTGCCGTCGAATATGGCATTGGCCACATCAGTCGCCTCAGCCCGGGTTGGTCGCATAGATTTGACCATTGATTCAAGCATTTCCGTAGCGGTAATCACCGGCTTGCCGGCATGATTACATCTTTTGATGACCTCTTTTTGGACCAGAGGGACTCTTTCCAGGGGAATCTCGACCCCGAGGTCCCCCCGGGCAACCATGACACCATCACTCTCCGCCAGAATACGTTCAAAGTTTTTTACCGCCTCACCCCGCTCAATCTTGGCAATGATCGGTATATCCATACCCTGCTCAGCCATGAGCTTTCTGACACCGGTGATATCATCGGCCGCAGTGACAAAAGAAAGGGCCAGGTAATCCGGGCGCTGGCTGATGGCGAAGAGAAGAGCCTCCCGCAGGGCGTCAGTGATAAATGGGCCGGAACTCCGCATGCCCGGCACGACAAGACCTCGATCTTCGGTCAGAATCCCTCCGACGATGACCCGGCACTTTACTTCGCCGCTATCCACTTGCTGGACCCTGAGCTGCATCGCACCATCATCGAGGAGAACAGTGTC
>Ga0187882_1002234_pt1 | contig 18120 bp, 39 predicted proteins | sample June2016WEW_19_1_3_FD_132991 | JGI IMG/M metagenome (GOLD analysis project Ga0187882, IMG submission 132991) | Peatland microbial communities from SPRUCE experiment site at the Marcell Experimental Forest, Minnesota, USA - June2016WEW_19_150 | ecosystem: Environmental > Terrestrial > Soil >... | reverse complement strand
TGGGGGCCTGAAGGTAATCCTGTATAGGAAGGAGCGATATGCTATTTGGCGATGAAGCAGCAATGATGCAAAGTAGAGGTGTGGGTAGTACCTGCCCGCCTCTCTACCCTCCGAATGGGAGTGAATTCTTCTATGGTTCTGTAACAGAATGTACCTCTACTTTGCCCCTGAATCTCCTGATGGGAAGATACCGGATGCTGAAATTCGACCCTGACCTCGGGGCAGATCCCTATATTCTCTATGACCCTGCCGGCAAGATCCTTGGAGTGTGGGATAACCGGCCGAGCTATTGGGAGCTGATGGAAGTGGCCCATGGATGAGAGCCTGCGGCAAAAGCTGCCGGAGTTGCAAAAGAAGCTGGATGATGCGGAGACTGAGCTTCATGATGCACTGGTTAAGTTATATCCTGAGGGCGCTGTGTTGCAGGTCAGACTCTCTTCGCTAAAGGTACAGCCAACAGAAGGGACTGTGATCAGCCATGGCTTCGGGAGCTGTGCTGGCTACGTGGGGCTGCGCCTGCATACCGAGAGGAAGCCGGTGCGGGGTATCTTCTGGAAAGACATAGTATGCTGAAGTTATGCTGAAATTATGGGGATAATTGGAGGAAGTTATGCCGAAGCCATGTGAAGCAGTCGATGAGTGGAACAAGACGCATGCCGTGGGAACCTATGTCATTTATGAGTCCATCAAAGACGATCCCACAACACGCAGAGCAGCTAGAACCAGATCCGTAGCATTTCTGGCTGATTCAGGAACAGCCGTCATCTTCCTGGAGGGACAGTCCGGATATGTTGCGCTCGACCATGTTAAGGCCGAAAGAATGGCCGGCCACCTCCGATGTTTGGGTGATGCCATGAACATCATTGTCTACAGCGAGGAGCTATCCAGAGAGGATATCCAGGCTCTTCTACAGGCCATCCGGGACTGTGAACAAAAGAACTTCCCGGATAAGGCGATCGGCATATTCGCGGTGATACCGTTCCTGAATAGCGCAGAATGTACTGAGGTTCTTAAGAGTATCAAGCCGCCTTTTATAGGCGGTGAGCCCATGATATTCGGGGGCAAAGATGGGGATTAAATACTCCGGGTCCGAGTGGATCGCGCGGCAGAAATACGGGGCCCAGATGTCGCCCCTGGGGGGAGCTGCCGCCGATCTCCTCGGTGATATCTACCTCGGCATCTACCATCTGCCCTCTGCTCGCCTGGCGAAGGTAGATTGGACGGCTGCTAAGCTGGTCTCCATAACGCTTTGCGCCACTATGGCTACCTATGATGATGACCTTCTGACGAGGATAGTCACCCTCAGCCATGACCGGATGCTCAGGGTTGAGATCCAGGCCGCAAGGCCCAGTTACCTGAAGCTCATGATAAGCCAGCGCACAACCCGAGAACCAGGGCAATGTTGGGAGCATATGCCCACCCTGGAAGCCCATATCTCTGCACTGAGAAAGGCTTATGAATAATGCTGGTTTGCCCGAAGTGCGGCAAGCTCCTGTTTACCGAGCAGGAGATGACTCAAGGTCTGGGCTGCCAGGAGTGCAGGGCTGCGGTCGACAAATATATTGCCAGCCTGTTCGGGAAGGTTAAGGTGAAGAAGGAATAATGGAAACAGAAGATCTTGAGAAGCTGTGGAAGGAAATCAAATACAATCAGGACTTTATTCAAAGGGTGCGAAGTCTCTTGTTCTATGTCGGGGAGAGGGATGAAAGCAGGGACCGCCTGGCCCTGGTTCTGCTCGCGAAGTATGTCAAAGAATGGCTAGAGAAGAATCCGGAGAAGCTGAGCGACGAGGCACACAATGTAGTTGGTGACTATGCCGATGAAATCATCGAGGCAGGGAGTAAATCCGGGCCTGAAATGCCCGAGCCCCTGAGAGTGACCATCACATACGGTAAGAGATGATTAATCTGACTCGATGGCTCTGCCAGCTACACCATACCGTGATAGCTTTCGTGTGGGACACGGAGACCACAACGGAGAAGGAGGTGATAGCCAAGGGCGAGAATGAATTCAAGAGCAATGCCATTCAACGGCGCTGTGGCATCTGCGAGGGTGTGATTCATGTCGAGACCATAACAACGAAGTACAGCACCGTCAACGAAGCCATGCCCGAAATAATCAAGCTCCGGATATCGAACGTCAAGGCAATGATATCGCTTTGCACTGAAAAGAGTGCCGAACCTATCCGGGTGAGGATAACCAAGACCGTGAGGCCGGACCTGCCTGATGTTTTCGCGGATAAGCATGTAGCCAACCCGGGTGAAGAGTATGAGGCGGAGTCCAATCGGAACGGTGCGGTGAGTATCATCTTTCCGGATGGCTCCAGGCTGGGGGTCAAGCCCGGGGAGTTTGAATTCATCGAGGCACCCGACTGGCTGCGGAAACTCCACTCAGCAAGGTGGAATTAAGTAAAGGAGGGTATTATGCACTGCTGGTTCTGTGACTACAAGCCACCCAGAAAGGCCCCGAGGGGTGTTATCTTTAAGCATATGTGGGGCGAACACCACGACGAGATGATCAAGAAAACAAGGAGTATGAGGCGACCGGAAGAGCCAGCCACCTTGCCCAAGGAACAACCTCGCCACAAGGGCTTTGAGTGGTTTTTGTTCAGGCGAACCGGGGAGCAGACTCCTGGCGGGCACATTTCTGACTTTACCCTTTTTGGCTTTTCTGTCCACTGGTAGGAGCATCAATGAATACACCGAAGGCCCCCAACAGAGGACATCCTGGATAACCAGAGCGGCCTATTTCTGGAAGTATTTCGTCGATCAGAAAGCCCCGCAAACATGAGGAGGTGGCATGAAAAAGCAGAGAGAGATGATGCCTGTACTGGAGGACTTGCTTAACCTTCACCCTACATGGTCTGCGTCGCAGATAGCGGCGGAGGCCTCCCGGGTTATTGCGGAGCCAGCGTCGCGGAAGAAACCAGCACGACTGAGCCGCCTGAAGAGAAAGTATGGCTGACTGCAAACTCCTGGGCTGTATGTTGGACGGAGGGACCTGCTCTGGTGATTCGAAAACTTGCCGGCAGCAGAATAAGTTAGCGTTGAAACAAACCCCCGCCAGCTCTTACCGGAAGAGAACGACGAGGCGCAAAGTAGCGACTAGAGAGGAACTGACTGATATCGCCCGTGATATCCACGGCCAGGTCTTCCAGAGGGGTTCAGATGTCATGGTAGCCTTTGGGTACTCACCGAGATCGGCCATGATGGATACGAACCTCGAGCTCTGGGGACTTGTGGAGTACACCGAGGGGGAGGGCTATCGCATAAATGGGTTTCCGTCTGGAAAGGATTGGGGAGAAAAATGAGGGCTTTATCCTTCTCGAGACCCTGGGACATGGTGATTCTGCACCCTCCGTTCAAGAATGTCGAGAATCGGAAATGGCCGACGAAGTACAGGGGCCGTATCCATGTCCACCGGGCGAAGTCTTGGGACCAGCGCGGATTTGAATGGCTGTGGAAATACCGCCAGGCTCTCCATATTGACGAGTCTGTGTTCCCGGAGATGCTTTTACTGAAAGTCCCTGTTTGCCAGGGTGAGCTTGTTGGTGAAGTTGACATAGTGGACTGCATATCCGAGAGCAGCAGCCCCTGGTTCTTCGGTCCTTATGGCCTGGTTCTCTCCGATCCGTTTGCCTATGAAAAGGTGATCCCCTACAGGGGGGCCTTGGGGTTGTTTGAGGTCCATCTATGAAGTGCGACTGGTGTGAAACAGAGCACCCTCCTGAATTTCGTGGTCAGAGCAGGGATGAAGCCCAGTTCCTCGAGAGGATAAAGGAATTTGGGCTAGTGCACGTTTATATATCAAAGACCACGGGGCGCTGTCATTGCGGGGAAGAACTTGAGATCTACATTCTGCCTATCGCAGGCCCGGCTCACCCCCGGACGCCAGTGGTTGGCCATAAGGGCCAGGGGTGTATTGGTCCCTGGACTCATAATGTTGGTCTTATGAAGGGGCATGGTCTGGAAGCTAAACCCTTGCCTTGTGAAGATGCTTATTGTAATCAGGTGTGGAGCTGAGGAGGTAATGTGATCACGCTGAAACCTGTCGATCGAGATAACTGGAGTGAGTGCATACGCTTAAAGGTGAATGACTACCAACGCCCGTTTCTGTCATCGAACCTCTATTCGCTGGCCCAAGCCAAGGTAGAGCCCTGGTGGAGGCCTATGTGTATCTATATTGAGGAGGGGAAAGCAGGGCCACTGATGGTGGGATTTCTCATGTGGGGATTTGATGAGGCTGATTACAAATTGTGGTGGAACAGGTGGATGATAGACGTGAGGTTTCAGGGGAAAGGGTATGGCAGGTTGGCTGGAGAGGCATTGATAAACCTGCTGGGAAGAACTGCCGATATCTACGGCGCATGCCACCTTGGTAACCCGATCGCCAAGAAGATGCTGACTGGTCTTGGTTTCGTCCCCACTGGCCGGATGATTGACGAGAATGAAGAAGAGCTTGTGTTGAAAAGACTTTAGACTATGGCTTATACCACAGTTTTCCCCATCGACCCAGATATCCAGGAAGCAGCCGAGATCTTCGATCGCTGCTGTCTTGAAAATGGGCCCAAGAATTACCTTAAAGAGTGCCCTCTGGCCAAGCAGTGTCAGAAGTGGTGGGATAAATTGCAAGAAGAGAGGGTCACTAATTTCAAGAAGGAGGATCTGGACGATATCGCCCGGCGCTTCCAGGAAGCAAGAGAAGAATGGCTATCAACATAACGCAGTGGCTCTGCCCGCAGCGAACAAGCAAATCTGACTGCCATGAGAATGTTACAGAATAGGAATTGAGGTGACTATGTGGCGTGTTCGTCTTTGGTTTTTCCATTTCTGCTTCAAGGATATCGTCAGGTGCAGGGAGTGCTCCCGATGCCGTGATACCCCTGAGAACAAGGTCTTTCCTATTGCTCAACATACGATATGCGAACATTATGGGTGCATCGTCGACAGTGATGCGTTGAAATGGTGTATCGGTTTCAAAGGGAAGGCTTGATGAATTGGCCCCCGACTGCCCTGGATATCAAGGGAGCTTTGGCAAGGCATCATACCAAGGATGTGTTCGTCGATGAGTGCAAGAATGGCCCCACTTGGTCAAGCACTGGCCTGGCGCTGCTCGATGCTTGGGCCTTGCTCCGCACATGGTCACCTTTGACCGCCATCGGGTATGAAGTTAAGGTAAGCCGGGCGGATTTTGAGAAAGACCAAAAATGGCCTCAGTATTTGCCTTTATGCCATGCGTTCTATTTCGTCAGCCCACCAAGCATTATCAAATCAGTAGACCTGCCGAAGGGAATCGGATTGAAATATATCACCAAATCGGGCACGATCCACACCAAGTTGAGAGCGGAAAGGCATGAGCCAGATGCAGAAAAATTCACGCTCTTACTTTGCTATGTAGTCATGTGCCGCACTCAGATAGTCAAAGATACCATGAAGGCTCCTACACCAGATAGGCTGACCCTAATCAGAACGTGGGTTGAAGACGCTGACCGTCGCAAGGAACTAGCTCCAGTTGTCTCTAAGCACCTACAAGAGCGGTTTGCGGAGATGCAGAAAGAAGTTTTGGAAGCCAGGAATATGAAGAGCCAGGCACAGCGATTTGCTGAAGAACTGGCGATGCTGGGTATCACCTGGAATCCGAATGACAATACGTGGTCACATAATAGCGAGGTATCGCAGCAGATCAGACAGTTGAGAGCGGACACTATGGACATTTGGGACTTGCAGGGTATAGCAAGCCTTGGGAGGCACATGGCTGAATTTGCAACCAGGATGATCGAACTGAGGGAGAAACTCAAATCTGAGGTATAGAGGGAGAATTATGCCAATTATTCAATGCGCATGCGGGAAAAAGGATTGTGATACAGCTATCAAAATCGGCGATACTTCAGACAAATCGCATCCCTCGATCTGGCTGAGAGACAAAACTGGGCAAGAAACCCTGATGTATCTGGATGCAAATGCTGTAACCCAGTGCATCAGAGAATTCACTCGTATGCTGAAGGAGATGACGATTCCGGATGAGTAAAGTCAGCTGTAGCAAATGCGGCCGGGAGCTGGGGCAGGATAGCTGGAATCCGCAGCTCTTTCTCCTCTTCTGTGAGGATCCGTCCTGTATCCTCTTCAAAAGACCGCAGGCAAAGAGGTATAAGGACCGCAGCGGAAACCCTAGCGACCCGCCAAAGGCAAGCCAGTGGCTTCTCAGTTCAGGCGTGAGTCTGGTGGAACGGAACAATAAGTATGTCTGGATCCCTACCCGTTTTCTAAGGCGTACAGAATGACTGTGGCCATCATTGAAGGCGTTCTCTGCCCGGTCTGTCAGAAGGAAACCTTCCAGCTTTTCGATCGGGAAGCACGCCTGTCTCCAGAGACGACTGTGAGGCTGAAGTGTTGCCGGCGCTGCGCCAACCGGATCGATTTCGAGAACGAAGAGGAGATCAGGCAAAAGGTGCTCGAAGGTATGACCAAAGCCGAGAGGCGGCTGGCCCGGAAGGAAGATTCCTACAGGTGGGCGGAGTCTCTTTATGGGAAAAGTGTTGTGGTTTATTATGATGCCAGCGACGGACGGGGTGGCTGGGAGAAGACCGGATGCCAGGTGAAAGGTCGCGCTTTCCGTGTGTCCAACGTCTGCGGTGGCTGGGGATGCGTGTCGGTGCTTCTGGATGAGAATGAATGGTCGCGGCTCAGCGTTTACCGCCAGGACATATGGGGGATACACGGAAAGAAAGTAGTGGATGTGGCGATCATCGACGGGGTGCGATGGGCGCTGGATCTTCACCCATATATGGATGTGAAGCGGGATACCCGGTGGGAAATCCCTCAGAATGTCCATTTCTACGTGTCCTGGGGAGAGCGTGGCCGCTTCCAGGTTGAAGCGCAGGAAGGGCCGGCGATGCTGCCACCAAAGGGGTGGCTGGTCCCTGAATTGAGGTAAAGATGAATGACACCAATATCGAATATGCAGAGAAGACGCTCAATCCCCTAACGGGTTGTCTCCGGCGCTGTCCATACTGCTACGGCTGGAAGCTGGCGAATGGCCGGCTGAAAAAGCTGTACCTGGCGAACAAAAGGGTCATCGCCGGGGATCCGGGCGACCCGTATGCCATCCGCTGGTGGCCCGAAAGACTGGAGGAGATCAAGCATCTCAAGAAACCCACCAGGATCTTTCTCTGCAATATGTCGGACCTGTTCGGGCACGGTGTGCCTCCGGCGCACATTTTGACTATCCTGGATGTTGTAAGGGCTGCAAAACAACATACTTTCATCCTCTTGACTAAATGTGGCTATAACCTGGTGGAGTATTCCCCATTTCCGCCGAACTCCTGGGTCGGTATGACAGCCACCAACCGGAAGGAGTATTCCAATGCCATTCACTACTTGAATTTTGTCCAAGCCGGGGTTAAATTCATCAGCTTCGAGCCCCTCTTGGAGGAAGTCGGAGTTCTTTCAGGTGACTTCCTGTCTCACAACATCCGGTGGGCAGTCATAGGCGCCCAGACCAACCCCACAGTCCGTCCGAGCAACAAAGCCATGCAGGAGATCCTGGTGGCAGCCAAGAGAGCGGGGGCCGCTGTCTTCTGTAAGGACAACCTAGCCCGGAAAGCCAGCGAAAGGGCAGCATTACCCATGTTATGCAGAGAGAGGCGGTGCAGTTTGATTCTAAGGCAGGAGTATCCGCTGTGATTGACCTTCGTGCTAAAATGAGGCAGCTTCTCAGAGAAGTATGCCAGACCAGACGAAGTGCCCCAATTCACCCACTGGTGCGCATCACTTCATCTGTGACCCTAACCCGGGAGCCACCTCAAAAGGGGTCTGCAAATACTGTGATGCCCGAGACGAATTCCTTAATTCCTGGACTGTGCAGGCTGTGGCACTCCATGGAGAGGAGGAAGACATGGCATTGACTGCCGACCAGAAAGCGGAGAGACACCAGTTTTATGAAGAAAACAGAGAGCTGATTCTTGAGTGTTATCAGGAGGCCGGGGGCAGCATATCGCAGGCGGCGAAGCTCTGCACTCTGAGACTTGGCCAGCCCATGCCGCCTACCAGCCTGAATGACTTGATAAAGAAGAGATGGAAAATCCCCAAGCCCAGAAAGAAGAAAAGAGGCCGCAGAGTGGAGGTTGAGTCTACTACTGTTGAGGAACATGAGGAACACAGGGAGCAAGGGCTGGACCTGATATTCCCGTATCCAGAGAGAGAGGTGGCTCCGGTTCTCAGGGGCAAGGTTACAAGCATGCAGGCGATAGGTAAGAAGATCACAGCGACGCTCGAAGTGCCGGCGGGGGATATGGAGCAGCTCCACATGGGCGGCATCATCTTCTTCTACGAGAAACAACCATAGATACTAAACAGTGTAGCAAATGTGGGAAGAGAAAAACGACCTCTGATTTCCACAGGAAATCTAAGGCAAGTGATGGATTTCAAAGTCGGTGTAAAGCCTGTATACATTTAGATTCTGCTGCTTATTATGCTAGGAATAAAAATCGACAAAAGGTAGCATCACACGAATGGTATGTTGAGCACACTGAATATTGGAAAGCTCAGGTGGCCGCTTGGCAAAAGGCTCATCGGGGTCTGGTTAACTCATCTTCTAATCGACGGAGGAAACTCTGGCGCAAAGAGCATCCCGATGAGGTAAAAAGACAAGACCATGACCGTTATCAAAGAAATTCTGAAAAGCAAAGGCGTTGGAGCCGGATATGGTATAGAACTCACCCGGAAATGGTCAAGAGACAGCGCGAGAAATGGTATGCCAATCACCAAGATGAGTGCAGAGACAGGAATGCCCGAAGACGTGCCGAGAAGAAGGCTGTTACTGTTGAGGTGTTTACCAGAGCAGAGATTTTTGAACGTGACAAAGGGAGATGTCACCTTTGCGGGAGGAAGGTAAAGCCTAACAACTGGCATCTCGACCACCTTCTCCCACTATCAAAGGATGGTAAACACAGCAAAGACAATGTAGCGGTTAGTTGTTCCCAATGCAATCTAAAGAAGCATAATATGGGTCAATCTCAATTAAGGTTAATCGGATGAATGAGGGTCACATTCGGGTATTCCCAAGAAGGACCCGCCTCACACCTATAGATGAATGGGCATTTATTGGTGAGCCTCCCTTGTTTCGTCCTCCATTTGATCAAGCTGTTGACATCTCCGTGAGTGCAGTATTTACTTGGGATATTGAAGTGGCGAAATGGTTGAAGGATGCGTGGGGCCAGTACTACCCCAAGGTCCGTATCGGGGGCCCCGCGATATCGGGGCCTGATGGTGACTTCACCCCTGGCCTTTATGTCAAGCGGGGTATCAACTTCACCAGCCGGGGCTGCAATAACCGCTGCCCCTGGTGCCTTGTCCCGAAGATGGAGGGGAAGATCAGGCTCCTCAAAATTCAGCCGGGCAATGTCATCCAGGATAACAATTTCCTTCAGACCGGGAGGGACCACATGGCCCGGGTGTTTGAGATGCTCAGGCATGAGCGGTACCCTGCCAGGTTTGCCGGCGGGCTGGATCCCGAGTTGGTCGATGATTGGGTCGCCGAGGAGCTGCGGTCGCTGCGGATAGACGAGGTATTTCTCTCCGCGGATTCCTACGCCGGGCTTCAAGGGCTGAAGAAAGCGGCAGAGAAGCTCTCCTTCCTGAGCGATAAATCGAAGAGGCTGCGCTGCTATGTCCTGTGCGCCTATGGCTCGGACACGCCGGCCAAGGCGGAGGGGCGATTATGGCAGGTAGTCAAGGCAGGGTGTACCCCTTTTGCCCAGCTCTACCAGCCCCCGGATAAATTTGTGGAGTACTCCCAGGAATGGCAGGACCTGGCGCGGAAATTTATGCGCCCTGCGATAGTGGCTGCCTTGAAGCGGAAAAGGGAGCGGGCTGCTGATAAGTTAGGTAACCTCCGGGGTGGACGGTCACTCGAGGGGTAAACTGGCAGAGGTTAATGTACCTGGTGTGGACGGTAAACAAGATGGGTAAAACCATTACCCGCTTCCCCTTTCAGCCTGAATGGGAGCAGAAGATGCTCAGTGGCGAAAAAACGTGTACCTCCAGGAGGACGGTCTTCGGTCTGGCGGGTGATACGTTTGTCGCCTTTGGCCAGCGGTATCTGATCACCAAGGTAGAGGAGCGATCCCTGGAGGATGTCGCCAGAAACCTCTACCGTCAGGAAGGGTGTCAGAATGTCTCCGAGTTCGTCGGCTGGTGGAATAAGCTCCATCCAAGGCGGGGCTTCCAGCTGAAGCAGGTGGTATTTGTCCACCATTTCAGGAGGCTCGAATGAAGCTTATTACAAGGGGAGATAGAGTGCTGTTAGATTGCACAAGGGTGGAAGCATTGTTAATCAAAGATGCCATTCATGATTTTGCAGACTATCGAAAAGAAACAGAGTCATGGGACTCACAAGTAGATGGCCTTATCACAGCGAACATGAACAAGAAATTAGAGGGTGTAGCTTGATTGTGCCGGCAGATGGCGAGCTAAGGGAAATGATTGAAAGGGGCTTAGGGCCAGGGACCTTTGCCACGAGGGGTCTTAACCCCTGGGAAGATTATACCGAGACAAAGTCCGGGCTTCTTGTTCCAGGTCATGTGGTACAGAAACCTGAGTGGCCGACTGGCGTCGACTTATTTAGCGGGGCTGGCGGATTCAGCCTCGGCTTGATGAGAGCCGGCTTTAGAATTGCTGGCTGTATAGACAATGATCCCGTTTGTATGCTTACTTACCTGGTTAATCTGGGAAGCCCCAGGACGAAGATATACTTCGTAGAGCCAGAAGATGAAGCCAGATGGGAAAGGCTTATCAAACGCCAGTTGAAGGAAGAGAAGCGAGCTGCGGCTAACAATAAAAACGAAGAAGCACAGCATTTCTATGATTGGGACGTGGAAAACCTGGAGAAGAGAAACTGGGGTTTTCAGCACCGGCATTATAGTGAGGTTCCGGAATCCCAGGCGGTCGAGGTCGCTGTTCTCGGTGATGCTCGAAAGATAACCGGCGAACATTTCCTGGAACTTTTGGGTATGGAGATGGGAGAGATCGATTGTATTTGCGGCGGGCCGCCATGCCAGGGTTTCACCACTGTTGGGAAACGGCAGGTCATGGATCCGAGAAATAGCCTGGTCTTTGAATGGGCCCGACTCGTGGTCGAGATGAAACCGAAGACCTGCATCATGGAAAATGTTCCGGGGATCGTCAGTATGGTGACTCCGGAAGGGCTGCCTATACTCGATGTGCTGGCCAAGATACTCCAGGATGGCGGAATGGGCCCGGCTGACGCTCTGCGGAAAATGCTCATACAGACTTCGGGAGCTGGAGCCGTTATCAGTTCAAGCGGGACGCCAGCGAAACCCGGAGCCCCCAAGAAGCTGAAGAAAGAACAGGTTAGAAAACAACAGGTTAAGGAGGTACAGCCAAGCCTACTATGAGCAAGCCCATTGTGGGTGACCGAATACGAATCAATAACACCGCCCGCGAATTCTTTCGAGGCAAGGAAGGTATAGTCTCTGAGATCGGTGATGGGCCCTGGGGCTATCGCGTGGTAGATGTGAACGGGTATTGGGTAGAAAACTTCAAGGATACCGAAATAGAGGTTCAGAAAAGCTCTGTTGTGCGAAGTGGATGACATGAGAGCAGAAAGATTCTGGAACTGGGCCAAAGAGAGAATTAACGAAGATGGCGAGCTCGAGAGGTTCTGCCCAAAGTGTCAGGAGTGGTGGCCGGCAGACCGTGAGTTCTTTTATAGCTCTGGCCCTAATGGGAAGGAGCTTCACTCTTGGTGTAAGGCTTGCTATAACGAATGGAGAAATTCTCGAAGGGAAACCATGCGCGGTACGGTGCGAACCATGAGGGAAACCGGTGCGCATTGAGGAGGTTTATGGAACTGGTAGTCAGAAAAAGTATCATTGATGGGGTCTTTCAAAGCCACTTGAAGCGGTGGAAGAACGCCGCAAACCAGGACGGTCTCAAGGATAATATCTCGTTCAAAGAGAGTGAAGTCTGCAAAACTACTGTCGCCAGGCTTCAGGCTCTCAATGAGAGGAATCCCGGAGCAGTGGCGTTCATTGCAAGTCAGAGCCGATTTGCCCGTGATGTTCTAGAGGGGTTTATAACAAAGACTGTACCAAGGCCGAAAGAGAAAGCCGCCCAAGAGGAGATCGAAGTGGGTATCGCCTATATGAACGCCATTGTGATTGATGGCATGGTCAGTCTGGTAGAGGCATTTGAGAAGGAATTCTTCGCTCAGCACATGGAGAGCCTGATGGGAGACGCTAGGCTCTCTGAATCCGGCACCGTCTGGCCGGCCAAGGTAGAAACGCCCGCCTCCGCGCCTTACTGCACAGAGGATACCCCATGTTGCGATCGCCGGGGCAAGCCAGGTCGCGGCAACTGCCCTGTACTCTGCCCCTGTCATGCCTGCTCGAAAGAGAATCCATGCTGCGACCGCCAGGGCGAATACAATGGTTTTAACTCCGGCTTCGATCGGTTATTCACCTGCCCGAATGGGTGTAGCTGCCATGACTGAGAAGAAATACTGTTGCAAATTCTGCAACGGAGAGCTTGTCTTGAAGATCAACAGGCACAAAAAGGCTCATGCGGATAGAATTGGGAACATTGTTTTAGATGATCCTGTAGTAGTGGTAGATACACCTTACTATGAATGTTCTGCCTGTGGCTTTACATACACAACCAAAGAGATTGAAGGCAAATGGAGAGAGGATAAGGTGGTAGAACCATGACTATGCCCGGTTTTGTTCTCCTGCCGGCAAAGCCAGGGACCTGCCCTGAATGTGCCGTAGAACACGAGCCGACATACCCTCACAATAAGCAAAGCCTGTATTACCAGTATCACTTCTATGCTGAACATAAGCGGTGGCCGACCTGGGAAGATGCTATGGCCCATTGCTCCGATGAGATGAAGGCGTTCTGTCGCCAAGAGCTAACTGCTGCCGGAGAGAAGTTGTCATAAGGAGGATTATGGAACGTCATGAGAGCCCCAAGATCCCTACAGGCCCGAAAACACAGATAACTGTTGAGGGGGATTTCTTTCCCCGAGGCGGCTTCAAGACCGCCTATTGTAAGGGAGCTCTAGCCTGGCGTGAGGGTAAGAACCTCACTGAAAACCCATATCCTCTGAAGGGAAATTGCTGCTGGTATAGGCAATGGGAGCGAGGTTGGCATGGGGCTGAAAGCGGAGCAGTTACCTTCAAGGAAGTATCATGCTGAAAACAGCGGTCTTCTCCCCCGACCGGAGGTACCGCTATGCCCTGTGGCGCATCTGGGATATGCGGAAGCCTGTTTGTATGTTCATCGGTTTGAATCCCAGCACAGCCAACGAGATTAAGGACGATCCGACAACCATACGCTGTATGGGGTTTGCGGCAAGCTGGGGGTATGGTGGGCACTGTATGGCCAATATGTATGGGTTGGTATCCCGCGACCCTCATGCCCTGAGTATTGGGGACCCGATAGGCCCGGAGAATGATGCCTGGCTTTTCTATCTAGCTGCTGCGTCGCCAATGGTGGTAGCCTGTTGGGGGCAGATCTGGAAAGATGAGGATGGAAGAAGAGAAGCAGTCATAAAGCTGGTCCCTAATCTCTACTGCCTGGGGATTACAAAAACTAGGCAACCGAAGCATCCGTTATTTTTACCGCGAGGCACCAAACCGGTGCCATTCCCTGGGAGGTACCTGGAGGATTATTCCCCTCAACTCAGGTCCCCTCCAGCTTGGTGAACTGTATGCCTAGATTTGCTGTCGCCATTCTCTATCAGAAGATCCCTAAGTACGACAGGGTGATTTTAGACCACGGTAAGACCCTCCGTTATTTTCAGGGTGATGTGGAGGTAATGAATTGCGATGCCGGGGTTATCCTTACTCCGGAACTGGGGTTAGACCTTGAATTCGTCGAGGCTGGTAGTGCTGAAGAGGCGATGAAAGATATGATGGATCACTTTGGTAGTCATATCCTCAGAGTAACCGCGAGGGAGGTAGTCAATGACCGTTGAACAGTTTCTTGAAAGAGCGAGAGAGAAAAGTCCTATCCTTGCCCTGGGTATCTTGCTGGACCTGATGCAGCTCCTGGATGAGTACGAGAGTGAGAAATGCTCCGTTTTGGTCGGCAAGATGCGGGAGGAGCTGCGAAAGACTGGAGAGCTGCCGGAAGAAGAACCTGGGAAGACTGGAGGGCTTGAAGATGTGGAGATCTGGACGTGTACCCTCTGCCAGGAGACGTTCCACATGATTCTGATAAGCCATGATGGCATCGCGCGGCGATATCGCCCCCTTGAGGAAGACAAGGAGCTGTACAAAGAACATACGGAACGCCACCAGGCAGAGCATGAAGCCTGGGGCTATACTGTCACATAGGAGGCAATAATGATTAGGCTAGATCCGAATAAGCATCGCCATTATACGCCTGGTGAAGTACTCCATCTCAAAGTAGTTTCTATGCAAGAAACACGCCCTGGCTGGTGGGTGCTGAAAGTCGATGATGTGACACCCCTGCCGGGTGCCGAACCAGATGGCTACGGCTGTCATATCTGCGGCATTATCGACAATGCCAAAGAAGACGGAGGCCTCCCGGATGGTTGGACAGAGAAGAAGTTCCAGGAAGGTTCCTGCTTTGTCTGCTCGAAATGTCAGGACCAGCCGATTTGCAAAGTCTGTGGCTGTACTGATGAAGGGGCATGTCAAACTGCGGAGGGGTCCTGCCACTGGGTTGAACCTGACCTTTGTTCGGCATGTGCGGGAAAACCAAAATGATAAACCCGTGGAGCCAACAGGCTTGAGAAAACTAAACGCAGTGAGCGGAGTGTGAATGATGGCAGTCTATAGAAGCGCAGTATGCCCTCTCTGTGGTATCTCTCACGGGAAGCGGGTCACCAGGCGAATGGAGGGCAGACCTGACATCAAGCTGGAGACAGCGAACTTCTGGACGGGAGTCCAGGACTTTGACCCGGATAAGCCCCTGGGGGTCATCCAGGAAACCACCGGGAGGGGTAGCTTCCGGACCATCGGCCATTTTGGGCCCGAGGACGATCCTGATGGCTACTTCCCCCTGATTAAAGCCAGGCTGCTCAATGCCTTGAGGGAATGGGTTGCCAAAGGCTGGATAACGGTGGATGAAGCCCATGATGCGGCCAGGGGAGTCACCTTTACCGCTGCGGAGCTGCAACCTCTGGCTAAGAAACGGAAGAGGTAATGGAACCGCCACAACTCGATATCACCAAAGCGACCGATGCAGAGATAGAGGCGTTCATCGAATCCATCCACCAGGCCGGCGTGAGGATCAAGTTTAATATCCGCCTCACGCAGGAGAGTTTTAACGAGTTCTTTGCAGGCTTTAAGTGCCAGCATTGCGGAGTCTGTTGCGCCGGCCTCCCCAATTCCAAACCGCCGGTAGGAATCCTGCTGCGGCCTGAAGAGGTGGTATCCCTGGCGGCAGAGAAGAGGGTATCATCCAAGAAATTCAAGGAGGCCTATACCTTCACTGTCACCGGCCGCAGGGAGCGGTTCATGAAATACCCTTGTCCCTTTTTCTCCGCTGATAAGCAACACCATTGCTCTATCTATGCCAGGCGGCCAGCTGTCTGTCACTACTTCCCCCTGGCGGGCATGCTGCGGGGCAATGTTTACATAATGGAGATCGACAGCGATTGCCCAGAGGCCCGCAGGGTTGCCTGCGGGATAGCCAGGCAGATTAGAGACTCCAAGCGTAATCTATTGACAACGTAAGAACCGTTCCCCTAATCTACCATCAGCGCCCATTTCCGCCGGGAGGCTTATTTTGTCAAAAATGCCGAGGTGGATAGATGAAAACGGTCAACAGAGGTAAGCTGCTCAAGGATGCCCAGGCCGGCCTCCTGGAGGGCAAGGTTATCATTGCCCCCGACCCCATGCGCGACTCCATCACCACTCCGAGGATGAACTGGCTGCCGGTCCGGGTCAAGAAAGGCTATGGGGATTTCGTCGACGGGTACCTGAACCTCCTGGAGCTGGATTTCAAGTCCCACACAGGCCATGCTAGTGAGGATGAGCATGGTATAATTCACCTCCATGTTCATTCCAACTCGTCCATGGAGCTGCGATATAAAGCTATACCACCCAAGTGGGCTAAAAAACCGGAACCTATACCACCCGTGCAGGTGGAGATCTGGTACTGGAGAGACACCAAGTACTTGGCAGGAAACGTGCCAACAGCCCTTGAGCTCCAAAGAGACTATGCCGTGATGTGGCGCGGTACCCAGGCTGGTGTCATCAATGTAGACCGGTTGTTTTCGGATGTGAACCAGCACCCGGAGAATTACTTCAGCCAGGCTGATGTCAAACAGAAGCTCCAACCGCATCCTCATACATCGATGTCAGTGGGCGATATCATAGTAGTCAACGGCAGGAAATTCCTCTGCCAATTTCATGGCTGGAAGGAGATCTAAATGGAGAAAGAAGAGAAGGACTGCCCGGGCAGTTGCGTCGGTGCCGGCATTATGCTCGCCAGGCAAGCCTGGGAGAACCCGGAGCTCACCACTATGCTGTGGGCAGACAATGTAAGGAGTTTGGTCCGTCCGGAAGACCTCCAGGTGCCTCACTCGGAACTCGCGGTGCACATAAAGGCTGCTGGCGCTGACGTCATAGCCTGGATGGTGGGGAAGAATAGCTCACATGTTGTCTGGAAAGGTAAGGATGGCTGCTGCGGCTATGCTGCCGGCGCGGAAACCGAGCTCCTGACCCCTGCCCTGGTCAGCAAAACCAGAGAGATGTTCCCCAAGATCCCGGGAAGCGATCAGGTGCAGCTCCCCACGGGGGTTGAGTGGACCGCCGAAGACGTAATGAGAAGGGAAGGATAGATGGAAAGAAAGCTCGGATGGCGTAAAGACAAGTTCGATGCCAGGGATTACCTTCATTCTACGGCCTTGGTGGTCCCGCCCAGCGCCAATAACCAGGCGTATATTCCCTCGATAAGAGACCAGGGGCAGGAAGGCGCCTGCGTTGGCTTTGGCATCGGAGGCACTATCACTGCCGTACTGAAACAACTGGGCATCTACGTCGAATGGGTTTCGCCCCGGTATATCTACAACGGTGCCCGCTATATGGAAGGCACTCTGACGCAGGACTGCGGCTGCGAGCCTGGCGATGCTCTGGCCTGGTCAAAGAAAATGGGCGTCCTGCTCGAGCATTTCTGGCCCTATGTGGATGTTCCGCTGGATACCAGTGCCCCATCGAGCAAGAGAGAAAAGGAAGCCGTCAAATACCCCAAGTTTACCTATACCCGTGTGGTAGACGGGCCCAACGGTATCTGTTCGGCTCTGGCTGCAGGGCACATAGTCTCGATAGGAACTCCCTGGCCTGACAAATGGATGGATCCACCTAATGGGACTCTACCCGAGGTGAAAAGCTCTGATTTCGGGCAAGAGGGGCACGAGACATACCTCTTCGGCTATGATAAGACTCTGGTGACCCTCTACTCCACTGGTGTGTTCCCCTTCTTCGGGACAAATTCCTGGAGTACTGCCTGGGGTAACAAGGGGCTTTACACCATGCCATCCTCAGCCTTTGAGGTCATGAAGCAGATAGGCGGTTATGATGCGTACATCATAACCTTCAATAAACCCAAGAAGAAGTGCCTCGGAATCTTCTAAGGAGAGGAAATGATTGTAGAACTCGTGACACCGCGGGCAAGGGCGGCTTATCCGGAGCTGGGCCAATGCGTCAAGGATTCTCCTTGCCTGGTACCTAAGATCTCGCTGATTCTCGAGGACCAGATCGTGCTCGGTATAGTGAGGTCGGAAAGGCGTATCACGCGCTGGGAAACCCAAAGGGAAGAAGCCCACGAAAAAGGGGACAGAGAACAGGAACAGGGCTTGATAGTCACGATCGCCCAGGAAGAGACTTATATCGAGGACCTGAACAGAATCTCCGAGCTGGTCCGTAATCAGGTCTGCGGCGGAGCCGGCAGCGGGAAGGCAAAAAAGAAAGCGCCGGCAGAAAAGAAAGTCACAGTGCCAGGCGGTACGGCCGTTAAGAAAGAGACGGTTAAAAAGGTCGCAAAACGGGCGGCGGAAAAAGAGTCGGGCAAAGTTACAAAGGTGCCCGGACAGCCGTTCTAAAATATTCAGAAGGAGGTCATCATGTCGTTA
>Ga0187882_1002229_pt1 | contig 18148 bp, 16 predicted proteins | sample June2016WEW_19_1_3_FD_132991 | JGI IMG/M metagenome (GOLD analysis project Ga0187882, IMG submission 132991) | Peatland microbial communities from SPRUCE experiment site at the Marcell Experimental Forest, Minnesota, USA - June2016WEW_19_150 | ecosystem: Environmental > Terrestrial > Soil >... | reverse complement strand
GCCCTCATCGACGACGAGCGCTTCGAGCTGGTGGAACATAAACATATGCGTCGCGTCAACGGTGTCGGGCCTGTAAACCCGGCCCGGAGCGACGACGCGGATAGGGGGCTTTTGCTTTTCCATCACGCGAATCTGGATTGTCGAGGTCTGACTCCGCAAAAGGGTCTGGTCATCGACGTAAAAGTTATCCAAGGGGTCGCGTGCCGGATGCTCCGCCGGAATATTGAGTGCGACGAAATTGTGCCATTCATCCTCAACCTCAGGCCCGTAGGCGACTGAAAAGCCCATCCGGGAGAAAATTTCAAGAAGCTCGTTTGTGGTCTGATTGATAACATGCCTTTTGCCGATTCGTGGCCGTATCCCAGGCAGGGTAACGTCAATCAACTGCCTGCTTTTGGAACGCTGGGTCTGGGTGATTTTTTCCTTAAGCTGCTCAAATGCGGCGTTTACTTCGTTTTTGATTCTATTTCCAAGCTGCCCTGCGGCGCGTCTGTCCTCTTCTGCAACTTTGCCTATCTGCGCCAGTATATTGGTGACAAGACCTTTTCTGCTGAGGTATTTTAAGCGGAATTGCTCCAGCGACGCGCTATCGGCGACAGTTTTCAGCTCTTCGAGAGCGTCCTTACCGATTTTGGCGAATTGCTCAAGCATAGATTCGCGGGCGGTTTTCGCCGCTGCCGGTCATTAAACGGAAAAGTTAAATGGTTGCCGGTTTTGCTGCCGCGACGATTGCATCGAACGCAACCGGGTCGGCTATCGCTATTTCACTGAGCATCTTGCGGTTCAGGGTGATGTTGGCCTTCTTTAATCCACTGACAAGCCGGCTGTACATAATGCCCCGCTGCTGGCAGGCGGCGGTCAGGCGTGTAATCCACAGCTCCCTGAAATTGCGTTTGCGAAGCTTGCGACCAAAACGCGCGTAAACCCCGGCACGAACAACCGATTCCTTGCGGCACGATAAAGATGACCGGCGGAACTGCGACGACCCTTCGCCGCTTTTAATACTCTTTTGTGCGCCTGGCGCCTTGCTGCACCTTTTCTAATTCTTGGCATACCCGATTTCCTTTCTTAACTCACTGCATACTCGGCCAATCGCAGGCAATCGATTCCTCGATTAATGCGGGCCCAAACAAGCTATTTGCCGGACAACGCCTTAATCATCTTGGCGTAAACCCCGGTCATAATAGCGGGGCCGACTATTCTTTTTCGCTTCTTGGCGTTCTTGCTGTTCATTAAATGGTTGCCCGAGGGGTGCTTGTATCGCAGTTTCTCTGAGGCGGTAACCTTGAATCTCTTTTTTATTCCCTTATGGGTCTTCATTTTTGGCATTGTTCGCTACCCTGAAAAAAGTCCGTTAAACCAGGCGCATAACAGCATTGCCCGGCAATGAGTTCAACCCGTTAGATAAAATGCGGGAGATAACATATCGATACATCGATTTGCTATCTCACGGGTTAAACAGGGAAAGATACACTATTTGCCCACCCGGGTCAACAGCGATTTCGGGATTATACGGAAAAAACGACTATTTCGGGCTTATTACTTTGGCGCAATTACCATGGTCATCCGCTTACCCATCATCTCGCCGGAGCGGTCAACCTTGGCTACATCGCTCATTGTTTCGACTATGCCGTTGAGAACCTCTCTGCCTTTGTCCTGATGGAGCATCTGTCGGCCGCGAAAGATAAGCGTAAACTGGACCTTGTGCCCTTTTTCGATAAACTCGCGTGCGTGCTTGACCTTTACCTCAATATCGTGAGTGTCTGTTTCGGGCCGCAATCGGACTTCCTTGAGAGAGCCGGTGTGGTGAGTTTTTTTGCGTGCCTCGCGGATTTTGCGTTTCTGCTCATAGACCCACTTGCCGTAATCCATTATCCGGCATACCGGCGGGTCGCTGGTCGGCGATACCTCGACAAGGTCAAGGTTGGCCTCACGGGATTTCTCCAGAGCGAAAAGCCGTTCAACTATGCCGACTTGATTGTTTTCTGCATCGACGAGCCGAACCTTGTCTGCTCGTATCCCCCCATTTATCCTCAACCCCTTAACTTTTATTATCACTCACTATCACCTTTCCAAAAACTATAAATATGGTTGCCTGTCAAAACTTTCAAACCTGTAGGCCTACAAGGCCAGCTCTACCTGTTTATCGGCAATTTTCTTAGAGGCGATTGCCGCAAATTCATCGACTTTCAGCGTCTTTGTCTGCTCCTGGCCGCGAATCCTAACGTTTACGGAGTCTGACTGCGATTCTTTAGGGCCGACCACGAGCATATATGGGGGCTTGTCGCCGTGTGTTCGGGCGATTTTTGCCCCGATTTTCTCGTCCGTCAAATCACAGGAGACGCGTAATCCCTGTGCCTTTAGGCGGACTTCGACCGCTTTGGCGTAATCGTTGGTCTTTTCACTTATGGGCAGTATTATCACCTGTTGCGGAGCGAGCCATAAGGGCATATCACCCGCGTAATGCTCAATGAGAATCCCAATAAACCGCTCGAATGAGCCAAGCACTGCGCGGTGAATCATAACGGGCGTCTTCTCGGTGTTATCCTTATCGGTAAAGACAAGCTCAAACCGCTGGGGCATCGAGAAATCGAGCTGGATGGTGCCTAATTGCCAGGAGCGTTTCAGCGAATCCTCGATATGGAAATCGATTTTGGGGCCATAAAAGGCGCCATCGCCCTCGTTGACCTTGTAATCGATATTCTTGTGCTTAAGGGCATTGATGAGGGCGTTGGTGGCAGTTTCCCAGATTTCATCAGAGCCGATGTGGTTTTCGGGCTTGGTGGATAGCTCGATGTGGAAATCTTTGAAGCCGAATGCCCGGTATATCTCGAAGGTCAATTCAATAACGCCGATGATTTCCGCTTCAATCTGGTCGGGGGTGCAGAAGATATGGGCGTCGTCTTGGGTAAATTGCCGCACCCTGAAAAGCCCGTGTATTACGCCGCTTGCCTCGTGACGGTGGACAAGCCCCAGCTCCGCGACCCGCAGCGGGAATTCGCGGTAGGAATGTTTGCGGGTTTGATAAACTAAGCAGCCGCCCGGGCAGTTCATCGGCTTTATCGCGTAGTCGGCATCGTCGAAGCGGGTGAAATACATATTCTCTTTATAATGGTCCCAGTGGCCGCTTCTGTGCCATAGTTCTTTATTAAGAATAATGGGCGTTTTGATTTCCTCGTAGCCAAATCTCTTGTGAACGCCGCGCCAGAAATCGACTATCGAATTCCAGATAATCATCCCCTTGGGGTGCATAAACGCAAAACCTGGCCCTGCGTCGTTGAAGCTGAACAAATCCAATTGCCTGCCAATAACGCGATGGTCGCGTTTTTTTGCTTCTTCGAGGCGGGTAAGATATTCGTCAAGCTCTTTGCGGTTTCGCCAGGCGGTTCCATAGACCCTTTGCAGCATCTTCAGCGTCGAATCGCCATGCCAGTAAGCTCCTGCTACCGACATAATCTTAAATGCGCCGGCCTTGCCCGCGCTTGGGATATGCGGGCCCCGGCAAAGGTCTTCAAAGCCGTCGCCGGATGAGTAAAAGCTGAGTATGTCGCCGGTTGCGCGGTTGACGTTGTCGGTTTTGTATTTTTCGCCGCCTAATTTGGCAATCGCTTCGGCGCGGGTCATTTCCTTTCTGATAAAAGGCTTGTCGACCTTGACGATTTCGCTCATCTTCTCCTCAATGCGTTCGAAATCGCCCGGGCGAATCGGCTCATCGAGGTCAATATCGTAATAAAATCCGTCGTCAACGGTCGGCCCGTAAACGAGCTTTGTCTGGGGCCAGAGCTGGCAAATCGCCTCAGCCATAATATGCGCACAACTATGGCGCATTATTTCAAGGCCTTCGGTATCTTTGGATGTGATGATTTGTATGCTTGCGTCGCCGTTTATCGGGGCCGACAGGTCAACGAGGTTGCCGTTGACTTTGGCCGCTATGGCCGCCTTTGCCAGTCCTGCGCCGATTTTTTCCGCTACCTGTTTTCCCGTGATGCCGTCATTGGCCTCTATAATCGCGCCATCCGGCAGTTTAATCCTCGCCATTTGTCAATCCGATAAATCAGTCCTATTTCAAAAATTACTGCAAACTAAAGCCATTTTAGTCCTCCCGCCCGCCATAGTCAAGCAGGGTTTAACGTTATACCGGCGGTTTTGAAAATTGACTTCGGGGGTGTTTACGCTTATCCTAAAACCGGCTTATATATCTTTTTGGAGTTTGATAATGGTCGTAACTCGTTTTGCCCCATCGCCGACGGGATACCTTCATATAGGCGGAGCAAGAACAGCCCTGTTTAACTGGCTTTTAGCTAAGAAAACAGGCGGTAAATTCATCCTGCGCATCGAGGACACCGACCTCAAACGCAATACCCCGACTGCCACTCAGCAGGTTATCGATGACCTCCGCTGGCTGGGAATAACCTGGGACGAAGGTCCCGAAGTCGATGGCCCGGCTGCGCCGTATTTCCAGTCACAGCGAAGAGATATCTACGATAAATACATCAGGCAGCTTCTTGAGCAGGGCAGGGCGTATTACTGCTTCGAGACAGGTGAAGAGCTTGAGAAACTCCGCAAACAGGCCGAGGCACAGAAAAAAGGTTTCGTGTATCAAAGGCCCGCGATATTCCCGACCGAAGCGGAAGTCGAGAAAGCTAAAGCCGAGGGCAAATCCGTTACAATCCGTTTCGCGATGCCCGAAGGAACTATCGTCATCAATGACATTGTTCGCGGCGAGGTCAGCTTCAATACAGCAGAACTTGGCGATTTCATCATAATTAAAAGCGATGGCTTCCCGACGTATAATTTTGCCTGCGTAATCGACGACCACCTTATGGGCATCACCCACGTAATAAGGGGGCAGGAGCATTTAATGAACACGCCGGGCCAGCAGGCATTGTGGGAGGCGCTGGGCTTCGACAATCCGCCAAGGTATGCGCACATGTCGGTTACTATCAGCGAATCCGGAGGCAAACTCTCAAAACGTGAACGCCCGCAAACGCTCCGCAAGGCAATCAAGGCCAATCCCGATATCGACCTTAATACATTAGCTGTTATTGGAAACATCACAGTTGGGGAGCTTGGCGAATTCCTCGCGGGCGACAGCGTCCCCGATGTCCCCTCACTCGAGGCGATGGCGAAATACATTGGCGTCGTTCTGCCGGAAATTAACGTCGTCGATTTCTTCAAAAGCGGCTATGTCCCCGAGGCGATGGTCAATTTTCTCGCGTTGCTCGGCTGGAGCACGGGGGACGAACGCGAAGTTATGCCCTTGGATGAGCTGATACAAAGTTTCGATATCACTCGGCTGACCAAGTCCAACAGCTTGTTCGATAGAGGCAAACTTCTCGCCTACAACACCGAACATCTGAAAATGCTGCCTAAGGAAAAAACGCTCGCTCATTTTAAGGCATATTTGAAAGTAATTGATTCGCCGGTTGCAAAGGCCGGCGATGAAACTCTTCTGCGTTTAATCAAAATCTGCGAAGGCGCAAGGACACTTGCCGATATCGAGCACAAGTGTAAATTCCTGTTTACTGCCGATGACCGGATTGAATACGATGAAAAAGCCGTGCAAAAGGTTTTATTCAAGGATAACGGCCTTGCGATGCTCAAACTCGTCCGCGATAAATTAGCCGCAATGGCGGAATTAACCGAGCAGGGTATTGAGGATATGCTGCGGGCATTGGCAGAAGAGCACAAGGTCGGCTTAGGCAAAGTTGCCCAGCCCCTCCGCGTCGCTATCACCGGCTCAACCATCAGCCCCCCCATTTTCGACTCCGTCCAGTTACTCGGCAAAGAAAAAACCTTAGTCAGAATCGATACGACGCTTACCAAATTCGGAGGAAAATAAAGTGTCGGTTAAGATGCGACTGATTGTTTATTATTTATTCTTCCTGGTTCTTCTGGGACTATTCCCGATTTTTTTCTTTCTTGGGTGGTACCTGCTTGTGGCGATTGTATATCCTTTGATAATCGCATATTCTCATTTTATGAATCCGCTTCGAAAAGTCGGATATAACCAGCATAAGCTTCATTTGAGTATGCCCGCTGTTATTATTGCACTGATTATTTGTTTGGCCATGATTGTGACGAATCTCGCTGGTTACTTCATGTATGTGAACGCTCACGCCCTTGATAAGATAAACTATTGGCTGATTGGCCTTATTGCTGTTTTTATGGTTCCTATCCTTATCTGGGACCAGATTTGTTTCGCGAGAATGGCAGATACTAAACAACAAATTAATGGAGATTGATTGCGATGTCACTGCTGGTAACAGGTTCGATTGGGATGGATACTGTAAAGACGCCGTTTGGCGTGAGTAAGGATTGTCTGGGCGGGTCGGCTGTTTATTTCAGTATGGCGGCGAGCTTCTTTTCGCCCGTGCGGTTTCTCGGAGCAATCGGGGCCGATTGCCCCTTTGATTTGAAGAAAATCTTCAAAGACCGGAAGGTTGACCTTAATGGGCTTGAACTGCGGCACACAAGCAAGACCTTCCGCTGGGCCGGCTCATATCAGGGCGCAATGAATGAGGCCACGACCGATGCCGTCGAATTGAATGTCTTAGCGGAAAACCCACCCCGGATGCCAGAGGAATACAAGGACAGCAAATTCGTCTTTTTGGCAAATACCGCGCCGATTCTGCAAATCCAGCTTCTTGACCAGCTCCATAAGCCCAAATTTGTCGCCGCCGATACGATGAATCTCTGGATAAATAACAATCTTGCTGATTTGAAAAAACTCCTGAAAAAAATCGACTGCCTCATCCTCAATGAAACTGAAGCGAGGATGTTAGCCAATGAGCATAATCTCATAACCGCGGCGGCAAAAATTGAGAAACTCGGCCCCTCCGTCGTAGTCATCAAGAAGGGCGAATCCGGCTCAATCATTCGCCAAAAAAATGGCGATTTGTTTGTCCTGCCCGCCTATCCCGCCACTATTGTCAAAGACCCCACCGGCGCGGGCGACAGTTTCGCGGACGGATTTATGGGTTATTTAGCAGGCCAGAACAAGACCGACTTCGCGACTTTGAAAAAGGCAGTCGCTTATGGCACAGTTGTAGCGTCTTTCACAATCTCTAATTTCTCACTCAAAGGCCTGACAAAAACAACGAGGCGCAACATCGACAGCCGATTGAACGAGCTTCGCAATCGGGTAAAATTTTAATCGGGGAGCAATATGCGAGTGTTTATCGCAATCGATATCGACGACAAGACCCGAAAGGCGATCGCGGATTTGCGAAAGAAAATCGCCTCGAAGGTTGACGTCAAAAAAGGCGATTTAAAGTGGGTCGAGCCGAATAATATCCACCTTACGCTGAAATTCCTGGGCGAAATAAGCGATGAGCAATTAGAAGAAGTAAAGGAAATAGTAAATACCGTTGTCCAGGCACACCAGAAATTTAACCTCGAAATCGAGTCCGTCGGCTCATTCGGAGGCAGAAGCGCAAAAGTCGTCTGGGTGGGCGCAGGAAAAGGAACTGATGCGTTATTGGCATTGCAAAAAGACCTCGACGACCTCCTCGCCCAGGCGGGCTATCCCAAAGAAGAACGCGAATTTTCCGCGCACCTGACGCTTTGCCGGGTAAATCACCCGATGGCCGGTATTAAGATGGGCGAGGCAATCGCACAATTTTCACATCTCAAGCTCGGCTCAATCGCCGCTGACGCGATTTACGTTTACCAAAGCCAGTTGACACCAGCCGGCCCAAACTATACTCTATTGGGCGATTTTAAGTTGCGGTAAGGATGAACGAAAAACCGGGGAATGTTTCCCCACACACTACCCACATAGGAGTCGAGAAAAATGACTAAGACAAAGACCACCCAGCAGACCAAAGGCACAGTTGAACCATTAAGACCACAGCAGGCGGGCGCGGCGGATAAATCGGGCGCGGAATCCGCCCTGCAAAGAGTCATCGCTCAAATCGAAAAGCAATACGGCCGCGGCTCGATTATGCAGATGGACGAGCACAAGTATGCCCGAATCGAAGGCATACCCAGCGGCGCGTTATCGCTCGATATTGCCTTGGGCGGCGCTGGTATCCCGCGAGGCAGAATCACCGAGCTTTTCGGCCCCGAATCATCAGGCAAAACCACACTGGCCCTGCACATCATCGCCAATGCACAAAAAGCAGGCGGCGTCGCAGCTTTCATCGATGCCGAACACGCCCTTGATACTACCTGGGCAAAACGCCTCGGCGTTGACGTAAGCTCGCTTCTTGTCAGCCAGCCGGATAACGGCGAACAGGCACTTGATATCGCCGAAATGCTTATCGCCTCCAACTCCGTTGACGTCCTCGTTATTGACTCAGTCGCCGCGCTGACCCCCAAAGCCGAAATCGAAGGCGAAATGGGCGACAGCCACATGGGCCTTCAGGCGCGACTGATGAGCCAGGCGATGAGGAAACTCACCGCCATAATCGCCAGGAGCAAAACCGCTCTCATATTCATCAACCAGATTCGCATGAAAATCGGCGTGATGTTCGGCAACCCAGAAACCACCACAGGCGGCAACGCCCTCAAATTTTACAGCTCGATCCGCCTTGACCTGCGGCGAATAACAACCCTAAAGGAAGAAAGCGGCTCCGTAGGCAACAGGGTTCGCGCCAGGGTCGTGAAAAACAAAATCGCCCCGCCTTTCCGCGAAGCCGAATTCGACATTATGTTCGACCACGGCATCAGCTACGAGGGCGACCTGCTCGACCTCGGCGTCGCGTGCAACGTAATCGAAAAATCCGGCACCCATCTTGGTTTCGGCGAAATACGCCTGGGCCAGGGAAGGGAAAAGGCGCGACAGTTCCTTATCGATAACAAGGACCTCTGCGAACAGATAAAACACAAAATCCTCGTCTCAAAAGGACTCGTCGAGGATTTATCCGCCGGGGCGGGCAAATGAACACTGTGCCACAGATTTCAAAAAAGAAATTACAATCAGTGTAATCTGTGGTTAAGAACTAATTCAGAAAGGACAACGCTATGAATTTACTTGCAGCAGCAGCAACGCCGACACAACCGGCGCCGACTTACCAGAATCCGGGCTATCAGGGTCAGGGATACCAGAACACAACACAGCAGCCCGACAGACCAGTCCAACAGCCGAACTGGAAAGCCAAGGTTTTAGGTTACGGCTATTTACTTTTTAATATAGCCGTCGTTGTGTTTATTGTTGTTATGGTTTACAGGTTCGTAAAGGCCTTCGAAAAAATAGCCGGCAGTTTGGACAAGGGCATTGTTATAAGAAAAGACGATACGACAGCCTAATTTCGCAGAGCAGATATGACATTGACCGCAAAACAAATAAGAACCGGCTTTATCGAGTTCTTTAAGGGCAGGGACCACAAGTTTGTCCCCAGCTCGCCTATTGTCCCCATCGGCGACCAGACGCTGCTCTTCGCCAACGCCGGGATGAATCAGTTCAAGGACATATTCCTCGGCCTCAGTGCCCCGTCGTGCCGTCGCGCCGTCAACAGCCAGAAATGTCTCCGCGTCAGCGGCAAGCACAACGACCTCGAAGAAGTAGGCCACGATAACTACCATCACACGTTTTTCGAAATGCTTGGCAACTGGTCATTCGATGACTATTTCAAGGCCGAGACAATCGAATGGGCCTGGCAGTTATTCACCGACGTCTGGCAAATCAACCCGAAAAATTTATACGCCACCGTATTCGCCGGCGACGCCCACGATAATCTCCCCGAAGACAGCGAGGCCGCGAATCTCTGGACAAAGGTAACATCACTGCCCGCCGACCGCGTCCTTAAATTCGGCAGGAAAGACAACTTCTGGGAAATGGGCGAAACCGGCCCCTGCGGTCCCTGCAGTGAAATCCACATTGACCTCGGCCCCGACCGATGCGACAAAAAAAACGTCCCCGGCCACAAATGCGCCGTAAACGCCGGCTGCGCAAGATTTATCGAGCTTTGGAATCTCGTATTCATACAATTCAACCGGGCCGAAAACGGCAAGCTCACGCCGTTGAATGCGAAATACGTCGATACCGGCGCCGGATTGGAAAGAGTTACGGCTGTCCTGCAGAATAAACGCAGCAATTACGACACTGACCTGTTTATGCCTGTAATAGACCGGCTCGCCGAAATGACCGGCAAAAAATTCACCTCACAATTGAACAATAAAACCGATAACGCATTCCGCGTTATCGCTGACCACATCCGCGCACTTTCAATGGCTATAACTGACGGTGCGACCCCTTCCAACGAAGGCAGGGGCTACGTCATTCGCAGAATCCTTCGACGCGCCTTCCGTTTCGGCAGAGAACTCGGCCTGCACGATCCGTTCCTCTTCAAGCTTGTCCCCGCAGTTGACGATTGTCTTGGCGAGGCGTTTCCCGAAATAAAGGCACGAAAAGATTATGTCTCAACAGTAATCGAATCCGAAGAGGCAAGTTTCGGCAGAACTTTAGACAGGGGACTTGAGATTTTTACCGATGCTGCCGATAAAGCTAAAAATAAAACAATCTCCGGCGACGATGCCTTCCAGCTTTATGACACTTACGGTTTCCCTGTTGACCTTACTCAGTTGATGGCGCAGGAGCGGGGCCTCAAGGTCGATACTGACGGTTTTAATGCCCTGATGGAGCAGCAGCGCAGCCGCGCGAGGGCCGCACAAAAAGGTGCCCAGCTTTTAGTTACCTCGCCTGATAAGGAGCTTCCCGTAACCGAGGACCTGCACAAATATAAAACAGACCGTTGCGATGCGACAATCGTCGGCTTTATCGACCAGGGCGTCTTCAAAACAAAAGGCAAGTTCGATGCGGGCGAAGAAGCCGGCGTCGTCCTCGACAAGACCTGCTTTTACGCTGAAATGGGCGGACAGGTCGGCGACTGCGGGACCATTGACTCGGCTAAAGGCAAATTTGTCGTCGATATCACGACTAAAGTCGCCGATTGCGTCATTCACCGCGGTCGGTTCATCGAAGGAACGCTTGCCGTCGGCGATAAAGTTACCGCCGCTGTCAGCCCAGACAGAGACGCGACAAAGAAAAATCATACTGCCACCCATTTGCTCCAGTGGGCGCTTCGCCAGATTCTGGGCACTTCCGTCGCCCAGCAGGGCAGTTTGGTTTCGCCCGATTATCTGCGGTTCGACTTTACCTGTCCGAAAGCGCTGACTGCCGAGCAGATAAAAGAAGTCGAATCACTTGTTAAGGGGAAAATTGCCGCCGATTTACCCGTTACCAATGCGGTCCTTTCCCGCGAAGAAGCCGATAAATTGGGAGCGATGGCGCTTTTCGGCGAAAAATACGGTTCGGAAGTTCGCGTTGTCGCTGTCGGCGCGCCGGATGAAAAAGGGTTGAATCTTGCGTTCAGCAAGGAATTTTGCGGCGGCACTCACGTTGACAAGACGGGCGTTATAGGCGGATTCAAAATCATAAAAGAGGAAAGCATTTCCGCGGGCGTACGCAGAATCACTGCTCTTAGCGGTCAGGGCCTTGCCAAATATCTCGAACAGCGAAGCGATATCATCGATGAGCTTTCGCTTGCGTTTAAAATCCCGGCGGACAAAATTACGGAAAAGGTTAATAACCTGCTTGCCGAAAATAAACGGTTGACCAAAGAACTTAAATCCCCCTCGCGTCAGGCCGCGTCCGATTCGCTTGCCGAAGCGAAACAAATGCTGGATAAATGCGAAAAAGTCGGAGATGCCTCGATAATCACGGGAAAACTATCGCCCACGACTGCCGAGCAGGCACGCGCGGCGATTGATATGCTCAAAAAGAAGGCCCCGTCCTCGGTCATCGTCATCGGGTTCGCTGAAGGCGATAAGGCAACCCTTTTTGCTGCCGTAACCGACGACCTCACAGCCAAAATCGGCGCAGGAGAAATCCTCAAACAAATCGCCCCCATAATCGACGGCGGCGGCGGCGGCAGACCCAACATGGCGCAGGCAGGCGGCAAAAAACCAGAAAAACTCGATGAAGCAATCGCCAAAGCCGCGGAAATTATAAAAACAAAACTGTAAAACCTGGCTCGTCAAAAAGAAAGGTCGGCAATGGAGGGAAATACGCCGGACCAGAGGTCTCACGAATCCGCCGAAAAGATGCGGTTGGCGGTCGAAAAACTGGAGCAGGAAGTTTTTAAACCTGACCCGCTGCCGAAAAGGACCCTGCCGTGGCTTATCGATATATTTTTGTATCCGATGAGCATTTCAGGGGTAATCCATATGGTAATTTTTGCGATTATACCGCCGTTGCTTTGGCTTCTTGTCCTGCGTTACATTCGTCCCTTCGGCGGGGTCCCGTATCTGATTCTTTATTTGCTGCTCGCCGGCTACGCCTTTTATTACATTAGCTATTGCGTCTTTGACAGCTCAAGGGGTGGTCTTCGTGCGCCGGATGTCACCATTTATGATTCCCCCGACAAAATAGGATTATTTTCGCAGGTTTTTCTTGTGATTGGTGTCGTGGCTGTTTGCTTTTTCCCGGCAGTCATATATTACATCGTGACCGAACGAGCCGATTTGGTGTTTTTGGCTGCTGTCGGCGGTCTGTATTTTCTTTCTCCCGATGGTTATGTTGACAGCAGTATTGTTCGATTCGGTCGATGCGCTCAAACCGGTTATGATTATCACCTCGATATACAGAACGTTTGTTCCGTATTGCGGGCTTGTTTTAACCTTTTCCGCGATTGCCGGGCTTATCGCTCCTGTCATATTGGGGTTGCCAAAGGCGGGGGATTTAATTGCTGGCCTTATTTACCTCCAATTACTTATGGATTATCTTTTGGGCACAGCTTGTGTGCGGTATAAGATTGCTTTTGTGTATTTTGCGATTGTTTCAGCGCATCTCCTGGGAAGGTTTTATCTGCGGCACAAAAAGGAACTTAATTGGAAGATTTAGTTTGTAGCACGAATGAGCGACGCGGACTTAAACAATAAGCAGCCAGTCAGCCAAATCTGTTTCAACTGCGACTTTTGCGGCAAACAGATTCGTGTGCCGTCGGTGCACGCCGGCAAAAAGGGGAAATGTCCCCAGTGCAAAAACATCGTCCTGGTTCCATGTTCAACGCCTCCGCCGCCGCAGGCAAATACGCCGATTGATCCTGGACCGGAGTTAGACCTGGTTCTTCAGCCGAGTCCCCCACACGACCGTATTGCTGCCGACAAGCCGAAAGACCAGCAGTATGAAATGCTGCGGCAAAGCGAAGGATTGCCTTCCCTCTGGCCAACGCTTCCGCCGCAACGAAAATTCCCCTGGCTTATCGATATATTTTTGTACCCCGCCAACCTCTACGGAATTATCTTTCTTGCCATCGTTGTTTTGATACCGTGGATGTTTCAGCTTGTGGTTGAGTTTCTTGTCGGGTTGATGGGGGTATTCGCTGTTTTAGTTATCTTTATCAATTTAATAGTGGATATTGTAATCCTGATGTTTGCATACTGGTTTCTGGCTGAATGCATCTGCGACAGCGCTGAAGGAAACCTGCGTGTGCCGAATACGGCCGATAACACTCCGGGGCTTGCGGAGATGGGCTTACGGCTTATACGGATATTTGCCTGTCTCGTGGTCTATTTAGTCCCAGCTTCTTTGTACTACAAATATACTTATAGATTCGACTTGCCTTTCCAAATCATTGCGGGTTGCGGGATATTTTTATACCCGATGGCGCTGCTTGGCGTCTTAATGTTTGATTCGATACACGGCCTGAATCCTCTTATTATCATCCCATCCCTGTTCAGCGCTTTTTTTCAATATTGCGGCCTGCTTGTATTTGTTTGCACAATTGTTTTCCTGTTTACGAAGGCCAGAGAATTTCTCCTGGCGAGCCCTCTGTTGTGGCTATTCCTTCGAGCAATTGAAGTATATCTGCTTATGGTGGTAGCGCACCTGCTTGGCCGTTTTTACTTCAAGTATCAGGAAAAACTCAACTGGGATGTTTAGCTTCGAGTTTGCTGCCGTATCTTCACGCTTCTGGCGTGTGCGTCTAATCCCTCTGCCTCTGCCAGGCGGATTATGTCCTCCGCGCTTGCCGTTAATTTCTTCTTGTCGTATTCAATAATACTCGTTGATTTTACGAAGTCATTTGCGCTTAACGCGCTGAAAAATCTCGCACTCGTTCCGGTTGGCAAAGTATGACTCGGCCCCGCCCAGTAATCACCAACCGCAACAGGTGAATAATCACCTATAAATATCGCCCCTGCGTTTTTTATCTTGTTGGCAATCTGCCTGCTCTGTTTTCCGCATTGAATTTGCAAATGCTCGGCAGCAAAAACATTGGCTTGAGCTACTATGTCCGACATATTTTTGAACGCTACGATGGCACCAAAGCCCAGCAGACAATCGATTGTTTCTTTTGCTCTGCCTAACGCTGCTGCTTGTCGTTTGAGTTCGACCAACACATCAATAGCAAGTTTTTCGGAATCCGTGAATAAAACCGCCGACCCCGGATTATGCTCCGCCTGGCTCAGCATATCCGCTGCTACCCAGACAGGATTCGCTTGTTTGTTTGCTATTATCAAAACCTCGCTTGGCCCTGCAATAGAATCAATGCCGACAAGACCGAGAACTTTTTTCTTCGCCATCTGGACCCAGGCATTACCCGGCCCGACAATCTTATCAACGTTTGGTATCGTTTTAGTTGACCCCGCCAGTGCCATTACGGCCTGTGCGCCGCCTATCCTGTAAACCTCTTTAATCTTCAATTCCTTGCAGGTCGCTAATATCACGGGATGAATGCTGCCCTTGTATCTTGGCGGCGATACCACAACAATCTCTTTGACGCCCGCCACCTGTGCAGGAACAGCCGTCATAATAACCGTCGATGGCAATGGCGCAGATGCCCCCGGCACGCATATCCCCACCCGTCTTATCGGCGTGTATTTTATACCCGTCGATTTAAAACTCTTGTCTTTGCCGACGAAAATTTTTGACTGATACTCTTTAACGTTCTTAATCGCCAGACGAATCGACTTCAAAAGTTTTTTGTCGATTGCTTTGTGGGCTTCTTGTAGTTCTTCTTCTGGTATTCTGAATTGCTCAGGGGTAAGTTTAACACCATCAAATTTTTCCGTAAATTCGGCTATTGCTTCATCTCTACGTTTTTTTACTTCCTCAAGAATTGCATCTAATTGCCTTTCTTTTTCACCGTCAAAATGTGTGGCCCGGATAACTGCTAACCGTATTCCTACAAACCGTTCTGTAAAATCCGGCTGGTCGTATTTAATCAGAATTTTATCAAGCTCATTCGCCATTATTGAATCTCTTTTCTCTCTGCGTTCTCCGCGGTAAAACCTATCTCCCGAAGTTTCCGTAACTGTACATCCTCGTTGCCTTTTGCAGCAGCAGGTATTGTTCGCCTTTATATTTTGTTAAAATCCCTGCCACGTTGAACCTGACCGGGTTTGATTCGCTTCGCACCTGTGTCATCGCATCTTCGAGTTTCTGGCAGGGCAGCAGCTTTATAGTGAATTTATCGACCCCTCGCCCAAACGCGTCCGCCTCGAAAACATATACCCCGTTTTTGACTGCTACTCGGCCGGCCCTGTTTGCGAAAATCGTATCCTGTTTCAGTTGCAGTTCTTCCTGTCGGGTTGCTTGTGCCTCAGTCGTCGGCAAAACCTCCGACGTCTTCAATAATGCCACTATCTCCGGGGGGATATTCACCACGTCATTCGGAGCATTCACCGCCTGCCCCGAGCTTAGTCGAGGGGAGCTTTCCTGGCTTGTCTTGTTCGGCTCATTTTCCTCCGTTTCTTCCGCGGGCCTGTCTATCTTGCGAAGCGACAGATAATATACCGCGAACAAATAATTCTTCCCCTCGAATTTCGCCACCTTCGCCCATATCCTGAACATCGTGTCGTTTCGCTCTTTGGCGTCCAATATCATTTTCTCGAGTGTCGCCGAGCCAAGCATTTCCACTGTCTGCCCTGCTTTTATCTCCACTCCGCCTATGTTCGCTGCGGATTCGAATTCAAACGCCCATTTGTCGGTCCCTGTTTGAACCAGCTTGCCGTCAACTCCCGCAAAAACGTAATCATCAGGTAATAATTTATCGCCGGCCTGCAATTTATTGCCGTTGGTTTTTGTCGTCGCTGCCGACGTCGTTATTGCTGCCGCAATCGTCAGCGCCAATATGAATCTCGCTATCCTCATCGTTTGGCTTTCTCTTTTTTACCGGCTTTTTTGTTCGACTGCTCAAGTGTATACTTCAACAGCCCACCCGAAAGCAATATTTCCCGGTCTCTGCCCGACAGGTTTAATTTCCCGGTAATCTCATATCCGCCTTTTTCTTCGACAATCTTTACTTCGTTTTTGTTTTTTATCGCATCGACTAAGCCGTCTATCCGCAGATTATCGCCCTGGCTGATTTTCTCGTAGTCATCCTGGTTGGCCAATTCTATCGGCACAACGCAGAAGTTTATCAGGTTCGCCCTGTGAATCCGCTCGATACTCTTGGCAATCACGGCACGCACACCTAAATACATCGGGCATAACGCCGCGTGCTCTCTCGATGACCCTTGTCCGTAGCTCGCCCCGGCAACAATAACACCGCCTCTGTCCTCATTTTTCACCTTCATCGCCCGTTCAGCGAAACTGGGCTTGCCCTTTTCATTGAAGCAGTGGAACACAACCTTTGCGTATTCCGGCACGTTGCTGCGGAGCTTCAAAAACGCCCCCGCGGGCATTATGTGGTCGGTTGTAATTTTATCGCCGCACTTTATCAATACTTCCGCCTTCAAATCTGCGGGCAATTGCCTCGGTTGTTCGGGCACAACTATTGTCGTCCTGCGAATAACCTCCGCCTTCGCCGCTTCCTTCTCATTCAAAGGTGCCTCAATCATATTATCATTGATAATAAATTTCGCCGGCTGCTCAATCTTCGGGTAATTTGTCCCGAATAATTTTTTCATTTCTCGCGGGTCGGTAATTTTACCCGTCAAAGCCGATGCCACCGCCGTCTCAGGACTCACGAGAAATACCTTATCGTCTTTTGTTCCGCTTCTTCCCGCGAAATTCCGGTTGAACGTCCGCAAGCTCACGACTCCGTCCGCTGGCGAAAAGCCAAGCCCAATACAAGGCCCGCATCCGCTCTCAAGAATCCTTGCCCCCGCAGATATAATATCTCCCAGCGCGCCGTTGGCCGCCAACATATTCAAAACTTCCCTGCTTCCCGGCGCAACCGCTAACTCCACCGTCGGGTCAATCTTCCTGCTCTTTAATGCTGTCGCAACCATCATCAAATCCGCGTAACTCGAATTCGTGCAGCTTCCTATCGCTATTTGCTTGGCTTCTGTCCCGGCGATTTCTGCGATTGTTTTCACGTTATCAGGCGACGACGGGCATGCCGCCATTGGCTCAAGCTTCGATAAATCAATCTCAATCAGCCGGTCATAAATCGCCCCCGCGTCTGCGCTCATTGGCTGATAATCCTTTTCCCGCTTCTGCGCAGCCAGGAATTTCTTTGTCTGCTCATCGCTGGGGAAAACGCTTGTTGTTACCCCCAGTTCCGCTCCCATATTCGTAATCGTCGCCCGTTGCGGCACAGTCAGCGTCGCAACCCCGGGCCCGAAATACTCAACACCCCAGCCGACGTTACCTTTTGTAGTCAGTATGCTCAAGAGTTTCAGGATTACGTCTTTCGCCGCAACCCAGTCAGTCAGTTGCCCTGTCAATTTAACGCCTGTAACTCTTGGGCAAGCTAGGTAAAATGGTCCTCCGCCCATCGCAACCGCAACGTCTAATCCGCCCGCACCTATCGCTATTGCCCCGATTCCCCCCGCAGTAGGCGTATGCGAATCGCTCCCCAGCAATGTCGCACCGGGTTTTGCGAACCGTTCCAAATGAACCTGATGGCAAATCCCGTTGCCCGCCCGCGAATGATAAACCCCGCTTTTGGCCGCTATCGTCTGCAAATACAAATGGTCGTTATGGTTCTCCGGCCCAAACTGAGACATATTATGGTCAATATAACTGACCGATAAATCAGTCCTTACTCGACCGGCACCCATCGATTCGAACAACAAGAACGCCGTCGTTCCCGTCGCGTCCTGCGTCAGCGTCTGGTCAATCCGTATCCCAATCTGCTCGCCTGCCGCGAGTTTTCCTTCAACAAGGTGCGCCCCAAGTATTTTGTAAAATAACGTCTCAGCCAATTTTTAACTCCAATCATCCTAATGTTTAGCCCCGCAATTTATTGCGGGG
>Ga0187882_1002217_pt1 | contig 18233 bp, 18 predicted proteins | sample June2016WEW_19_1_3_FD_132991 | JGI IMG/M metagenome (GOLD analysis project Ga0187882, IMG submission 132991) | Peatland microbial communities from SPRUCE experiment site at the Marcell Experimental Forest, Minnesota, USA - June2016WEW_19_150 | ecosystem: Environmental > Terrestrial > Soil >... | reverse complement strand
TCCTGCCGCTGGAGAAGCGATCTGAACCCAGGATCAATAGCAGAATCTCTTAAATCGAGAAAACGGGCGCGAAAACTAAACGCAAGCCCTATTCTGACGTGCTGTATTGAGATTATCTCCTGCAGATTGAACAACTTTCTCAGGTCCGGCACCGATCCCGAAGTCTTCCAGACCCGACCCTCTGTCGCGATTGACGAGATGATCATGGTGAGGTAACTTAGTGATATCACTATGGAGATAACCCATGTCCACGTCGATGCATCGCTTGCAGATTTCGCTGCCACGACCGCAATTCCGCTATCTCGCAGACCAGGCGCGTCGCGAAGGTGTAAGCATGGCCGAGATCCTTCGGAGGCTGATCCGGCGCGAGGCTGAAACGAGGTCGCTGCGCACAGTCGAATCGTACCGAGAGATCATCGGGATTGGGCAAGAGCGCGAACCATTGATCGGCAATATTCCGGTCAGCGAGCAGCCGGATCTTTATATTGCAGAACAAGCAGCGCCTGATTTTGCTTCAGGTCGAAAGGCCCAAACCAGCCGTGGCCGCAAACGAGGTCGCTGATGCGTCGCGCCCTGATCGACACTGGAGCAATTTATGCCCTGGTTACCGCCGCAGATCTGCACCATTCAGCTGCAACCGCTGCCTGCCTGTAATTGCCTAAGACACGCTTCCAGGAGATAGGTGCCGGACCTGGGAAAGTCCTTGAATCCAGTAAAGTCGAATTCAATGAGGCGTGGAAAAATCTGGCTTGCGTCGTTTTTTTGCCCCCTAATTATGTGGACTGCAGCGCTATTTAGAGCGCTTCAATCAGCATTGCAGTGGCTTCGCCTCCGCCGATGCACGGGGTGGCGACCGCATATCTCCCTTTCCTGCGGCGAAGTTCGTGCAGAGCCGTCAGGATGAGGCGGGCGCCTGTCATGCCGATCGGATGACCAAAGGCGACTGCGCCGCCGTTTACATTCAGCTTGTCACGCGGGATTCCGACCTTGTCGGCGGTCACCATGGCAACCACGGCAAACGCCTCGTTTACTTCGAACAGATCGATGTCCGCGACACTCATGCGGTTCGCGGACAACAGTTTTTGTACGGCAAATACAGGCGCCGTGCTGAACCACAGCGGGTCCTGAGCGTGGGTCGCGTAGGAGACGATCCGGCCGAGAGGCTTCCACCCTCGCTTCGCCGCCTCCGATCTGCTGGCCACGACCATGGCTGCCGCGCCATCATCGATAGAACTTGCATTGCCTGCCGTGACGATGCCGTCTTTGGCGAAGGCCGGCCTAAGCGAGGCGAGCTTTTCGGGATTTCCCTTGGCCGGTTCTTCATCCTGGCTGACGATTAGCGGCTCACCCTTGCGCTGCGGGACTGCGATTGGGAAGATCTCTTCGCTCAGGCGTCCCTCCTTCTGCGCAGCATAAGCTCGCCGATAGCTCTCGGCGGCGTATTCATCCACTTGAGCGCGTGTGTAGTTGTATTCCTTCGCGCACAGATCTCCGCAGTTGCCCATGTGCATGTTGTTATAAGGATCCCAAAGGCCGTCGTGGATCATGAGGTCGAGGACTACCGCGTGGCCCATGCGGAACCCTGTACGTGCCTTGTCCATTGCATAGGGCGCGTTGCTCATGGACTCCATGCCGCCCGCAACCGCCACGCGCGATTCCCCGAGCCGGATGGACTGGGACGCCAGCATGACTGCCTTCATGCCTGAGCCGCAGACCTTGTTGATAGTCATGCAGGGAACGCTGTTTGGGAGACCGCCGGCGAGCGCCGCCTGACGGGCGGGTGCCTGCCCCATACCTCCCGTGAGCACGCAGCCCATGATGACTTCGTCCACGTCCTTAGGCTCCAGCCCCGCACGGTGGAGGGCTTCGCGAATCACATGAGCCCCTAATTGGGGCGCGCTAAAAGATGAGAGCGAACCTAGAAAAGCTCCGATCGGCGTTCTTACACCGGAGAGAATGACTGCGTCGTCCATTTTATTTTCTCCTTGTCGAGTTGAATTGTGCCGCCATTATACCCGCAGATATCGGACGGCGGTCGGCCTAATTTGATCACCTCTTCCATAAAACGCGGAACAAGCCGCCCCTCCGGTGGACTCCGGCCAGAGCGTAGATGACTTTTGGCAGCTCCGTGCCCTTCGGATATACGAGGTATTTACCTTCCCACCTGGGAGCGAATTTCTTTTTGAACCTGTAGAGATTCCTGTAACCGTAAAAAGCATTCATGTTCTCAAACAAAAGAGCCACCCCGCGTTCCAGAGGACCGCGTGGGTTCGAAACATTTGCCAGCGGAGCGTTTCCCAGACTGGCTTCGGCAAGTCCGGAATCCTGAAGATGCAAAAGAGCATGAGCGAGCAGAGAGTCCATGGTGCCAATGGGCGCATCCTTGCGTTTGCGGAACACGTCCAGGACAGCCGCCTGCCCGTTTCGGTAAGGCAACCAGGAACAGAACGCCTCGACGCGATCGCCCATGCAGGCGATATAGAGAGGTGCTCCAGCCACCGACTCCAGGGAGAAGCGTCCGATGCTGAACCCCATCTCGCCCAGGTGTTTTTCGGCCAGCCATTCCTCGGAGACCTCTTCCAATTGCTCATCAATCCAGGGATCATGCAGTGGTCTGCGGTCGTACCGGCGCACACTCGTTCCGGTCTTGGCGGCTCTCCTGACCATGGCGCGCAGATTGGCTCGTTTGCCCCCTGACAGGCTGAATTCCTTCAAGTCGACGATGGCCTCGTCGGCAATCTTGAGGGCTCGCATGCCGAGCGCCTCGTAAATGGGCAAGCGGTTCTCCGCCGCTTCGTAAAAACATGGCGTCCATCCGCGCCTGCGACAGAAAGAGATAAATCCGGAAATGCATATCTCAAAGAGATCGTCTGGCGCGATCGGATCTCCGCATGACAGTGCGACCGTCCCGCGTTTCTCATAGGCGATCAGGCCCCGTCCCGATGCCACCAGCAGATGATGCTTGTCGCTCTGGACCGCAAAGGCCGAGAGCGAGTGCGTGCCATGCAGCCTGAAAATGGCGCTGATTTCGGCTTGGGGAGCTTCCATGCGCTTGCGCAAAATGACCGGTCTCAACAGGAGCGCAAGCAGATAGAATCGCGCTGCCCAGCCTGCGATCTGCAGCGATCCCAGATAGCGCTTCGCGCCCTCCGTGATCGGTTCGATGTTCGGCTGCAGGATGAGAAAACCCGACCGGATCGTCTCCGTGAAAGGAGTGGCGCCAGGATGCCAGAGGAAGTGGGTTCGAATGTGGGTCAACCCGATTATGCCATAGACAAATACGGTTGCGGCCAGTACCGGGATCATGCGGACTCCCCACTTGAGCGAGACAGGATCGCTTCGGGCATTAAAGCGCCGCCTGTTGTAGATCAAATATGACAAAAGCAGACCGGCGATCAGAGAATGCTGCAGGTCGAATCCTCTGGTCGCGTGCAAAAGGATAGACATGCCGAGAGCGACCACGGCCACATACCACGCGAGTTCCTTGCGGCGCGCCAGATTGCGCCAGACCTGCAGCAGGGCGATCCCCGCAAAGAGCATCAGGGCGCGACTCCGCTGAGTCACTTCCAGCGGCAGCCACGCCTGCAGGGCTCTCATCGTCGCCGGATCGCGCGGCAGTATGGCAGCCACCAGATTGATCACGCCCATGACACCGATAAGCACGGGGACGAAGGTGTGCAGATCCGCGACATTCAGGTCTTCGACCCACTCGGCATGGCGGAAGTGTCGAATTGCCAGCACCAGCACGGCAGCAACGAAAAACGCGGCGACGACCCAGAGCTCATAATGACTGAAGCCGAGGATCAGCCTCTCCGCGAAATCGCCCAGATAAAAACCGACCAGCGAGGTGGGCACGGCCCAAAGGATGCTTGCAAGCACGTTGATGGTGGTGAACCGCACCATCGGCATGTTGAGTGCGCCGCAAGCTGCCGGAATAATAATCCTGAAGCCGAAGGCATAACGGCTTCCGAACAGTATCCAATTGCCGTGGCGCGTGATGAGGTTGACCACCTTCTGGAATCGTGGATGGTCCCCGAATCGTTTCTGGAGCCAGTCACGGCCGCGTGTCCGCGCCAGGATGTAATAAACCTGATTTGCGCCGCTGTTGGCTATGATCGCCGTCAGAATCACCAGAGGCAGGCTGAAGATCTGGTTGTTATGTGCCAGATAGGAAGCGGCCAGGAGGAAGACTTCGCCCTCCACTGCGATTCCGAGCAGCAACACCAGGTAGCCATACTTGATCAGGAGCGCTTCCATAGCTCCTCGAAGAAGTCCTTGATGATTCGTGCAGTCAGGCCCCAGATTTGATGCGGCTCGTAACGATAGAAATACATGTCAGTCATCTCTCCTGACCCCGGCATCGGCTCCACCCGTAGGCGGCTCGGATCCATGAAAATGGCAAAGGGCACGGACAGCACCTCGGCCACCTCGGATTTCTGCGGGGTGGTGACGAAGCCCGTATCGATGAAGCCTACAAAAGGCGCGACGAGATAGTTCATGATGGATATATAGTCGTGAAACCTGCCAAGGATCTCGATCCGGCTCCGCGGGAGGCCTACCTCCTCGAAGGTCTCTCTGAGTGCCGTCTCCTGAAGGCTTTCGCCCTCCTGGCGCATGCCGCCTGGAAACGAAATCTGGCCTTTGTGCGTGCTTACCGTTGTCGTTCGTCGCGTCAAGAGGAGATGAGGCTCGCCCTCTCGCAAGAAAATCGGCAGCAGAACTGCAGCTTCTCGCGTGAAACCGGAATCCAGACGCCTCCGCTCCAGATGAGCCAGTTCATTCCGGATTCTTTCTTTGAGTTTCGTGGCAGAACGTGAATGCGGACTACTGGTCACTGTGCCGCTCCCGCTCTTTCTATTTTAACCGAACCTGGGCCAGGTCCATGGAGGGAGGCGGAAACTCCATATTCAATTCTTGCAGGCATTCCACCAGGATCTGCGAGACGGCGAGATTGCGAAACCACTTTTTGTTGGCTGGGATCACGTACCAAGGCGCCCAGGTCGTGCTGCAACGCGTCAGCGCATCTTCGTACGCTTCGAGGTAGGCATCCCAATAGTTTCGTTCGGAGAAATCCGCCGGCGAGAGCTTCCACTGCCGCGTGGGATCGTCCAGCCGCTTCTCGAATCGTGCGCGCTGTTCCTCCTTGCTGATGTGGAGAAAAAACTTGAGGATCTTTACATGGTGGTCCGCGAGGAGCTTTTCAAACGCATTAATGTGATCGTAGTGCTTCGACCATACCGATCTCGGCACCAGATTGTGGACGCGGACGACGAGAACGTCCTCGTAGTGAGAGCGGTTGAAAATGGCAAACTCACCTTTCCGAGGTGTGGCCTTGTGGATGCGCCACAGGAAATCATGGGCTGCCTCTTCGGTAGATGGGACCTTGAAAGATGTGACAGCAGTCCCCTGGGGATTCAGGCTCGACATCACATGACGGATCGTGCCATCCTTGCCGCCCGCGTCCAGTGCTTGAAACACGATCAGCACCGAATGTTTATTCTCGGCGTAAAGCAGGTACTGAAGCTCCGCGAGCCGCGCCGTGTTCTTCTGCAAAGCTTCCTCGGCCGCGTCTTTGTCCTTGACCCCCGGAGTCGTATCAGGGTTCCGATCGGCGAGCCGCGCCTTTTTCCCGGGTTCCACAACCAGCCGGTGCTTCAGTTTCATGGTTTTCCTCCGGTGTCCATTCGATTCCTGGCAGATCATAACGCAGCTGGGCGGTGCTGGGGAAGGGCCAGAAGCCGGTCCGAGAATGAGGAGGCCCCTTCGATTCTCGGACTGGCTCTGCAGTTTAGACACAATGCTGTTAACTTAAGCGTAAAGACATGCTCGCTACCGGACTTGGACCTGGACATAAACCTCGACGTTGAGAAAGGCACGCGCCTCGGTGTATCCTTGTCGGTCATTCGAGAACCCAGGATTGGTGAATCGTGCCGGGGTGCGGCCGCCTGAGCGCTCGGATTCATTTTGAAAGGAACGCACTTATGGCCAAGTACAAAATCGCCTGGCTGCCGGGGGACGGCATTGGTATTGAGGTGCTGCAGGCGGCGCGGATCGTGCTGGATGAATTGGAAGTGGATGCCGAGTACATTCATGGGGATATCGGTTGGGAATTCTGGCAAAAAGAAGGGGATCCATTTCCGGAACGTACTATCCGGCTGTTACGCCAGGTGAATGCAGCCCTGTTCGGCGCGATTACTTCAAAACCTGTCAAGGCCGCCGAGGCCGAGCTTGTGCCTGAATTGCGCGGGAAAGGTCTGGTATATCGCTCGCCGATAGTGCGCATGCGCCAGCTGTTCGATCTTTACAATTGCTTTCGCCCGATCAAGGCGTATCCCGGCAATAGCCTGAATTTCAGAGAGGGGATCGATCTGGTCGTATTCCGCGAGAATACGGAGGACCTTTACTCCGGCGTGGAGTTCGCGCCGGTGCCCGCGGGGCTTTCCTCGCTTCTCGCGCGGCTCTCGAAGCCCTTTGCGCCATTTCAACAGCTCGCGCCTGACCAATATGCAATATCCTGCAAAATCAATACCCGCCATGGCTCGGAACGGATCGTGCGGGCCGCGTTTGAATACGCGCGGAAATTCGGCAGACGAAAAGTCACCGTGATCCACAAGGCGAACGTCGTACGGGCAACCGACGGCCTCTTCCTGGAGACTGCCCGCGCCGTCGCCAAGGAGTTCCCTGAGATCGCCATGGATGACGCGAACATCGACGCGATGACCATGTGGCTCCTCAAGAACCCGATGAATTACGATGTACTGGTGGCGCCGAATCTCTACGGGGATATCGTTTCGGATCTGTGTGCACAGATGGTTGGCGGTCTCGGATTCGGATGTTCCGGCAACATCGGAGAGCATCTGGCGGTTTTCGAGCCCACGCATGGATCTGCCCCGAAATATGCGGGCATGCAAAAGGTGAATCCGATTGCCACCATCCTTGCCGTCAAAATGATGCTTGACTGGCTGGGGGAGCGCGACAAACCCGCGCGCCTGGAGGCGGCTGTGGCGGGAGTGATTCGCGAGGGAAAAGTGCGCACGTATGATATGGGCGGCAGCAACACAACCATGGAAATGGCGCATGAGATTGTACGCAAGCTGTCCTCCTCGACTGCAGCCAAGGCCTGAGCGTGAGGCAAGCCATGGCCTGGCGAACCCAGTTCGAAGAGAACAAGAGTCATATGGTCTTTACAGGGAAAAAAGTATCATAAAACGAGGACAAAAATGGGAATGACGATTGTCGAAAAGATACTCGCGCGTGCCACTGGCCGGCCTTTCGTGAAGGTCGGCGAGGTGGTGGAACCGGCTGTGGATCTGGCGATGTCGCACGAGAATGGGGCGCTGGTGATCAACCAGTTTCTCGAAATCTACAAGGGAACGGGGCGCGAGGCGAGGGTTTGGGATCCTCAACGAGTGGCGATCATCTTCGATCACCGCGTGCCGGCTGAGAGCGCCAAGACTGCCACGAATCAAAAGAAGGTGCGGGAGTTTGTGCGCAGCCAGGGGATCTCCAAGTTCCACGATATTCGCGGCGACGAGGGAGGCATCTGTCACCAGGTGCTGCCCGAATTTGGCTACGTGCGGCCCGGCTACGTCGTGACCGGAACCGATAGCCACACAACCACGCATGGCGCGCTGGGAGCCTTCGCATTCGGAATCGGCGCGACGGAAATGGCGAGTGTCTGGACTTTAGGAACGGTGCTGAACCTGGAAGTCCCCGGTACAATCAAAGTTGTCGTAAATGGACGCATGCCCGAACATGTTTCACCCAAGGATTTGATCCTGCACCTGATCGGAAGACTGACCGCGCAGGGCGCCAACTTTCAGGTCATTGAGTTTCATGGCCCCACGATCCGCGCCATGTCCACATCTGGCCGCTTGGTCCTGTGCAACATGTCGGTGGAAGCGGGCGCCACTTCGGGAATCGTTCCCGCCGACGAGGAGACTGTGCGCTATTTGAAAATGGAGGCTGGGGTCACTGATGCGATCGATCTGGTTGCACCCGATGCGGACGCTTCCTACACCCGAATCGTCGAAATCGATGCCTCGACCCTCTCGCCGCAAATTGCCTGCCCGCACAGGGTCGACAATGTGAAGCCGGTGGAGGCCGTGGCTGGGACAAAAATTCAGCAGGTAGTCGTCGGCTCATGCACGAATGGCAGGCTGGACGATCTCGAGGCTGCTGCCAGGATTCTGAAAGGGAAAAAAGTGGCTGCCGGAGTGAGGATGCTGGTGTTTCCGGCGTCCTGGCGCATCTACAAGCAAGCGATGAAAGCGGGTTACTTGGGAGACCTTATCGATGCAGGTGCTGTCATCGTGAATCCCGGTTGCGGCTGCTGCCTTGGAGTTCACCAGGGTGCCCTTGCCGACGGCGATGTGGCGCTCTCGACGACCAATCGCAACTTTGCCGGGCGGATGGGGAATCCGAAGTCGGAAGTGTACCTTTGTTCTCCGGAAGTGGCTGCTGCAAGCGCGCTGACCGGCGTTATTCGAGATCCGAGATAGGGGGTAGACATGACAGCGAATCAAGGAACGGACAGCGCACCCGCCGTAAAAAAGGTGGTGATGAAACTGGGCGATGATATCTCAACGGACGCCATCTATCCCGGGCGATTCATGGCGACGGTCCTCCCCAGCGAGACGCCGCAGTATGCATTTGCCGACTACCCGGAATTCCGTGCGCTGGTAAAGGACGGGAGAATGGCAGCCGGGAGCGTGCTGGTGGCCGGCTCGAATTTCGGCTGCGGCTCGTCGCGCGAACAGGCTGCATCGGCACTGCGAGGATTCAACCTGACAATCGTTGCGCGCGGCTTTGCGCGCATCTTTCTTCAAAATGCGGTCAATCTGGGTTTGCAGGTCGTGTCCTGCAACAATATCGACGCCTCCGTTGGCGACGACCTCGAAATCTCAGCGGAGTGCGTCTTCAACAAGACGGCGGGAAAGCGGTTCGAGACTCAGCCGCTGCCCGCCGCACGGCAAGCGATTATGAAAGCCGGCGGCTTGATCGCCTACACGAGGAAGCGTCTTCTGGAGAAGCCTCACTGAGGACGCAGTTATGAAATTAGTCAGGGTCTTCGTGGCGATGATCTTGCTCCTGAGTGGCGCTCTGCGCGGCGCTTCGGTCCAGTCAGGCCAGGATAGGATACGAGTTCAGACCTCGCTTGTCAGTGTTCCCGTCATGGTGAGCGATCAGCTTGGACGCTCAATTGTTGGATTGAAGCAGGAGGATTTCGTTCTTTACGACGATGGCGTGCCGCAGCGCGTGGCGTTTTTTGCCGCGGCAGAAGAGCCGCTCCGGATGGTGCTTATGCTCGATACCAGCAAAAGCACCGCGGCGGTGCTCAAGCAGATCAAGAAAGCGGCGACTGACTTCGTCGTGCAATTGAGGCCGCAAGACCAGGCCATGGTCGTGAGCTTCGACACGGAAATACACATCCTGTGCCGCTTCGGCTGTAGTCAGCCGGAGCTGAAGCATGCGATCGAACACGCCGGCGTGAGCGATGATGACGGGACGCACATGCGGGATGTGATGGCGACGGTGATACAAAGGTATCTGGGCGGCGGACAGGGACGCAAGGCCATTATCCTCCTGACCGATGGCGAAGACATCGGCAGCAGCACAACACCCAATGATGCGATTCGGATTGTGCGCGACTCGGGCGTTGTGATCTATCCGATGTTTTATGCGGTGGATCCGCGGGAGCTCTCAAAAAAGCTTTTTGGTGTGTCGCTGCCGAAAGGTCTCGGAGGCAAGGGAACATTGGAAACAGGCGAGGGGGCGGCCGCCGCATGGCTGAAACGTGTTGCGGAGGAGTCCGCGGGCATTTTTTATCGCAGTAATGTGGCCGATCTCAAGAAGACGTTTGCCAAGGTTGCGAGCGAACTCCGTTGCCAATATCTGCTCGCGTTTTACCCCGACGCCGAGCGCATCAATGGGTTGGAGCACTCCCTCCGGGTCTCCGTGTCTCCCTCCGGCCTGGTAGTGAGATCCCGCCGCAGTTACCTGGCTACCCAGCGTTAGCGCCTTTCCTGCTTTTTCCTGTCGCTATGCGACGGGCCAGAGCCTGTGACGTTCGGAATTCTGATTTCCCAGCTTCCCATTCAAGGCCCTTGACAGCGTTTGCTGCGAACGGCGGCGCCTGCGCCGCCGTCTGGAGTTTGGCTATTTTGCGTCCCTAACGGGACGCAGCTCTGACGATTTGATGATGGTCCATCGAACAAACCCGGTGCGCCTGCGAATCCTACGCCAACCATTCTGTTCGGGTCTCGGAAGTACTTTTGACCACTTCGATAAACACCCAGAGCCAGACATGAAGTGGCAGAAACTCCGCTTTTCAGCAGTCGGATCATTACTATGCGCCGGAATAGGTGGGCCATTGCATTTCGCGGATGCGTTGCGGACGAACTATAATGGCCAAACTCCAGACAGCTGCATTGCGCATCCGTTACCGTGCACCTCGCGGGCGCGCGGAACCGGAGACTGTGGAGGAGTCAAGGTCGAAGAAACGAAGGGGCCAGTTTTTGGCTGCGCCTGCATATTCCACACCAATGCGTGCTGAGACTCCAATCTTGGGGCGTCTTTCGCGGGGGCGTGCAAAGACCCGCAGATCTCCTTCCGCCAGTAGATCCACTCCTGTCATCGTTAACGTGATTCCCAGGGCTGAGCATAAGCGGCCCGGACCCGACATCAATCGGGAAGGTGTTCCCGGCGGCCCCTCGGCGGCACGCAACAGCACGGCTTCCGCGATGCCGGAAGGGCGGGTAACGACGTTCGCGCAGTGATGCATGCCGTAAACGAAAAAGACATAAAGGTGGCCGCCCTCCAGATACATCGGTTCCACACGCGGAGTGCGGCGGCCACGCCATGAATGGGCCGCTGCATCATCATGACCCAGATAAGCCTCCGTCTCCGTGATGCGGGCGCCGTACCAGCCGCCCTGGTACCGCCTTGCGAACCACTTGCCGATGAGTCCGCGCGCAATGGTCGACGTGCCGCGCAGGTAGAAGGATCGCGGCAGTTCATGCATTCCAAGAGTACCGGGATCAAAACACAGCCGAGGGTCGGGGGCTGGATCTGGCATGCGGCGCACTATACCAGAGGCTCAATGCTCCTCTTCGATGTCGTGTGGAGGAGAGCCGCTTCAATTTCCGGAAATCGGAATCGAAAACCTGAAGCCAGCAGCCGTCCGGGCACAACTCGAATGCTGGAGAGGAGAAGCTCCTGCCCCATCTCTCCGAACAGGAATCGCACGGCGAAGGAGGGTACGGAGAAGAGAGTCGGCCGTTTGAGGACATTCCCCAGAGCGCGCGTAAACTCCTGATTTGTGACTGGGGCCGGCGCGACCGCGTTGACGGCGCCATGCAATGAAGGACTGTCAATTGCGAACCGGATGACGTCCACGAGATCGTCGAGTGCGATCCAACTCATGTATTGTTTTCCGGCACCGAGCCTGCCTCCCACCCCGAAGCGGAAGGGAGGCAACATCCTGGCAAGGGCGCCGCCCTCGGAACTGAGGATCATTCCCATGCGCAGTAGGATCAGCCGGACTGGTCCCTCATCGAGGGCCGTGGCCTCCCGTTCCCATTGGCGGCAGACGTCCGCGAGGAACCCTGAGCCTGAGCCACTTTCTTCCGTCAGAATCTCATTTCCGCGATCGCCGTAAATGGCGACTCCCGAGGCGCTGATCATAACCTGGGGTGGTTTATGCAGTGCGGCAAGGCGCCGGGCAAGCAAGCGCGTTCCCTCAATCCGGCTTTCAAGGATGCGCCGCTTGCGCACTGCGGTCCACCTGCCTGACGCGATATTCTCACCCGCGAGATGCACCACGGCATCCATTCCTTCCAGTTGCTCGCCGTCGAGTTTTCTGGACGCGGGATCCCAGACGATCTCATCCGGCCGATTCGGCTGAGCACGCCGGACCAGGCGCAGGACTTTGTCCCCATGAGCGGCCATGTGAGAAACCAGTGCGGTTCCGATCAGCCCCGAAGCACCTGTTACGAGTACCTTCATTCGCGCCTCCTGCCCTCAACGTGTTGATCTGATATTCAGTGCATCCAATGTGGACGCCTCACAAGTATTATGCCACCGAATTCAGCAGCAGCGCCTGACCGGCGGTTTCAGCCAAGCTCCGATCCGAAACAATTCCGACTATTCGTTTGCGATTGCGATTCCGATTCCGATCGGAGTCTCGCTTGACCTCATCGATATCTTTGGGCGGCCCCAGCATGGGAAAATAAGGAGTGCTATGATAGCTATCCATTCATAATCCAACGGAGAGTGCCATGTCTTTTAGCGAGAATAAGGGACTGTGGCTGGGCCTGGGCGCAGTCGCGCTGGCGATCGTCGCCTTGATCTGGCTCCTGCTCAGCGGAGCCCCACGAACGCTGGTCATACTCTTCCCGGATATCGGAGGTTTGAAGAGAGACGATCCGGTTAACTGGCATGGGTATACCATCGGAAAGGTCGTCCAGATTGAGCCCCTGGTTGATAATCAGATCGGGGTTACCATCCGCCTGAACGAGGATTACGCTACCAAGATAACGCGCGGTACACGGTTCACCTTGAAGCGTGCTCCTCTGCTCGGATTAGTTGGCAGCAACCAAATCGAAATCGAAACCCCATCCCAACCTGGCCCTCCCTACGCCGAACACGAAAGGGTCCAGGGGATCAGCCCGCCGCAGCCCACTTTGGTCGAGCAGGGAAAGCAATGGACCCTTGAAAACTGGCAGCAGCTGAAAGGTCAAGCAGCAGAGCTGATCGAGGAATACAAAGCATCGCCCTATCGCAAAGAGGTCGAGGATGGGCTAGGCCAACTCAAAGGCTTGGCCGAAGCAGGAGCCAGGCAGGCCAAGGACGGCCTGGACCAGTTTCGCAAGAACCATCAGAAGGAACTCGACCTGGCGATGCAAAAGCTAGAGCAGGCGCGTGACTGGATGCGCAAGAAAGGGGACGACACCGCCGCTCGGCGCTTGCAGCAGGAGATCGACAAACTGAAAAAATGACGAGATCAAATGGGAGATCCGGAAGCACAAAATCATTTGAATTGTAAAATGAGTTTCAAGGCACCTGTTTACTTGCCTTCCGGCTCCGGGCTTTTTGAGGTTCGTTGATCGGCCCTGAGCTGGGGAACGAGGTCCACGAGTTTTTTCAGGCTGATGCCGGAGAGGCTTTCAACGATCGGCGGCAGTTGAGCCATGATTTCCGCAACATCGCGAGTGACCTTCCCTGCGCCAGCGCCCGAGCCGTCGCCGCCGGTGTTGACTATAGTGATCGACTCCGTCTTGCTTAGCGGCTGGGCAATAGCTTGGGCGATTTCCGGCAAAGTCTGCAGAATTAGCTGAATCACGGCCGCCTGGTTGTATTCCTTCCAGGAACCGGCCTTTTTGGCCATCGCTTCAGCCTCGGCTGCACCCTTGAGCGCGACGACCTCCGCCTCGGCAGTACCGGTTGCTTTCACGACCTCCGCCTGCGCAAAGCCTTTTGACTTTTGAGCGTCAGCCTGTCCACGCGCCTCGGTCTCAAACTTGAACCGATTCGCTTCGGCTTCGGTCTGGATCTTGTACCGTTCCGCATCGGCCTGCCGCTTCACGGTGGCCTCGAGCTCCTTCTCGCGCCGTAAAATCTCGCGCTCTTGAACCACAATCTGCTGTTCCTTTTCGATCACAAAAACCTGCACTTCCTCGCGCTTTAACGACTGGTTCGTCTTGTAGCGTTGCAGGTCATAGGCGAGGTCGGCTTGGGCTTTGGCTTCATTGGTGGAGACATCGAATCCGGCCTTTTGCAGCATGAAGTTCTTCTGCGCTTCCGCAATCTGGGTATTAGCCTGGAACACGGCGATCTCGCCGGCTTGACGCGCCAGTGCGGACTTGATGGCCGAATCGCGATCCGCTTCGGCCTGGGCGATGATGGCGTCCCGTTTTACTTCCGCGGTGCGCGGCTTGCCCAGAGCTTCCAGGTAGCCGTGGTTGTCCCGAATGTCTTTCAGGGTGAAAGATACGATTTGGATGCCCATGTTTGCGAGGTCTGCGACCGCGACCTCCTGGACCGAAGAGGCGAACTGGTCACGATTCCTGTAAATATCCTCGAGCGTCATCGTTCCGACGATGGCGCGCAGGTGTCCTTCCACCGTCTGCATGGCAATCTCTTTGATCTGCTCGGGAGTCTTGCCCAAAAATTGCTCTGCAGAGGTACGAATCGATTGCTCGTCCCCGCCGACTTTCACCTGCGCCACACCGTCGACGATGATCGGCACGCCGGGCCTGGTGTAAACCTCGGGAGTCTTAATGTCGAGCGTCATGATCTCCAGACTCAAGAGATCGATTTTCTCGACGAGCGGAAGGATAAAAGCGCCGCCGCCGCGCCGGATGCGAAATCCAACTTCATCCGTCCGTCCGTCAGGGGTCTTGATCTTATACTTACGGCCGGAGATGATCATGACCTGGTTCGGACCGACCTTCTTGTATCGGCGTGCAACCGCATAGACTGCCAGGATGAACGCGAGAGCGAGACCGGCAATGACCATCACTACGTTGAGATCGGCGAACATAGGCTTACCTCATTGGAGAGTGCATTCCACTTGTCGCGAATCACCCAAAAACTTCACTTTATGGCGAGCACCAATTCGATCTGCTCATGCTGATCCCGGTTGTCCGGCAACGCGGACATAGTACACGTTTCCGACCACCTGAACAATTTCCACGGGCGTGTTGCGCTGGATGGCCTTGCCGTCCGATGAACGCGCCGGTCCGATGATTCGGGTACCCTTGGCGACCAGCGCAACTTCGCCAGTCCCATTTTCCGGGATGGGCGTGATGATCTGTACCACCCGGCCAACCATGTCATCGAGTGAGTACTCGCTACCGGCCTGCGTGTTTTTAAAAAGCAGCGTTAATGCCCCAAAAGTGCCGGCGCTGAGCAGCACTCCAGTCAACAGGGCCACCAGGACACCTTTACCCACGGATAGTTGAAAATAGGAATTCGCCAGCAGACCGCCCCCGCCAAAGCCGGTGAGAAACGTAGCAATGACAGTAGGACTCAAAGGAGTAATCGGCAGATCGGTTCCGACATCCATGTGGATATCGCCGACGTGGCCGCCGAAGAGATGACCTGCCAACCCGACGATGATAGCGTAGCCAAGGCCAATCGCGAAGCTCAGGAAATAAACCAAACTGACCGACATGCGCGTTTCTCCCGAGGCATGTTACAGGTTCTGCAATATTCGCTGTCGCCCGAATTGTATTCAAAATCGGACTCGTTGTGTATCATTATCCCACAAAACGAGGCGGAGCCATGAGCCAGTCCACATTGTTGAGTCAGATCGGTGAAGCCAATAAGAGCTTCCTTGCCGGAAGCCCCCGATTACTGGACTCCGGAGGAGATCCCTTTGTGGTCGTGACCTGCATCGACCCGCGGCTTACCGGTCTCCTGGAACCCGCATTAGGACTGCCGAGAAACCGGGCGGCAGTCATTCGCACCGCCGGGAATCAACTGTCCGAACGTACCCAGGATGGGATCCGGTCGATCGCCGTGGCTCTTTATGTCAAGAAAGCCGGAGAAATCATCATCGTGGGACATACGGATTGCGGCATGGCCGGATTTTCGGTCGCGGAGGTCACGGAGAATTTTCGCAAGGCTGGCATTCCGCGAAGCGCCTTCGGCAATGAAGATTTGCGTGTGTGGTTCGGCGCTTTCGCCAGCATCCGGGACAATCTCTCAAACAGCATCGCATATCTGCGCAGATCCGGAATCGTGCCTCAGGACATCAAGATTCAAGGGCTGATCCTGGATACGATCAAAGGATCCATTGAGATGGTGGTGGATGAGAACCTGCCCCCCGCCGGCATAGCGCCAACCACGATCTCATCTGAACCGTACAGGTCGGGTTTATCGGCAGCCGAAATGGGAACAGAGGCGGCATTGACCAGTACCCCACCTGAAAATAACTCCGCGCAACCCCCTCCCGCTCAGACGGAGCCCAAGGGAGGCAAAGGGCCAATTATCATCGGGCAATCTGCCGGCAAGCAAGATCAGACGCCACCCAGTCCCGGTTCCTTGATCGAGGCGGCGCTGGTTTTGCGGGATTTCTTCAATCGAGAGCGGCAGAGCCAGCAGATGCAAAAAGCCGTTTCGGATTTGAGGACCATCTGGAAACAGGAAAGGAGCCCCTATCGCGTCATCGCGGAGATTCAGAAGATCGGACATGCCTACGAGGCGCGGTATCCGAGCCTTCCCGGAGCCCTAGCCTATCTGGAGAATGCTGTAAGATCAGGGAGTGCCGACAAAATCGGTTTCGAGGAAGTCATGAGGCGAATCCTGGATTGATGAATCCGCCGCCCAGATCCTGATACTCCACTGTCCGCTGTTGATACTCTTCATTCAGATCCGGGGTGGGATCGAGATAAAAGGAAACCGCACCGCTTTCTCTGCGCCCTGTGCGGCAGGTATTTGTCAGAATGCGGAGCTTATGATCGAAATCGAGGGACTCACCAAGAATTATGGATCGTTCGTCGCCGTCAGGGACATCTCCTTCAGCGTCAGGGCCGGCGAGGTCATGGGCCTGGTCGGACCCAACGGCGCCGGGAAGACCACCACGCTGCGCTGCCTCGTGGGGATCATCCCTCCCGCAACCGGCGAAATCCGGATCTGTGGCCACTCACTCAAGACCGACTCGATCGCAGCCAAACAGCAGCTCGCCTTCATGCCCGACGAGCCGCGCCTGTTCGATTATCTGACGGTCATGGAGCACCTTCAGTTCACCGCGCGCATTTACGGCATCAGCAACTTCCAGCCCACCGCCAACGCGCTGCTCGACGAATTGGAGCTGCGCGACAGGAGCAACTCGCTCCCCGGCGAGCTGAGCCGCGGCATGAAGCAAAAGCTCGTGATCGCGTGCGGCCTGCTCCATGCCCCGAGCGTCCTGCTGTTCGACGAGCCGCTCACCGGTCTCGACCCGATCGGGATTCGCCGCATGAAATCCACGATCCTGAAGCGTGCCCAGGCCGGCGCGGCGATCATCATCAGCTCCCACCTGCTCCATCTCGTCGAGGAGTTATGCGACCGCGTTCTGATCCTGAACCAGGGACGCAAGGTCATCCACGGCTCGCTCGAGGAAATTAAGAAGAGCTTTCCCGAGTTGCGCGGCGACACGAGCCTCGAAGAGATGTTTCTGCGCGTCACCGGCCACGCCGAAGACGGGACCGAACTGAAATGACCGGCGCCCTCCTTTTTTACTTGATTACATCCACAAAGAATCGCGTCGCATCGGCTGTGAAACGGCTGCGGCAGCCCAAGTACCTGATTTCGGCGTTCGTGGGACTCGGGTACTTCTATCTCACCTTCTTCCGCAGCCTGTTCCTCCGGCCGTCCGCGCGCGGCGGCCCGCCGATGCCGTTCAGTACGGACGTGCTGCCGCTGATCGAGACGGGCGCCGCAATACTGCTGATGATTTTCGTGCTCCTCCCCTGGATCTGGCCGGGGCGGGGTGGCACCGGGCTAAAGTTCACCGAGGCGGAGATCCAGTTTCTCTTCCCGGCCCCGGTTTCGCGCCGCACCCTCGTCAATTTCCGGCTGATCAAGATGCAGCTCGGGATCCTGTTCGGCGTTGTCCTCTCGTTCGTGGTATTCGGGCGCGGCCGCTTTTTGGATCACCCGTTCTTTTTCATGGCGGCGCTCTGGGGCGTCTATTCCTTCCTGGGTTTCTACAGCCTCGGAACGCACTTGGTCCAGACGAGCCTGGCCGAGCATGGCATGTCCGGGTTCAAGCGGCAGATCTGGACTCTCGGCGCGCTGGCGGCGGTCGCGGTTTCGGTGGTCGTCTGGGTGAAGCGATTCATCCTCCCGATGCCTCAGGGAGCGGATGTCGGGATCCACGAAATCTCGGCGTGGGTCGTCAAGGTGACGGAGTCGGGGCCAGCGTATTATTTCACGGTTCCGTTCAAGATCCTTGTGCGCCCGGCATTTGCCGCCGACCCGGCAGCCTTCGCGCTGCGCTTCGCGCCGGCGCTGGTCATCGTGGCGCTGGTTTATCTCTGGGTCATATATACGGATGCGAGCTTCGAGGAAGCCTCGCTGGAACGCGCCCGGAAGCTGGCGGCGCGGATTGAAGCGGCGCGCAGCGGCAACTGGCGCAGTGCCAGGCGGAGCGCGCCCAAGGTGCGGCGACCGCTGTTTCAGCTGGCTGCGAGCGGATTCGGGCACACGCCGATATTCTGGAAGAACCTGATCTCTGTGGGGAGGTT
>Ga0187882_1002213_pt1 | contig 18252 bp, 12 predicted proteins | sample June2016WEW_19_1_3_FD_132991 | JGI IMG/M metagenome (GOLD analysis project Ga0187882, IMG submission 132991) | Peatland microbial communities from SPRUCE experiment site at the Marcell Experimental Forest, Minnesota, USA - June2016WEW_19_150 | ecosystem: Environmental > Terrestrial > Soil >... | reverse complement strand
CGGCCGCGTTTCCAGCCGCACCACGTGCGGCTGCTTCAACTGCAGCTCGGCCGCGTCCTCGATGGTCACGATCCGTTCCCTGGGCGAGATGAACGCCGACAGCGCGTTGAGCAGGGTGGTCTTGCCCGCGCCCGTGCCCCCCGAGATGACCATGTTCAGCCGCGCCTTCACCGCGGCCTCCAGCAGCTCCATCATGGCCGGTGTCATGGCCTTGCGCTCCACCAGGTCCGGCGGCATCAGCTTGTCGGTCGAGAAGCGCCGGATCGACAGGATCGGCCCGTCCACCGCCAGCGGCGGGATGATGGCGTTCACGCGCGAGCCGTCGATCAGCCGCGCGTCCACCATGGGCGACGACTCGTCGATCCTCCGGCCCACTTGCGAGACGATCTTGTCGATGATGCGCAGCAGGTGCGCGTCGTCGCGGAAGCTCACGCTGGTCAGCTCCAGCACCCCCTTCCGCTCGATGTACACCTGCTTGTGCGTGTTCACCAGGATGTCGGAGATGGTCGGGTCCTCCAGCAGCGGCTCCAGCGGACCCAGCCCGAACACCTCGTCCAGCACCTCGTCGATCACCTGCTGCTTGTCGATCGAGTTCAGCAGCGTCGACTCCCCGTCCATCAGGGCCACCAGCGCCTGCCTCACCTCGGTGCGCATGCGCTGGTTGTCGATCGAGGCCAGCGCCTCCAGATTGATCCGGTCCAGCAGCTTGCGGTGCAGCGTGAACTTCAGTTCCTGGCATTCCGGCTTCAGACTGGTCCTGGACCGCCCGGCGTGCTGGAGGATGCGCTGGTCCCAGGTCAGGATCTGCTGCGGGGGTCGGCGATCGGTGGCGAGTGGCATTTGCGCGGTCTACTTTCAGCTCTCCGAGAATACCGGCCGGGCGTCCATCGCCAGGGCTGCCCGGCGCTTGCCGGCCGCCGGAGGGTCCGCCAGCCGCCCCGCGAAATCCGCGATGGCCTTGCCCAGAACGCCGTCTTCCTGCAGCGGCTCGCCCATGGTCACCGCGCGTTCCAGCGCGAAGTAATCGTTCGGGAAGCGGCTGTGGACCGGGCAGTTGAAGATCTGGCCAACGTCGAATTGCCGCAGGCCGTCGCGCTTGTCCACGCGATTGATCACCACGTGGAAACGCTCCTTGCCGAAGCCCAGATGGGTGAGCAGGTTGACCGCCTTCCGCGCCAGGTGCAGGCTGGCCAGCTCGGGGGTTGCAACCAGGAACGCCTGGTCCGACTCCGACAGCGCCAGCAGGGTCAGCCGGTGGAAGACCGCCGGCAGGTCCAGCAGCACCCAGTCGTAAAGCTGCCGCGCGCGCTCCAGAAACTCGTGCAGACGCGCCGGGTCGACGTAGTCCGCCTGGGGAGGCGCCTCCGGCGCCGCCAGCACGTGCACCCCGCCCGAGGGCACCACCAGCCCGGGCCACTCCGCGCCCCCGCCTTCCGCCTCCACCGCGTCCAGCAGCGAGCCGTTGGGCGTCACTTTCAGATAGAAGGCCAGGCTCCCGCCCATCAGGTCCAGATCCGCCAGCAACACCTTCTTGCCGGTCAGCCGGCGCAGCGCCAGGGCTGCCTGCGCCGCCAACGTCGAGGCCCCCGAGCCCGGCTTGGCGCTCGAGAACAGCAGCACCTTTCCCAGCTTCCGCGGCGCCTCCGTCTGCGGCCCCAACAGCCGCCGGATGCGCCCCAGGGCCTGTTCCTGGATCGCCGCCTCGAAGGGCGCGCAGAGGAACTCGCTCGCTCCCATCCGCAGCGACCGCAGGATGGCCTCGGAATCGTTTCGCGAGTGCAGGCCCACCACGTGAATCGAGGGGTTCGAGGAAGTCACGAAATGGATCAGCTCGCAGGCCCGCTCCAGATCCGTCGCCAGGTCCAGCAGAACCACGTCCGGCTGGAGCTGCCGCAGCCGCATCTCGAGCACCTGCTGCGAAGGGTAAGTTTTCAGTTCCGCCAGGATCTGAAACGCTCGGGTGGCGCCGGCGCTCTCGACGAACTCGCGGGCAAGCTCGCGGCCCGGCGCGATCATCAAGGCCGTCAATTGGGCCGCCGCTGGGTTGCGCGGTTCCATTGCCTTTTTGCAGCCGCTACCTCTTCCCCCCCCGCTTCTTCGGCGCCGGCGCCGGGGTCGGGGGCGCGTTCAACTGGGGCGCCAGCAACTCCTTCGGCAGCGTGATCGGCTTGACCTCCGCGGCGCTGACCGGCGCGGTGATCTCCGGGGTCACCATCACGATCAGCTCGGTCTTGGCCCGGTTCTCCTGCCGGCTCTTGAACAGCACGCCCAGAATCGGGAGGTGCGCCAGGCCCGGGATCTTCGACAGGTTTTCGGTCACCCGGTCGTCGATCAGCCCGGCGATCACGAAGCTCTGTCCCTGGCCCAGCTCGATCGTGGTTTCCATGCGCCGCGTCGCCAGCGCCGGAATCGTGAACCCGGACAAGGACACCGAATTGGTCAGGTCGATGGTCGAGACCTCCGGCTTGACGTACATCCGGATGGTCTGGTGCTCGGTGATCTCCGGCTTGAAGGTCAGCCGGATGCCGAATTCCTTGAACAGGATGGTGACGGCGCCGGCAGTTGCCCCGCCCTGCACGATCGGCACCGGGAACTCCCCTCCCACCAGGAAGCTGGCTTCCTTGCCGTTGGAGGTCACCAGGTTGGGCTCGGCCAGGATCTGTAGCACCCCCTGGCTCTGCAACGCCTTGATGAAGCCCGCCAGGTTCAGATCCGGCCGGAAAGCGAACACGTTCAGCGCATCGGCGATCGAGAAGGTGCTCTTGGTCCCGGTAGCTTGGCCCGGGATGCTGGCGGTGAGGGCGCCCGGCAGCGGCGGCGAGAACTGCCCCGTCGAGATGCTCCCCGGCGTATTCAGCAGTCCGGTCGAGGCCAGGTTCACGCCGAAGGAGTTCCCTAGGTTCCGATTCAGCTCGGCGAACCGCACCCGCAGCAGTACCTGCCTCTCCGGGCCTGACGGCGCGACCTGCAGGTTGTTCACCACGGCTTTGGCGAACGGCGCCATCAGGGCCGCGGCCCGGTCGGAGATCGCCTGGCTGGCCACCACCCCGGTCAGCGACAGGGCGTCGCGGGCCGCCTGCACCTGGATGTTCTCCTTCGGAAACGTTTCCTTCAGCAGCTTGCGGACGGGCTCCAGGTTCTGGTCGACCACGATGCTGTAGGCGCTGCGCTGCCCGCTCTTGGCCCATACGATGATGGTCGACATGCCCTGCGCTTTGGCGTGCAGCAGGACCTCGCGCGTCGAGACCGCCACCGCATCCACCACGTCGGGGTTGCTGGTCGAGATTCGCCCGATGTCGGCGGCGAAGTCGATGACCACGCTCCGGCCGACGGTCAGCGGGAGATCCTGGCTGGTTTCCGTTTGCGGGCTGGCCAACCCGCCCAGGCTGCCTGCCAAGAACCCCAGGCACATCCATCCGGCGCTTGGTTTCTTCATGAGGCTATTCCAATTTCTTGATCGCCACCTGCTCCACGGTCTTCTGGTTGCCGCGGATCACCGTGATGTCTTCGGTGACCGGCGGAGGAAGCGGAGCAGCCGGGCGGGGCGGCGCCGGACGCCTGAGCGCGGCCACCGGCTCGCGCCGGGCCGCTCCGGCGACGTGGTAAAGTTCCTCCAGCGCGCGGCCCGGGGTCTTCTCGACGCCCCGGTCGTTGGGGTTCCGCAGCACCAGTTGGATCCGCCCCTCGCTGGCCAGCGTCAACACTTCGGCCTGTTCCGGGGTCACCAGGAGCGTCACCACCGGCGCGTTGATCGCCTTGCCGAGGCCGTCCGGCTCGATGTTCTGCCCCGCCGAGAGCACCAGGATGTCTTGCAGGATGGTTTTGGTGAACACAGATTCTTGGCCGCCGGGACGGCCGGTAATCAGCACGTCCACCCGCATGCCCGGAAGCACGTAGCCCGCCACCCCCACCACGTCGTTCACCCGCACCGACACCGCCCGCATGCCCTCCGGGATGATGGGCGCCAGACCCAGCCCGCTCCCGCGCCGCGCCAGCCGCCCTTCCCGCACCGGTTCTTCCGGCAGGATGCTCGAGATCACCGGCCGGTTCAGGACCTCCTCGACGTGTGCGAAGCCGTCTGCCGGGAATTGGTTTGCGAGGACCTTGGTCAGCTTGACGTCGGCCGGTTTGAGGACCGCTCCGAAGGGCAGGGCCCGCGAGGCCACCACCAGGTCCCGGGTTTCCGCGCTGGCCTGCCGGGTGCCGCCCTTCCGCGCCCCCATCACGATCTGATAGAAGATGGCCGACAAGGCCAGCGCAACGAGCAGGCTGGTTCCCAACACCATCAACAGTCTGCGGTCCATGATTCCGTCCTTTGCCCGGCGGCTGGCCCCGGCATCCACCCCGTCTCCCGAACACGAATCGGAGGATCCCCCCGCGCATTCATCTATGTCCGACCTCCTCGGAGTATTTCGGCCGGAATGGGGGTTTTCTTTAGCCGAATGAGGGGAGGGAATGCGGTGCTCCCGGCTCCAACGGTTTTGTTGCCAACAGAATCGTTGTCAGCCAAACGCCGGCAGTTATGGCGAGGGTTCCACCCGCTCGAACAGGACCGCCGGGCCGTCTTCCTCCACCAGGCGCCAGCCTGGCTCCTGCCGCACGATGCTGGCCAGCGGCCATTCCGTGGGCGCCAGGACCGCGGTGACCGCATAGCGCTCCAGGGTGCCGCGCCAGTCCGCGTGCCCGTAGGCGACTCGCAGATAGAGCTTTCCCAGGGCCGGCCCGTAGAAGTCGCTGCGCCCGTCGATGAACACCTTCTGGCGAGGGTAGAAGCGGTAAAGGAGGTAGTCCCCCCATTGGTCCGAGGTAAACACCCGCGCACCGGCTAGCTTCTCTTGCTGCCGTCCCACCAGCCCGACCGGGAACTTTATCTCCGGGAAATCACGCGGCCAACTGAGAGGTGAGCCCACGAACGCCAGGGTCACCACCAATGCGGCGGGCCACGCGCTGGTTCGCCGCAACCCGGCGGTGAAATCCGTCGCCACCCGGTCCACGATCCCGGCCAGCGACCGCGCCGGCTTGGTCTCGGCCCACCGCGTCCACCACAGGCTGGCCTCCGCCGCCAGGATGGGGCAGGCGGCCACCACAAACACCGGAACGTGGCGCACCGACACCAGCGCCGCGTGCGCCCAGAAGACCACCATCAGCGGGGACGCGAACCGCCTGCGCCGCAGCAGGAGCCCCGCTGCAATCAGCCCCGCTAACAGCAGGATCTCGAACTGGAGGGCGCTCTCGGAGCGGAACTTCGGCGACTGGAACTCGTCCACCGACTCGCGGATCCAGTCCGATCTCAGGTACTGCGCAAGGTGCCGGTGGAGGCCGATCCCGTACGGATTGAGGAGGGTGGCCGCGGCGCAGGCCGCCAGCAGCACGGCTTTCCGGCGCGCCACGCGCCACCCCGCCTCCAGGCCCTCGCCCACGGTCTGCAACGCCAGACACGCCAGCAGCGCCAGGAATCCCGCGTGCAGATTCACCCACACCGCCGTCATTGGAACCAGAATCCAGACTGCGCGGCCGGGCTTCTCCCGGTCGCGGTCCAGCAGCCAGAGCGAAGTGGAGAGAAGCAGGAGCGTGAACAGGTGCGGCCGCGCCAGGTAATGGATGCCGGAAGCGCCCGCGCCGAGCAAACAACAGGCCAACGCCGCGAAAGCGTTCGCCCGGCGCCAGACCATGTGCCGCACCAGCAGCGTCAGGTACCCGGCGATCAACGTGCCGGCCAGCAGCACGACCCCCTTCAGCCCCCCCGCCCGATGACAGCACGCAAACAGGACGTCGGCGAGCCACTCCCAGGCAACCCACCGCTCGCCAGGCCGCGTGAAAGAGAACAGATCGCTCTCCGGCAGCCGCCTGTGATCCAGAATGAACTCGCCGGTGCGGATGTGCCAGCCGGTGTCGCCGTCGGCCAGCAGCGCGCTCCAGCCGCTCCCGGCGATGAACAGCCATCCGAGGAGCGCCGCGAACAGCCAGTCGGAGAGCGAGGGCAGCGCCAGCGCTCGCAGGCGCCCGCCGGCGGCCGCGAGTTTAGGGGGCCGCACTCCCGCTTGCTCCAGGCTCGGCGCCCGCGGCAACCGCCCCGCCGGGTTCCGGCCCCAGCAGCTTGCGGCTGCGGATCGCCAGCTCATAGCGGTCTCGCGCTCCGGTCTTCTCGAAGACGTGCATGAGGTGAACCTTCACGGTGCCCGGAGAAATCTCGAGCGCCTTGGCGATCTCGGTGTTCTTCAGGCCCTGCGCGAGCAGCGTGACCACCTGGCGCTCGCGCGGTGTCAGGCGCGGAGGCCGCCGGCGCTCTCGGCCCGGCTCGGCAACCGGCTCGGGCGCCCCGTTCTCGAACCACAGATACCCTCGCGCCACCACCCGCAGGCATTCCAGGAGCGTATCGAGCGGGCGGCTCTTCACCAGGACGGCGCGCGCTCCGGCATGCAGCGCCTCGCCGGCCCGGATGTCCTGGTCGCTTTTCACCCACAGGACCGCCTGCGTTTTGGAAGACGCTTTGCACATCTCCCCCACCAGTGCCAGGGCCTCCGCCGGCCCGTCCTCGTGATCCACCAGCGTGATATCCGGCGAGCGGCCCAGCACGGCTTGGAGCGCCTCCGCCGGCCGCGCCGCCGCCCCGGCAAACACGAATTCCGCGCTGCGCTCCAGCGCCTTCCGCAGTCCTTCCACCACCACGGGCTGGGACTCGCAAGCAAACACGCTGATCGGCTTGGGCGCCATTCCCGGTTATTGATCGGCGGAAAGGCTCCCGGGGTTTAGGCCCGACCTTCTCACCGGGAATAGTCGATGTGGCAAATCCGCTAGGAAATTGAATTCCGCCCTGGGGTTGGAGTTCTCTCCGGCCGAGTTTGACTCACCGCTGGTGCAGCGAAACCTCGTCGGCCCAGAACTTCAGCTTGTCCGACTTGTGTTCGGCGCCGCGGAGCATAAGGACGCGGCCGGGCACGAACTCGCTGGAGACACTCACCGCCGGGACGAACGCGGCAATCTCCTCGTCGAGGACCCGGAGGAGAAAAACGGTGCCGGCAGACTGCTTCTCGGTGCGCAGAATCTGGCCTCCCATCTGCGTGTTCGAGTCCGGCTTATAGTCGCTTCTCGAGCCCATCTTCAGGTCCTTCGGCCGGGCGCGTTTGTCCGGGTCTCCGAGAATCGTCGGCTCTCCCCATTTCCACTGGCCGCCCTCCTTGACGAAACTCAGAATCAACTCGAGGCGTTGGGTTGGCGGAAGCTCGTGCTGTTTCTGGACTTCTTCCGGCACCTTGAGCGTGAGGACCACTTGCAGTTCCGCTTTCTGCCCGCCGTCGGTCATGGTAAGGAAGAGCGTCTCGTAGCTCACCGGCGCCATGAACTTTGCGAACGTCATGAACCTTTCTTTCTCGTCCGGGGTCTTGAGCTCGTCGCGCATTTCCCGAGAGAAGAGAGCCGATACCTCACGAAACTTACCGCTCTTGACGGCCGCGAGGTATGAATCGTAGATCCGCGTGAAGTCTTGCATTGTCTGTCCCATGAGCAGGCTCCCGAACAGTAGAGTTAAACTTGCAGACCTTGTCACCTTGATCTCCACTAGAGTCGACCAGAATCTCCATCTTGGACTCCCGGCCTGTCGGCATTATACACCCAGCCGCCTGCCTTCGATCCGCCGAACTCCGCTGGCTCAGGCGAACCGGCGCAGGGCTTCCTCGTAAACCTCGCGCGTGAGCCGCGCGGTGCGCTCCCAGGAGAAATCCCGGGCGCGCTGGAGCGATTTGGCTCGCAGCCCGGCGACCCATTCCGGGCGGGTGGCGGCGGCTAGAAGGGCTTCCTTCCAGGCCTGCCCATCGCGGGCGTCCACCTGCTCGGCCACGCCGGCGGCGACCTCCGAGATGGCCGCGTCGCGCGAAGTAATCACCGCCGCGCCGCACTGCATGGCCTCCAGCACGGGCAGCCCGAAGCCCTCATAAAGCGACGGATAGACGAACGCCAGCGCTCCGGAGTACCAGGCGCTGAGCCGATCCTCCGCAACTTCTCCCAGAATCGTCAACCCGGGCTCGGGGGTCAGAGCGGGGAAGTCCGCGCGGCGCCGGCCCGCCAGTACCAGGTCGACCGCCACCTCGCGCCGCGCCGCGCGCCACGCCTCGACCAGCAGCGGAAGGTTCTTGCGCGGTTCGAGCGTGCCCAGAAAGAGGAAGTAGGGAGCCGCACGCGGGGCCTCCGCCGGCCGAAGGTGCGGCGCGGCCGCTTCCGGCACGGCCACCACCCGCTGGGGCGAGACGCGGAATCGCTCGATGGCTTGCCGCCGCACCGCCTGGCTCGGCGTGACGACCATGGTCGCCAGGCCCAGGCCGATCGCGAGCGGCGCGCGGCTGCGCACGCGATCCGCCGCATGGTGCCAGGCGGTCTCCATCCACGGCGACAGGTCGTGTAGCGTCAGGACGCTCGCGCGCAGCGGAACGTAAGGCACTTCGAAGTTGGTGCCGTGGAAGACATCCACCCGGCGCCGCGACAGCTCCCGATTCAGCCCGCACAGCCACCAGCGGCGCTCGAGAAAGTTGCGCGCGAGCGACGGCGCCGCCACCAGCGGGAACTCGTCTTCGGGGAAGGCCGCCTCAAGCGCCCGGTGCAGCTCGGAGACGTAGCGCGCGAGTCCGCCGCTAGAGAGCGTCAGGGGCGTGGCATCCAGCGCCACTCGCATATCGAGAGGTTACCGCCTTCCGAGGCGCTTCAGCTCCAGGTCGCGGTCGCCGTAGTTCCGCTCGTAGTAGCTCTGATACTCGCCGCTCTTGACGCGCTCGACCCAGCCGGCATTCTGCCGATACCAGTCCACGGTGCGGCTCAGTCCCTCCTCGAAGCCGACCTGGGGCGCCCATCCGGTCTCGCGCACCGTCTTGTCGCTCGCGAGCGCGTAGCGGCGGTCGTGGCCCGGGCGGTCGGTTACGAACTGGATCAGTTCCTCGGAGCGGCCGGTGGCGCGGAGGATCTTGCGCACCACCTCGAGGTTGGCGAGCGAGCGGCTGCCGCCGATGTTGTAGATTTCCCCGTCCCGCCCCCTCTCGAGGAGCGCGGCCACGGCCCGGCAGTGGTCCTCGACATGCAGCCAGTCGCGCACTTGGAGACCGTCGCCGTAAACCGGCAGCGGGCGGCTCTCGAGCGCGTTCGAGATCATCAGCGGAATCAGCTTCTCGGGGAACTGGTAGGGGCCGTAGTTGTTGGAGGCGCGCGTCACCACCACCGGCAGCCGGTAGGTGGCGAAGTAGGAGAGCGCCAGCAGGTCCGCGCCCGCCTTGGCCGCCGAATAGGGGCTGCTCGGGCGGAGGGGAAAGCCCTCGTCGGCCGCCAGCGGCTCGGGCACGCTGCCATAGACCTCGTCGGTGGATACCTGCACGAACCGTCCGAGGCGGCGCTCGCGCGCGGCCTCCAGCAGCGTGAAGGTGCCCCGCAGGTTGGTGTCGAACACCGGCTGCGGCGAGAGAATGCTGCGGTCCACGTGCGACTCGGCCGCGAAATGCACGATCGCCTCGGCCGGGAACTCATCGAGCACGCGATCGACCAGCGCGGCATCGCAGACGTCGCCGCGGACGAACTGGTACCGCGGGTCGCCCGCCACCGCCTCCAGGTTCTCCAGGTTCCCCGAGTAGGTGAGCTTGTCCAGATTCAGAATGCTGGTCGCCCGGTTGGTTCCCAGCAGCAGCCGGATGAAGGCCGAGCCGATGAAGCCGGCCCCGCCTGTGACGAGCAGTCTCACTTATGCTGGGTCTCCCAATCGTAGTTGATGTACGGATCGTCGAAGGCCAGGCGGCCTTCGTCAGCCGGGTCGTAGAACTGGTCGGTCACGTAGACCAGGACCGCCGGATCCCGGCCGATGATCTTGTAGCCGTGGCCGACGCCCGGCGGAATCAGGATTTGCCACGGGCGCAGCGTTCCCAGGTACAGCGTGTTGCGCGCACCGAAGGTTGGCGAACCCTGCCGCAGGTCGGCCAGCGCCACTTGCAGCATGCCCGCCACCGCGGTCCAGCAGTCGTGCTGCCGCAGGTGGTAGTGGAACCCCTTGATCGTCCCCGGGTAGCCGACGGCGGTGGCCACCTGGGCGCGGGCGTACTGCGCCACCAGGTCCCGGCCCGTGCGCACCACCTCCAGGAAGTAGCCCCGGTCGTCGGCATAGATGGAATACGGCCGTACCCGCACCCCCGCGATCAGGTGCGGCGAGTCCGGAGCCTGGATCACCGCGCCGATCCCTTTCTCGCACTGCGGGTAGGCCAGCTCGAGCCCCTCGCCCGCGGCGATCCGCACACCGGTCGACTTGACGGTCGCCTGAGTTGACATCATCGCACCCCGGCCTTGGCGGGTTGCGCCGGAGGAGCCTCCGTCGGGCGCGTCCGGGCCACCAGATTGCCCGCGCGCAGCAGCGATTCGAAGGTGCCGGCGTCGGTCCACCAGCCCTCCAGGTACGAGAATGTCATCGTGCCCTCGCGGATGTAAGCGTTGTTGACGTCGGTGATCTCCAGTTCCCCGCGCGCGGAGGGCACCAGCGTGCGGATCTTCTCGAACACCGTGGCGTCGTACAGGTAGACTCCCGTCACCGCGTAGTTCGATTTCGGCTGTCGCGGTTTCTCCTCGATGCCCACGATGCGGTCCCCTCGGATCTCCGCCACGCCGAAGCGCTCGGCGTCCGGCACCTCCTTGAGCAGGATGCGCGCGCCGCGCTGCTGCCCGGCGAAATCCTCCATGGCATGACGGATGGTGCCTTCGATGAGATTGTCGCCCAGGATGACGCAGATCTCGTGCCCGTCGGCGAAATGCTCGGCCAGCGCCAGCGCCTCGGCAATCCCGCCCTCCCCTTCCTGGTAGGCGTAGTTCAGATGCGCCAGCCCGAACTCCTTGCCATTGCCCAACAGGCGGAGAAAATCGCCCGCGTTCCTGCCGCCGGTGACGATCATGATGTCGCGAATCCCCGCGTCCACCAGGGTCTGGATGGGGTAGTACACCATCGGCTTGTCATAGATCGGCAGCAGGTGCTTGTTGGTGATCTTGGTCAGCGGAAACAGCCGGCTGCCTGTTCCGCCCGCGAGCACGACGCCCTTCATGATGTATTCAATGATACAACGGCGGCCGGCAGCGGGCCGCGGCCAGCCGGGTGGGACCACTCGCTGACGCTCGTGGTTCCGTGCTGCATCGCGCCCCACAGCACCGAACCGCGACCGTCAGGGAGCGGCGCCTCTCAGCGTTCCCGGCGCCGATGCTACAATCGTCGCTTCCATGAAACTCTACAGTTGGGAAGGAATCGAGAAGGAACAGTTGAACCCGCTGTTCCGGCGCCAGGTGATCCACGGCCAGAAGATGACCGTGGCCCGCATTCAGCTTTCGAAGGGCGCGGTGGTTCCCGAGCACCGTCACATGAACGAGCAGATCACGCTGCTGGAGCGGGGCCGGCTGCGGTTCCGGATCGACGGCCGCGAGGTGATGCTGGAGGCGGGCCAGATGCTGGCGCTCGAGCCGGACGTCCCGCACGGCGTCGAGGCGCTGGAAGACAGCGCCGCCATCGACCTGTTCTCGCCCCCGCGCGAGGACTGGCAGCGCGGCGACGACGCCTACCTCCGCGGTCCGGCCAGGTGAGGGCGCGCCCTACTAAGGTTGATCCATGCCCTCACTCGCCACCAGACAGGCGAAATCGGCCTGCCCCGCGAAACGATTCGCGAGTTCCGACGTATAACATTCGTTAGGGAACAACGACTGCGCTCTGCGCGTATTTACGGTGAACTCATGCGAACCTTAGTTCAAGACCTGCGGTACGCCGTCCGGACCCTGCTCAAGTCGCGTGGATTCGCGGCGGTCGCCATCCTGACCCTGGCCGTCGGCATTGGGGCCAACACCGCCATCTTCAGCATCATCGATGCCGTCTTGCTGCGCTCGCTCCCCTATCGCAATCCGGACCGCCTGGTCCGGCTTTACGAAACCGAGGCCGCGCCCGGCAAGTATCCCTTCACCGGGCCGGATTTCATCGACTGGAAGACGCAGAACAGCACGTTTTCCGACATGACCCTGTTCTTTTGGCCGAGCGACATGAACCTCAGCGACAAGGGGCGGGCGGACATTGTCCGGAGCGTCCCGACTGAGGCCAATTTCTTTTCCCTGCTGGGCGTGAATCCCATCCTGGGCCGAGCCTGGGCGCCGGGCGAGGATCAACCGGGCAAGGATGACGTGGTGATCCTCGGCTACGCCCTCTGGCAAAGCCGTTTCGGCGGAGACCCGAAAGCCGTGGGGCAGTCGCTGGAGTTGAACGCGCGGAAGCACACCGTCATCGGGGTGATGCCGGCCGGCTTCAACTTCCCCTTCCAGGCGCAACTGTGGACGCCGCTGGACATGTCGGGCAGGGGCCTGGGCGAGCGCGGCAGTCACTCGTACAACGCCATCGGCAGGCTGAAGCCCGGGGTCACGCCTCAGAAGGCTCACGCGGACGTGGCAGTCATCGCGGCGCGGCTGGAAACGGCATTCCCTAACACCAATCATAAAGTGGGAGCCGTGGTGGTGCCTCTCCAGGAGGACCTGGTGGGCAAGTCCAGCAATTCGCTGGTGATGATGCTCTCGGCCGTGGGGCTGGTACTGCTGATTGCCTGCGCGAACATCGCCAACCTCCTGCTATCGAGAGCCGTAGCGCGGCAGAAGGAAATGGCGGTGCGGAGCTCGCTGGGCGCGTCCCGGCTCCGCCTGCTGCGGCAACTGCTCACCGAGAGCCTGCTCCTTTCGCTGGTGGGCGGCGTGCTGGGCCTGCTGCTGGGCGGGGGGCTGGTCGCCCTGCTGCCCAAATTCAAGAGCTTCACGCTGCCGGATTTCAACCTGATCCAGTTGAATGGATCCGTGCTGGCATTCACCTTTGCGCTGGCCGTGGTGACGGGCGTGCTGTTCGGGCTCGCTCCCGCGCTCCAGACCTCGCGTACCGATCTGTTCGAGGAACTCAAGGGCGGTGCCGGAAGCTCCGTCAGCCCCGGGCGCCGGCGGCGGCTCCTCAGCAGTGCGCTAGTGGCGGGAGAGATCGCGCTCTCGATGCTTCTGCTGATCTCCGCCGGCCTGCTGCTCAAGGATTTCGCTCGCGTGCGCAGCGTGGAAATCGGCGTACGGCGGGAGGGCGTCTGGACGGGGGCGATCCAACTCCCCGAAACCACTTACAGAACGGACCCGCAGCGCGCTGGTTTCGCGCAGCGCCTGCTGGAGGAGGCGCGGCAGATCCCCGGAGTCGGCACGGCCTCTCTCAGCGACCGCCTGCCGCTGGAAGGCGGCAGCAACTACTATGTCCAGATCCGCGGACGGGTATCGGAACGCATGAGTGGACCGCTGGTGGAATACCACACGGTGACCCCGGAGTACTTCCGCACCATGGGAATCCCGCTGCTCAAAGGGCGGCTGCCCACGCCCGCGGACACTCAGCACGCCATGGAGTTGGACGCGCGCGGGCGCGAGGCCTGGGAGAAAGGGACACAGCTCCCCGCCGACCAGCGCACCCTCATGGTATACGCGACCGTGATCAACGCGACCATGGCCCGCTACTGCTGGCCGAACGAGGACCCTGTGGGCCGGATGTTCTCGGGCGGCGGCGGCGATGAAAACGGCCCCTGGCGCCAGGTGATCGGGGTTGTGGGCGACGTCCGGCAATGGGGCCTCACCGAGAAACCCCGGCCGGAGGCGTACGATTCGCTCTACGCCCCGCGCCGCGTCTTTCTCACGCTCCACACCTCCGTGCCGCCGTCCAGCGTGTCGCCGGCAGTGCGGCGCGCGCTGACCCGGATCGATTCCGGCCTGGCGCTTTACCGCGAGCGGACCATGGAGGACGTGGTGGACGACAACTCCCGGGGCCAGCGCTTCCTGAGCTCGCTGGTGGGCTCTTTTGCGGCGTTGGCCGCGTTGCTGGCCGCGGTCGGAATCTACGGCGTGTTGTCCTACATGGTGACGCAGCGGACCCGCGAAATCGGCATCCGCATGTCGCTCGGTGCGAGCCGGGCGCGCGTGCTGGGGGATGTGTTGCGCCAGGGCATGCTGCTAGCGTTCGCCGGCTTCGCCCTGGGCATCGCCGGTGCATTCGCCGCCGGCCGCGTGATGGAGAGCCTGCTGCACGAAGTCCAGCCGCGCGACCCAGCGATCTTCGCGGCCACAGCGGCGCTGCTGTTCATGGTCACACTGCTGGCCTGCTACATTCCCGCCCGGCGTGCTGCGCGGCTGGACCCGATGCGCGCGCTGCGGTACGAGTGAGGCCAGGTGGCGGCCGAAGCGGGGCAGGTTCCTGTCTTGCCGCTGTCTCAAAAACCTATGTGTGCCGTCGCCGTCGGATGCGGCCGCTGACAGCGTCAAACTGCATAGGCGCCGGCGCCCGCTTGCGGGCCTTCCGGGCCAGGCCAGGTCGCTGCCAGCGCTGTCAGCGACGTGCGGACTCCTGGGGGAGTGAATCTGATGACCGCCGCTCTTCTTGTCCGACGGTGCGCCCCGTGGCAATCTGGTGGGGAAAAGGCCGATGGCTGTTCGGGGCCTCGCTCGGTCTCGTGGAGTGACTATGAATCCGCTACGCTGGTCATCAGGCAAGGTCGATGACTACTGCGGAAGCGCTGGAAGGCATGACAGACGTCGGCAGGTTCGAGATCCTCGCTACTCGTGTACTCAGGGAACTGCATCCTGAGTGCAAAGCCTTAGTTCATCTCGGAGTGAATGCCGCTGGGAAGACGATACCAAACCCGGTCGACGGCTTCTCGCGCGTCCCCGGCAGCGTTCCACCGCTATACGTTATGACTGCATTCACTACCGGTGGCTCTGGGACTTTGGAGCGCAAATGGCTTTTGGACGCCGCGGCGGGAGCGAACGAAACGACAACGAGAGCGGCCGGGGCAACTGATGGCGACCTGGTCAAGGCTGCCAGGGAAGCGTCTGTGATCCGGCAGAACGACGTGACCGCCCGCTTCATTGTGTACCTGTGCACGAACCGACGTCTTGATCTGGACATAATGCGCGCCGTTTATGCCAAGGCTCACGGGCTGGACATTGATGCCCGCTTCCTTGAACAATCCCAACTGAGGGACTTCCTTGACACGAAACCCGAAGGACAGTGGCTCCGACAGCAGTTCCTTGGGGTCGAAGCGGATCAAGTCTCGAGATCGCTTCTTCAGGAGCTCGGGCACCAGAGCCTCCGCAACTATTGTGCCGAACTGTCGCTTTACGAGAGCGAGGAGATCGTTCCTACCAGTGCTGGCAATGCCGCCTACGACGCCCTTCGAGACCGCTCCACATCGTTGCATCTCCTGGTAGGGCCTTCAGGTGCCGGCAAGACCGTGATTGGACAGGATATGATGCGACGGCATCTTGCTGGGGGCGGCTTAGCTCTGTGGCTTCCAGGACAGGTCGCAGAACAGACGATGTCCCTGCCGGACGCGTTAGAGGAAGCGCTTCGTGCGCTACATCCCAGGATCGGCAAAGGGGAAGGCCATAGAGTGTTGGAGTTGGCCACGTCAGACGGGTTTCTGCTCCTGGTTGTCGATGACATCAACCGTTCAAGAGCGACGCCGACAGTCCTATCCAGAATTACAGGCTGGTGTCGACTATCGGCGAGCGAGGAGGGTGGCACCGGACGGCCACGAAGCTCAGTCCGAGTGGTGTGCCCGTTGTGGGATCGCCACTGGCATGCAGTGGGATCTAGATTGCGTGGGGAGAGCTGGCTGCGGGTGCACACTGTCGGAGCACTTCAGCGACCCGAAGCCGTGAACTGTCTGAAGGCGTCATTGCGAGAGCGTGCAGCCGGCTTCAGCGAGGGTGAGCTTCAGGAGCTGGCTGGACAAATGAGAGATGACGCGATCCTGCTGGGTTTGTTCGGACGTCTGTTCCGCGATCGCCCGGAATCTATCCCAAGGGTCTTGGCGGAAGATGTCATTGGAAGCTTCATCGAAAGTACAGTGAGCGAACTCTCCCAGCAGACCCACACCTCCACTGCCGAATACCTGTCCGTTCTGACCTCCCTCGCACGGGAGATGATCCGCCGGAAATCGCTATACCCACAATGGGCTGAATTGCAGGCGTGGTTCGCCGGCAGAGCTGCGAACCTCGGCGCTTTGGGCCGCCTAGCTGCACAGGAGCACGTGTGCCGCATCGCGAGCCGCGAAGGAGTCGAACGGTTTGAATTCCGGCATGACCGCATCTTGGAGCACTGCTTATCTCGCGCCACCGTCGAGATTTTGCAGGGTTCCGATGCGGATCGAGAGTTCGTCTCGGACCCGTTCTTCGTCCCGATTGTCGGCCGATCGCTCGGTTTTATGCGGCCATCGGACGCTGTGCTGGATTGGGTGATGGAGCGGGTGCCCGTTGCATCGGTATCCGCCATTCCGTTCCTGTCCACGACGGCCGGTGGCCGAGTCCTTGACCGAGCCTGTGCCTGGCTGGCCCAGTGCGGAACAGCGCCGGAGTCTATACGAGACGACGCCCTCAGTACACTCGTTGAGACTCAATCGCCGCATGTACTCAGAATCACCAGCGGCGCACCGGAGTGTGAAAGAGTGTGGCAGGCTCGGCTTCGGAACGGTGACCCAGTTGCTGGCGCGAAGGCGCTATCCCGGAAGTTCTTTCCCGCTGTGCACTTCCTCTGGCTTGAGTCTTTGATCGAACAAGCGAAGAGTCTCCATCGAGGCAAGCTTGTAGCGGGCTTGAAGACGATTTTCACCGCGAAGAACCTCGACGACCAGCTTCGTCGTGGAGCATTCTCCTTGGCCGGGTATGTTGCTGACAGCGATCTGGCTGCATCTGTAAAGATCGCATGGGAAGGTGCCGCGGACAAACCTGCTGTATTACTCCAAGCACTCTGGGCCGCACTCAGGTGTGCCGAGAGCTCTCCGGCCGCAGTCTTGGGCTCAATAATGCCAACGATTCTGGAAATACCGGATGATCAGGGCTCTAGCGGGACTAGCGCGCGTTCAAGCCTTCTGGAGGAACTGGCGTTTGCATCTCGCCATGGGATAAGCGAGCCAGTCCTGTCCTACTTGGTCGCCCTCGGATCAGCGCAGCGGGATTATGAATGGATCGTCATGGCGCTGGTGGAGAAAGTCGATCATCCGGTGGCAATTGGGTACGTGGTCCGAAAACTCGCGTGGAGCAAGCACCAGGCAGAGCAGTCTGGCGCATTTTCTCCGTTCGCCATGATGTGGCCAGACCAATGGACAAGGCGCAAGCGCGAGGAGGGGCGTCCATTGTCCGCTGCCTCACTCGATGAGTTGAAATCTCTTTGGACCAGTGAGAGCAGCCCAGACTGGCTCAGGACCTTTGCCTTCTCGGTCTGGGTCCGCTGTGGCCCTGACCCTTTCGCTGATCGGTCACTCCTGGCCAGGAACGCGCCATCGGGAGACACAACGGTCTGGCTGCGAGCAGCTCATGGAGACGCTGAAACCGTGCCCGAAGTGGCCGCCCGACTGAGACACACCGCCAGATGGCTCCCTGTAGTCCCACCGATCTGGTGCAAAGAGCTCGAGAGCGACGTCGAGCTCTGGCTCGGAAGAATCGGCCCCCCGGCGCCGGGGGAGAAGGCATGGAACGACCTGAACTACAATCTGGCGCACGTGCTACGGGACATCCCAAGTGACGACGCTCAGAAACTGCTCCTAAGGCACTGGAGCAACCTGCGGCTCAGCCCTTTGTTCATCCAGGTGGCGTTATACCTTGGCACTGACGAAACCAGGACCCTTGCCAGGGAATCTCTCCAGGTGGTTGCGGCGGAGCAGGAACCCTTCCGCCACATTGACAGCTTTTTCGGCTTCAAAACACTGGGTCTTTCTGAAAGACTTAGGCTGGAGCATCTGGAGTCTCTGCGGCCTTACTTGGATCGCCTGGATCCTCTCTGCATTTGGGAGATGGTGGAATTCTGCAGCGAGCACAACTACTGGACTTGGGCCATCGAGCATCTACGACCCGAGTGCTTGCGGCGACTCGAATTCGAAAACGTGCAGGAAACGGATGGGTCGCGGCACGTCATCCGCGCACAAAGACACTGGTTCCCGTCCGATCAGGACCTACTTTCAGAACTCGACGATTTCGAACGGATGGAGCAGCGACGGTTGGCCGGGGGCGTGTGGTTTTGGCTCGACCGACTGACTCAGCGTAGAGTGAGCTCGGAGCGCTGGCTTGCGCTGTTGGAGCAGTGGCTGATGTCGTCACTCACAAAAGAACGGTTCCAAATAGCGGCGACAATGATTCGTCAAAAAGGCCTGCGAACGGCATTCCGTGTTCTGCGGTCGTGTTCCGACAAAGGGATGATACCGGAGTTTG
>Ga0187882_1002210_pt1 | contig 18259 bp, 15 predicted proteins | sample June2016WEW_19_1_3_FD_132991 | JGI IMG/M metagenome (GOLD analysis project Ga0187882, IMG submission 132991) | Peatland microbial communities from SPRUCE experiment site at the Marcell Experimental Forest, Minnesota, USA - June2016WEW_19_150 | ecosystem: Environmental > Terrestrial > Soil >... | reverse complement strand
TCTCGTCCGTTTCGACCGTCTTTCACGCCTCGGACGCCGCCGCGGCGCGGATCAGGGAACTGCACGATGCGCCGCAGGAAGTCACGTCGCCCGGGGCGCCCAGTCTGCCGCGCCACCGGCGCAGCATCGAGTTCCGCCACGTCAGTTTCCGCTACGACGGGGCAAGCGATGATGCCCTTCGCGACGTCAACCTGACCATCCAGGCCGGCGAGAACGTAGCCATCGTCGGGCCCAACGGTTCGGGCAAGACCACGCTGGTGTCGATGCTCCCGCGATTGTTGGACCCCACGACCGGCCAGGTGCTCATTGATGGGACGGACATCGCGCGGTGCTCTTTGCGGTCGTTGCGGCGGCAGATCGGGCTGGTGACGCAGGACGCCGTACTTTTCCACGCCACGATCGAGGAGAACATCTCCTACGGTCTGCACCGTTCGCAGCCCGACAAGACCCGCCGCGCGGCCGAGCGGGCCTACGTGGACGAATTCATCCGGAAACTGCCCGAAGGATACGGCACCCTTGTGGGCCCCCATGGAGCGACGCTCTCGGGCGGGGAGAAGCAGCGGATCAGTATCGCTCGTGCCATCCTGCGCGACCCGGCTATCCTCATCTTTGACGAGGCGATGAGCCAGATCGACTCCGATTCGGAGCACCGGATTCAGCAAGCGATGCAGGAGTTCTCACGTGGCCGGACGACGCTGATCGTCGCGCACCGCTTTGCGACGGTGCTGGCCGCCGGCCGCATTGTGGTGATGCAGGCGGGGCGGATTCAGGACAGCGGCACGCACGACGAGTTGATGAGCCGCTGTGAACTCTATCGACACCTCTACGCCACTCAGTTCATCGCCACGGGCGGCTAGTGACCTTCGCCTTGCCCATGCCATCCGCCGGCGGCCAATGGCCCTGTGTTTCCGGACTGATGCCCCCGGTCTCTCGGAATGCCGATGGGGAACCCCCCCCCTACCAGGGCACGCGCAGGGCCCGGAGGGGATGCCGCAGGACGAACCGGGCCAGCTTGCGGCGCATCGCCCGCCGGACGGCGAGATCCCCTGACGGGGTATCGCGAAGGTAGGCCCACCGCATCTGCGGTTTGACGGTGTACTTCAGGAACCTCCGGTAGGCGCGGTTGAGCTCCTCATCCGACATGGCCGTGAGGTTCACCGACGGGCCCGGCACTTCGAAGTAGGAAAGGCTTCCCCAGGTCAGAGTGCTCCGCTCTTGTGGACTGAGGTCCTGGTAGATCGGCGTGCCGGGCAGCGGGAAAAGCCGGCCGGCGGCGATGATCTCGGGTCTGGCCTGGCGCAGGAACTTGACGGTCTGGTTCAAATCCCATGCCGTTTCGCCGGGCAGACCTACCATGATGTCGGCGAAGATGCGCAGGCCCGCCTGGCGGGTCAGCAAGACGGCCCGGCGGTTGAGCTCGGCGGTGGCGTTCTTGCCCAGCCGGCGCAGCGCGTCGCTTGAACCGCTCTCAAAGCCGTACTCCACCTGGATGCACCCGGCCGATTTCATCTGATTCAGCAGCTCGCTGTCCGCTTGGTCCACACGCAGGCAGGCGTCCCATTGGAGCTGTTGGTGCAGGCCGGCGCGTCGGATCTGCTCGCAGAGCTCCAGCAACCGCGAACGGTCGGCCCCCAGCGTGTCATCCTCAAAGTGGACGGCCTCGACGCCGAACCGCCGGCGAGCAACCTGCATCTGCTCGATGACGTACGGAATGGAATGGAACCGCACGCCGACGCCGGAAATCAAGTGCCCGGCGCAGAAGCGGCAGCGATTCGTGCAGCCGCGACTGGTGCGAATGTTGATCGCGGCGAGCTTGAGCCAGCGGATCAGGAATCGCCCTGGCGAGGTGTAGTAATCCATGCCGAATAGGTCGTAGGCGGGCGGTCCCAGGGTGTCCAGGTCCGTTACCGGCGGGCGGTCGGGCGTGCGGACGATGCCGCCGGCGGTGCGGAAGGCGATTCCCCGCACCGCTGGGCCGGGCCCGCCCTCGGCCAGCTCTCGCAGGGTGATTTCGCCCTCCCCGATGACGGCGACGTCGATCTGGGGACACTCCTGGAGCAGATGCTCGGGCAGGGCGGTGGGGTGCGGGCCGCCGGCCACTACCAGCGTCGCCGGGCCGCAGATCGTCTTGGCGTCCTGGGCCGCGAGTTGCCCTTCGGGCACACCCGGGGTTACCAGGGACAGTCCGACTATTTGCGGCTGGAACTCCTGCATCAATGTCTGCAGACTCGCCCGAGCGGCCGGCCAGTCAAAGCCGTTGCGCACCAACTGTTCCTCGGCGACGTACACCTTGACCTCATGGCCGCTGCGTCTCAGGACGGTCGCGATGCAGGCGATGCCAGTGGGCACCCATTGGGATCGAAAGATCCCTCGGGGCCAATCGGAGCGAGGAGGCGCGGGATAGACCAGCAGGATTTTCATCTGGATTTCAACGTACTCCGGAACCATTGCCGGCGGAATGAGTCGCGCCGAGCGTGTCCGCGCAGGACGACGCCGCGGCTCAGTGCCAGGCGGCTTAACCAAGGGGGCCGGGACAGGCCCAGACGCCGCGCTAACTCGCGGCAGCGGCTCTCGCCCAGCAGCTTATAGGCCAGCCACAGGCCCATCGCAACCGCCTTGGCCGCCCCGGTGCGGGCCAGGGCGTCCTTCAGCCAGGCCTCGTCCAGTCCCCCAGCCGCTTGACGAACCGCCAGCGTGAGGTCCACCAGCGGTTGCAGGCGATCGAAACTGTGGCTGGCGGCGCCGTGGACCGCCGCGATCAGGATCGTCCCGGCCGGGCTGGGATGGGGCAGAGGATCGGCTGGAGTCAGTTGCAGGTCCTCGAAGCTCACCGACACGCCGCGCCGCAAGGTGGGAGAGTTCACCAGGTTGGTGTGCACCTCCACGTGGCCGGCTGATCGCTGGGGCCGATGCCAGACCTCCTCCCCGTAACCCAGGGGGTGCTTCATGGCGACGACGACCGGCCGGTATCCCAGGTGCTCCATCCGGGGGCGTGTCGCGGCCAGCGCCGACTGCGGGATCAGCAGGTCCACGTCGGTGAAAGACCTCAGCGACGGGTGAGGATAGAGGCGATCGGCGAAATCGTAACCCTTCAGGACGATCACCGGCAAAGCAGCTTGGCGGAAGTCCTGGGTGATCTCGTGAGCCTGCTGCCGCAGCGCCAGGCACAGGCCTGTTCGTTGAAGGATCATGCCTGGGACGGATTCCCACAACGCCTGCGCCTTATCATCCCCGTTCCACAACACCTGGCCGCGATCCGCCAGGCGGTGGATGTTGGACGCGACCGCCGGCAACACGCCGTGACGATCCGCCAGATCCAGCAGGAGTTTCATCTGTTCCCCCCGCAAGGGAGCGACCGTGACCGGTATGTCGCGCCCGAGGGGATCGGCCAGTGCCGCCAGAATGGAATAGATCGGCTTCAGAGGTTCACCTCAGCAGCGACGTGACCAGCGCCCCAAGCTCTTGGAGGCGAGGGCCAAGGCTCACCTCGTACGTGTCGCTCGTGCGAACCAGCTCAGCCATGGCCGCGAACGCCCGCCCGTCGCTGCCCTCGCGGTGCTTCTCGTACGCACGCACGTTCTCGTTGACCAATCGGACCAGAGCGCGGGTTTTGTCCAGGGGATGCACCTGATGCTGCCAGGGATTGTGGGGATTGAGGAAAAGGATCAGCCCCGCCGAGGCGGCCACGCGGGTGGTCGGCGCCGCGGCCGGCCGCACATCCACCAGCACCTCATCGTTTCCGATGTGGCCCCTGTGAGGCAGTCCTGCCAGCCACGGCAGCATCTGAATCGTTTGGCGGTGGACCTTGCAGGGGAAGCGAAGGCCCCAGAGCTGCGCATCGTGGTGCGGCGTGGCCGGGCTGAAGAACGTGATGTCGTCGGCCAGCAGGCTGAAGCCTTCGCCGGCCAGGCCCAGGGCCGTGGTGGTCTTTCCCCTCCCGCTGAGGCCGGAGATGAGCACGGCCCGTCGCTGCGGCGGACGATCCAGGAACAGGCTGGCGGCGTGGATGACGTAGTGCCCCTGGTCGTTGAGGATGTCGCAGAGCCACGGCAGGACGCACGCCTCCAGCAGGCACCTTTCGGCCCCGGGCCGGACGACGAACTCCGCCCGCCCCGCCGACAAGTCCACGTCGGCCGTGGCTTGGTCGATCACCTCGGTTTGGCGTCTTCGCGGATTGCAGCGGAAGATGATTCGACTTCCGTTAGGCAGCGAACCCCGCCAGAATTCCGGCAGGTCCGTCAGGGCAGGCAAGTGCTGCGCGTAGCGAATGCGGAGGCAAAACGCCCCGTCGCCCGGCTGGGCGGCATAGGCGCCAATGGCGGCCTGCACGGGGGCGAGCAGCGCCGGGTCGTCCGCCTCGACGGCGATGCGTTCGCCATGAACGTCGAAATGGGCTTGGACGGAACACATAACGTGGATACTAAAAGCAAGGAGCAGAATACACTGCCCCTTGCTTTCGCCGCCATACGGATTTTTGTGTCAAATGGGTTTAGACCGGTACGCTCCCGTCCGCGGCCGAGCCGGTTGCGACGCCTGAAACGCCCCCCCGTTACATCCGAAAGCTGCTCACGCTTCTGAAACGTTGGCTGAGAAGAGGGCTTCTGGGGCGTTTCTACGCTTTCCCTAACCCGATACCGTGGCGAAGCCGCACTGTCTATTTAAAAGGGCCCCCCTGAGCCGCGGACCGGGCTTTGAGTCGTATCCGAGAGCTTTTCGCGCTTCTGGAGCGTTGGCGGAGAATAGGGTTTCTTCGTTTTCATGCGATCTCCTTCAACCGGCACTGTGGCGACGCCGCACTGCCCGCTTAACGCCTAGCGCCCGAGGTGATGGAGGGACCGCCTTGAGTCATATCTGAGAGCTTGTCCCGCTTTTGGAGCGTCGGCGGAGAATAGGGCTTCTTCGTTTTCATGCGAGCTCTTTCAGCCGGCATCGTGGCGACGCCGCAGAAGCCTACTTAACCCGTACCATCCCTAGCGCCTGAGGTGATGGGGGGACTACCTTGAGTCATATCTGAGAGCTTGTCCCGCTTCTGGAGCGTAGGCGGAGAATAGGGCTTCTTCGTTTTCATGCGAGCTCTTTCAGCCGGCACCGTGGCGACGCCGCAGAAGCCTGCTTAAGCATTACCATCCCTAGCGCCTGAGGTGATGGGGGGGTCGCCTTGAGTCATATCTGAAAGCTTGTCCCGCTTCTGGAGCGTAGGTGGAGAATAGGGTTTCTTCGTTTTCATGCGATCTCCTTTAGCCAGCACCGTGGCGACGCCGCAGAAGCCTACTTAATCATTAGCATCAACGCCCGAGGTGATGGAGGCCCCGCCTTGAGTCGTATCCGAGAGCTTTTCACGCTTCTGGAGCGTAGGCGGAGAATAGGGTTTCTTCGTTTGCATGCAATCTCCTTCAACCGGCACCGTGGCGACGCCGCGTTGGTCACGGGGGTGTAGGTGTAACCCCGCTGACGCCGTCGGGCACAGCGGTGATGTCGGCAAGCCGCTCCAGCTTCTTCAACACGGGTTTGACATAGGGCTTCTTGGCGTTCATGCGTATTCCTTGGTCACTCGGGTGTAACCCCGCTGACGACGCCGGGCGTACCCTGAGCGGTGATGTCGGCAAGCCGCTCCAGCTTCTTCAACACGGGTTTGGCATAGGACTTCTTGGTGTCCATGCGTATTCCTTTTTCAACCGGGTGTAGCCCCACTGACGACGCCGGGCGTGCCCTGAGCGGTGATGTCGGCAAGCCGCTCCAGCTTCTTCAACACGGGTTTGGCATAAGGCTTCTTGGCGTTCATGCGTATTCCTTTCGCGTGCGGTCTGCCAAGCACGGAAATACGACCCGTATGAATGAGCGTCCACCACGTGTGACTTCGGACGAAGCTGGGCGGAAACTTAACACAGTTATGGGGCTTGTGCAAGGTCCTCTTTGACGGAATTTTCTTGCGCCGCGGCCCCGTGGACCAGCACCACCGCCGCCGGGCCGTCCGGGGGCGACGTTAAGGCTATATCATTGAGCGTCACCCAGCCGTGGGCTTGGGTTCGCGGGGCCTCCGGGTTTTGCGGATACACGCCGATTCGCAAAACGGCCGGGTAGCCTGCCAGGCGCAGGAAGTGAAACAGGGTTAGGGACTGTCGCAGGCAGGGGCGACGGCGCATGTTGCGAGGGTTTTTCAGACGTTGCGCTACCCGCTCCACGATATCCTGCCAGGCAATGCCCCGGTAGGGGACCACGGAAGTCGGGGGCGTCAGCACGCGTAACACTCGCTTGAGCGACAAGACCTTGTCCAGCAGGGGAATGAACGTCGCCACCAGCCAGATGTGCGCCCGTAACAACGGCAATCGCAGCGACATGGGGCCGCTAGTGTTGCTCAACCAGCAATTTCTCCTGAAGAAGCTTGCCCGCCAAGGCGGTCATGTCCCGGGTAAGCTCCTCTCGCGAGACTTCGTACTGTTCCCAAAGGGTTTCAATGGCCTCCCCGAGCGTCCGCCGGCCGTCCAGTGCCTGCAGGAAGGCGGCAGTGGTCTCATTGCACGTGTACAGGTACCCGGAGTTGAGCGAGAACACGACCGTGTCCGATCCGGGGCCCAACGACTGGTAGGTCACGTCGTCGGCCAGCTTCAATCGCAGGTTCAGTAGCGGTATGGCAGTCATAGAAAGCTCACCTGAAGGTTTTCGTACCGCCGAATTCGACGGCCGCATTGTATAGTCACCGCCGACTTTCCACAACCTGCGGCGAACCTACCCTGGCAAGCCGGAATCGCGATTTCACACCATGCCCGCCGATTCTGCGTGTCGCAGAAATGCGAAAAATATAGAGGGTCGGTAACACGTTGGTGACAATTGCCCTCTATCATGCCGAGAGTAAATGAGCCGAATTGAGATCTTCGGCACGGGCCTAAACCAATGACTTCGGCAAGATAAAGGGACCAATCATGAGACCACGGTTGATAGTGATGGCAGTGGCCGCGACCTTGGCTGCAGTGGCATGCCTGGCGCAGGCCGAAAAAGCCTCCGTCCTTCTGGACAAGGGCATCTACACCGAAGAAACGCTTGGGAACCCCTCCGCGGCCATCGGCATCTACAGCCAGGTGGTCGCCAGCGGCGAGGCCGACCGCCAGTATGCCGCCCAGGCCCAGTATCGCATCGCGATGTGCCACCTGAAGCTCAAGCACGACAACGAGGCCCGCGAGGCGCTGAAGACATTCCTGAGCAAGTACAGCGATCAGGAAGAGCTGGCGTCCAAGGCCCGGACCGCGCTGGAGGACCTGCTGGAGTTCGACCCGGCGGCGCTCATGCCTCCCACCATCGTGGCCTACGTCGAGGTGGGCAGCCCCGGCAAACAGCTCGAGACGGTCCTGAAGATGCTGAAGGGCACGCCTTTGGCCAATCCGCTGGAGATGATGAATCCAACATCCGCGCCGTCGGATGCCTCCGCGCCGTCGGCGACCTCCGCGCCGGCGACTTCCTACGGCCGCCCCGCCAGTCCCGCCCAGGTCTTCTCGGCGTTGCTGAATCCCAGCATGCTGAAAGAGTTCAAGAAGCTTCGCAGCATGGCCGTGGGCGTCTCCGAGATCAAAGGCCGCGGCCAGAGCCCCTTCGTGGCCGTCTTGAGGCCCGGCGACAGCGACGCGCTCCGCGGGATCCTCACGGCCGGCGTGCTTGCCTCCGGCCAGCCCACCGCCCCGATCGAAGGCATGCAGACGGTGCAACTCAGCCCGGAGATGGCCTGCGCGTTCGACGACAGCGTGTTCCTCTTTGCCTCCCCGGTGTCTCAACTTGCCTGGAGCGTCCATCAGTATAAGTCCGGCGCGCCCGAACCCAGCCTGCTGACCGCCAACGAGTCGTTTTCGCGGCTGGCCCCTGCCGCCGATCGCAAAAATGACGCGCTGACGGTCTGGGCGAACCCTTCTCGGCTGCTCCAAAACAAAGCGTACATCCCGCCGGAAGCCCTGGAGAAAATGATGATCGCAAACGCCTTCGCCGACTTCGAAAACATGGAGGGCGCCGTCGTCCGGTTGCGCCTCAAGGAGACCAGCCTCAGCCTGGAGGCCACCGTCGCCTACCGCGAGGGGCGCAAAGCGTTTGGGTATGACCTGATCCGCACGTGTCCACTGGACCAGGCCGGTTTTGCCGCCGTTCCTCCGCAGGCGGTGGGCATCGTGGCCCTGGCCCTGTTGGAGCACACCGCCTCAACAGAACCTCCCGTCGCCGACGTTCGGCAGGAGACCGTCCGCCGTATCACCGGGCTGGACCTGGGGAGAGAGCTGTTCAGTAATATCGAGCAACTCTCGCTGTTCTTGATGCCGTCCAGCGAGGCGGCGACGGCCCATCCGTTGAGCCGTCTGTCTGTGGTGGCCCCGTCGCTGGGCCTGGCCATTACGTCGCGCAACCCCGCGCAGACCCTGGCCGTGCTGGACAGGATGTTGACGGTCCAAGGCCTGATGTCGGCAGGTTCCACCAGCGCCCCGGCGGCGGACGAGCAAGGCATGCGGACGTACGTAATCGGCGCCAGCAACCAGAAGCCGATATCCCTGTGCGTGGCGCAGAAAGGCAAGACCACGGTGCTGGCGTTCCTTCCGGAAGTGGTCCAGACGTCCCTGACGGCCCTGGGCACGGGCAAGAACGTCACGACCGACGGGCCGATGGCACAGGCCCTCGGCCAGGTCAGCGACAAGAACAAGGTGGTGCTGGTCAACGCCGGCGGACTGTTCCGCTTGTATGACGCCAGCGTCGCGCCGCCCGCGGCAAAACGCGACGCGGCGTCGCAGCCGGCGACGGACAGCCAGGCCGTGGCCGATCAGATCGCCTCGGCCCTGGACGACACGGTAATCCGGCTGGAGACCTCCGAACTGCCGAACACCATGACGGTCCGCGCCGAGCTATTGGGCATTCCGCCGCTGGCGAAGCTGTTTCCTCTGGTCATGCAGTATCAGCAGCAGCGCATGGCCTTCCAGAAGGCCAGGAAATCGCAAGCACAACCTTCCCAAGAGCGCAACAAGCTCATGAAGCAGGTCGGAACAGATTTCCTCAAGGCCCTCCAGGCAAATGACGAGGCGGCGATTGGGAAATTGATCGTCCCGCACTCCTCCGTGGAGGCCAAGATCAAGGACCTACTTGCAGTCCCGGGTCTGGCGGCGTTTCGGTTCCAGGATAGCGGCAGGGCGCTAAATCTCGGTTGGGTCCTGGTGTACGGGCCCGACAAGACGGATTCCTCGGCGCCCGCGATACTGATCCATCTGCTCAAGCAGGCCAAGTCCCCGCCGCCGTGGCTCGTCTCGGACGTGGAAATCCTTCCGATCCCGGATGCCATACACCAATTGAAGCAGTACGATTCCAGGGCCACCGGCGGCCCGATGCCGGCGCCTGCGCCGGCGCCCGCGCCTGCGGGTGATGATGCGGCGCCCGCCGAGAACAACTGATGATGAACCGATGAACGCGGTTTCCATTGGCAGGGGTGAAGGCACAGGCCGCAGCCACGTGTTGCGGCCTGTGCTGGTCGTTTTGCTGGCGACGGTCCTGGTGCCGTCGGCCTGCACGTTGTGGTTCATGTATGCCGCCGTGCAGGAAGTGTCGCTGGCTTCCCGCCAGCGCCTGGCGGATGCCTACGACGGCGCGGTCCGAGGGGCCGCGGCCAGGCTTCAGGACTATTGCTCAGCCCGGATCGCCTCGCTGTCGGCCGGCGGCGATCCGTCGCCGACGAAGGCCTTCGACCGGCTGGTCTTGGCCCGCGCCGCCGATGCCGTGATCGTCCGCGACGGCGCCGGCCGTCTGCTCTACCCCTCCCCCCAGGTTCCCTCCGGGCAGGCCAGAGCGATGTCGCAAGCGTGGCAGTCGGCGGAAGACTTGGAGCACGCGCAGGCGGACGGCCTGGCTGCCGCAGCCGCCTATGCCCGGATCGCCGACACCGCCCCCAATGCCGACCTGCGGGCTCAGGCGATGCTGGCCCAGGCGCGATGCCTGGCCAAGGCGGGGCAGAAGGATCAGGCTGTCGCCATCCTGCGGGCCCTGGCCGAGAATCCCGACTTGCAAGCCGCCAGGGGCGCCCAAGGGCGGCTGGTGACGCCCAATGCCGTCCTGTTCGCCCTGCAACTGATCAACCGGCCGGAGGATGAGCAGTTCCGCAAGCTGGCGGCGGGCCTGGTGAAACGGCTCAACGATTACGAGGAACCGGCGATGCCGCCCAGCCAGCGGCGGTTCCTCATGGCCGCGCTGTGGGAGATGGACAACTCCCTTCCGCCTTTCGCAACGCTTGCGGCCGAGAACCTGGCGGCTGAGTATCTCAGTCGCCCGCAGCCGGCGCCACAGCCGTCGCAACTAACGCCGACGTCCCTGCCCGGCGTTTGGCAGGCGGCCGGGCCCGGCGGCACCGTGACGGGTCTGTTCCGGCAGGACCTTCTGCTGGCGAACATGCACTTGGCCATCCAGGCGGACGCCCCCCGGGGAGTGAGCCTGTTCATAAGGCCGCCGACCGGCGAACCGACGACGCGGCAGCGGGCCTTCGTGACTTTGCCGGCCGGGGCCGCCTTGCCCGGCTGGACGGTGGAGGTCCTGCTGACCGGCGACGATCCCTTCGCCGTGGCGGCCCGGCAGCGCAAGGCCGCCATTCTGTGGACGGCCGCCGTCGGCATCATGATGATCCTGGCGCTGGCGGCGGTGTTGAGCTACTACCTCAGCCGCCAGGTGCGGCTGACGCGGCTGAAAAACGATCTGATCGCCACCGTGTCGCACGAGCTGAAGACCCCCCTGGCCTCCATGCGCCTGCTGATCGACACGCTTCTGGAACGGCGCTATGGCGCCCAGGAGCAGGCCGAGGAATATTTAGCGATGATCGCCAAGGAAAATGAGCGCCTCAGCCGGCTCATCGATAACTTTTTGAATTTCTCGCGGATGGAGCGCCGCAAGACGGCGTTCGTGTTCGCGGCGCTGCCGGCCGATGAGCTGGTCGCCGCGGTCATGCGGGCGGCGCCGGATCGGGTGACCCAGCCGCCGTGCCGTTTTGAATTGGACGTGGCGAAAGACTGCCCCGCCGTCCGCGGCGACCGCGACGCGCTGGTGACCGTCGTGCTGAACCTGCTGGACAATGCCTACAAATACTCCCACGACCCCCGGCGCATTGCGCTTCGCGTCTTCGGACAGGAAGGCCGCCTGCACCTGGAGGTCCGCGACAATGGCATCGGCCTGTCGCGCCGTTCAGTCCGTCGGGTGTTCCGACGCTTCTACCAGGTGGACCGCAGCCTTTCGCGCTCGGTGGGTGGTTGCGGTCTGGGGCTGAGCATTGTTAAATTTATCGTCGATGCCCACGGCGGCACCGTGGACGTCTCCAGCCGGCTCGGCCAAGGGAGCACGTTCACCGTCACGCTGCCGGGCCTGGAAGACGGCGCGGGACACGCAGGCCATGATGAAAGCTGATCCGACTACCGACGAAACAATCCTCATCGTCGAGGACGAGCCCGCCATGCTGCGGGGCCTGAAGGACAATTTTCAGTTCGAGGGCTACCGCGTCCTGACGGCCGCCGACGGCGAGAAAGGGCTGGAGCTCGCCTGCGACGCCAAACCGGACCTGATCCTCCTGGACATCATGCTGCCCAAGGTGAACGGCTATGAGATATGCCGGCTCCTGCGAAGCGAGGGGCTGGACATGCCGATCATCATGCTGACGGCCAAGGGGCAGGAGAGCGACATCATCCTGGGGCTGAACCTCGGCGCCGACGATTACATCACCAAGCCTTTCAGCATCAAGGAGCTGCTGGCCCGCGTGCGGACGATGCTCCGTCGCCGCCGCCAGAAACAGCAACCGGTGATGCGAGCCGGCGACCTGGAACTGGACCTCGCCAGCCACCGGTTGCGGCGGGGGGGCAAGGAAGTGCCGCTCACGGCCAAGGAATTCGCCTTGCTTGAGCTGTTCTTCCGCCGGGCGGGCAAGGCCCTGACGCGGGATGAGATCCTGCGGACGGTGTGGGGCTACAACGTGTTCGTCACCTCCCGCAGCGTGGACCGATTCATCAACACGTTGCGGGCCAAGATCGAGGACGACCCCGCCAAACCCATCTGGATCAAGACCGTCCGCCAGATAGGCTATCGCTTCGAACTTCCGTGACGCCGCCCGTCCGGGGACGACGAGCTTGGCCCGTGGGCCGCTTCGTTATCGCTTGCGTCAGCCCCGGACGACCTGATATACTCTCGGGTTCCTCATGCGACGACTTTGCACCATCGGCTTAGCCCTGTTCGCCCGGCTCTTTGCGAGCCGGCTTCGAACGCTGCGCGCCGTGAACTGGCCTTGGCCGACGGCGTAGTCGCCTGCCGTCACGTTCCTGTCCTGCCGGCCGCGGCTTCAATCGCCTCCCTCCTTGAGAAAAATCGTCCTCCGCCGAGACGCCCGGAGTATCCAGTGCACCGAAAAGACATTCGCAACGTAGCCATCATCGCCCACGTGGACCACGGAAAGACCACGCTGGTAGACCAGTTGCTTCGCCAGAGCGGCCAGTTCGGCCACGGCGAGCTGACCGGCGAGTGCATCCTCGACTCCAATCCGCTGGAGCGGGAACGCGGAATCACCATCCTGTCGAAGAACTGCGCGATCGATTACACCGACCGCCGCGGCCGGCGCTACCACATCAACATCGTCGACACGCCCGGGCACGCGGACTTCTCCGGCGAGGTCGAGCGGGTGCTGAAGATGGCCGACGGCGTCCTGCTGCTGGTCGACGCCTTCGAAGGCGTCATGCCCCAGACCCGCTACGTCCTGTCCAAGGCCCTGGCGGCCGGGCTGGCGCCGCTGGTGGTCATCAACAAGATGGACCGTCCCGGCGCGCGCCCCCACGAAGTGCACGAGGAGGTCTTCAGCCTGCTCATCGATTTGGGCGCGGAAGACTGCGCCATGGACTTCCCGGTCCTGTACGCCTCGGGCAAGGAAGGCTGGGCCACCGCCGACCTGCACGCGGCCGAGGCCCGCTCGGTCGGCGACATCCACGAGCTGTTCGACGCGATCATCACCCACGTGCCCGTCCCGGATCTGGACGGCGGGGCGCCGCTCCAGGCGCTGATCACGACCTTCGACTACAACGATTACGTCGGGCGGATCGGGATCGGACGCGTGTTCGCCGGAACGTTGGAGGCGGGCAAGAACGTGGCCGTCATCGACCGGCGGGGCGGCCAGACCATCCAGCGGCTCGGCCAACTGTTCCGCTTCCAGGGGCTGGGGCGCGTCGAGGTGGACCGGGTGGACGTGGGCGATCTCTTCGCGGCCGTCGGGCTGGAGAAGGTCGACATCGGCGACACGCTGGCCGACCCCGACCACCCTGTGGCCCTGCCGACGGTCGCCATCGACGAGCCGACCCTTCGCCTCACGCTCCACATCAACGACTCGCCCTTCGCGGGGCGGGAGGGCAAGTACGTCACGAGCCGCCAACTCCGCGAGCGGCTCCACAAAGAGCTTCAAACCAACGTCGCCCTGAGCGTCGAGGAACATCGAGACGAGTTCATCGTCTCCGGACGCGGTCTGCTGCACTTGGGCATCCTGCTGGAGAACATGCGCCGCGAAGGGTATGAGCTGGCCGTCGGCAAGCCGGAGGTGGTCTATCGCACCGACGAGCAGGGCCGGCGGCTCGAACCGATCGAGCGCCTCGTGATCGACGTGCCCACCGACGTCGTCGGGTCCGTCATGCAGCTCGTCGGCGACCGCCGGGCGGAGATGGTCCACATGCACAGGGCCGCCGTCCGAACCCAACTGGAATTCACCATTCCCGCGCGCGGGCTGATCGGCTTGCACAGCCGCGTGCTGACCGCGACGGCGGGCGAGGTGGTCATGAATCACCGCTTTGCGTCGTACGAGCCTTATCGCGGCCCGATCGGCGGCCGCGCCAACGGCGTGATGATCGCCACGGAGTCCGGCGAGGTCACCGCCTACGCGCTGGACCAGCTGGCGGACCGCGGCGTCATGTTCGTCGAGCCCGGCGAAAAGGTCTACGAAGGGCAGATCATCGGCGAACACGGCAAGGAAAACGACATTCCCGTGAACGTCGTGCGGCGGAAGAACCTCACGAACGTCCGCTCCTCGACGAAGGACACCACCGTGGTCCTGAAGGCCTCCCGGCAAATCACGCTGGAGGGTGCACTGGAGTACATCGAGCCCGACGAGCGGGTCGAGGTGACCCCCGAACACGTCCGCCTGCGGAAGGTGCATCTGAAGGAAAACGACCGCCGGCGCGCCGCCCGTCGCACCGTGAAGCAGACGTGATCGCCGGCGGCCCCGCGCCTCGCTGCGGTCCGGCGGACAGGATATCATACAGTGCCGGGAGTAGAATGCATTGTGCGGTGCGAAGCCATAAGGACGGAGAATGAGATGAAGAAGAAAAAAGGCAAGACACGTGGGAATCAGCGTGGGGGGCTTTCCAGGCAGCAAGCCGATACCACGCATTCCCGCAAGAGAGGGACATCAGCCTTTTCGGAGATGTCGCGGTGGCAAAAGATTCGAGGCCGGCATGGGCGTAATCGTTAGTCGCAGATCGGTGACGCCGAAGCCCGAAGGATTGACGCCGGCCGTACGCCGTTTTGTGCAGCGATGCTCGAATGAACGGAGAACACCATGAGATCGCCCAGCGTCGGCAGGATCGTGATCGACAGGGTGCCGCACTTCCACAAGGGACGGGTCAAGTTCCTCGGCAGAATCGTGGACCAGGACGGCCACGAGCTGTTCCACGGGAGAACGTACGACTCCCGACTGGAGGCCCGCAAGTACTGCGAGAACGCTGCCCAGGCCCAGGGCATTCGCCTTTCACGCGAGAAGAGATGACGGCTGCATGCCTCTAAGAGTGCCCGCGAAGACGGGCTTCTTGTCCCTCTACCCATCGCGGCGAGCCTCCCTTGGCAAGTCGGAATCGCGATTTCACACCGCCACGTCGGAACTCCAGGGCGGGGGCACCAAAACCGGGGCGGAAAAATGTTGCACAACAGGGGCCGTCAGAGACAATCAAGGGTCCCGGACCTGCCACCGTCGTGGGGCACGGTCTCGGGAAGGCATTTCCGATGGGGAGTCGGTTTGGGACGACAAGTCCGACCCAACCTCCGCTAAGGAAGCAAGCAAAAAGGAGCTTGGCATGACGGCGGCAATGATTGCGTACCTCCTGGGCGCGGTGGTGGTGATCTTGGTTCTGCCCTCCATTCGCATGATCGGGCCGACGCAGATCGGCCTGGTGCTGAAGCGTTTTTCGTTCAAGAAGCTTTCCGAAGACAACCCCATCGCCTTCCAGGGCGAGCCCGGTTATCAGGCGGAGTTGCTGATGCCCGGCTTTCGCTTCAAGTTCTGGATTCTGTACAAGGTGGAGAAGCACTCCTGGGTGCAGATACCGGCCGGGCAGATCGGCGTGGTCATCAGCCAGATCGGCGCGGCCTTGCCCGTCGGCGCCAAATCCGCCGTCTACAAGCCGGAATTCGGCAACTTCACGCATTTGAAGACCTTTGTCGAGCAGGGCGGCCAGAAGGGCGTTCAGCGGCCGGTGCTTCCCCCTGGAACGTTGGCGCCGATTCATCCGGTGGGCTTCTTGGTCATCACCCAGACCCGCGCCTATGGGATACCGGTTTCCACGGAGTTGAAACGATACGCCACCGAACACGGGGGCACGCTGGACCCGGCCGTCTTCGGCCTGGCCCCCGAGCAACTGTCGGTCACCCGCATTGAGCCGTTCCAGGGAGTGCAGGACGCCAAGGGGAAAATGCTCGACACGATCGGCATCGTCACCGTCTTTGAAGGCGACCCTCTGCCCGCCGGCGACATTGCCAGCCGGATAGGCGGATTCAAGGACATCGAGGACCTGGAGAAATCCGGCGGGGGCGGTCCGATGGCGATCGAGAAAATCCTGGGCATGAAAAACGAAATTCACAACAACTACCAGGATTTCCAAAAGTTCCTCGACGCCGGCGGAAAGATCGGCCTCCAGCACGATCCGCTGCTGTACGGCGCCTACAACCTCAATCCGTTCCTGGTGGGCGTGGAGACCGTGCCCATGCTGGTGGTCCAGCAGGGCGAGGTAGCGGTCATCAAGGCCTATGTCGGACTGCCCAGCGAGGATGTTTCCGGGCTGGAGTTCAAGTTCGGCACGCTGGTGAAGCCCGGCCATCGCGGCATCTGGGAAGAACCCCTGCGGACGGGCAAGTATCCGATCAACCCGCGGTGCTATCAGGCGGAGATCGTTCCGACGTTCATCCTGACGCTCAGTTGGGCGGATGCGACGAGCCGCGCCCATCAGCTCGACGCGGAACTGAAGCCCATCGACGCCAAGAGCCGAGAAGGCTTCATCTTCCATATCGACCTCCAGGTGCAGATCCACGTGCCGGACACCAAGGCCCCGCGGGTCATCTCCATCGTCGGCACCATGCAGAATCTGGTCAGCGAGGTCCTTCAGGCGGCCGTGGGCAACCACTTCCGCGACAAGTTGCAGAGCCTGCCGGCGGTCCGGTTCATCGAGACCCGCCAGGAAGTCCAGCGCGAGGCCTTCGAGCACATCAAGAGCCAGTTGAACCAGTACGAGGTGGAGACCAAGGGCGTCTACATTCAGGACGTCGTCCTGCCGGCGCAATTGGTGGAGGTCCTGACGCAGCGGGAAATCGCCAACCAGCGGATCGAGACGCTCAAGAAGCAGCAGCAGGCGGAAGGCCAGCGCATTTCGATGGAAAAGACCAAGGGCCAGGCGGACATGCAGGCCCAGTTGGCCAGTTCCGAAGTGCAAATTTCCATCAAGGAGAACAACGCCAAGGCCCGCAAGGCCGAGGCGGACGGCGAGGCGGCGTACATCCAGCAGACGGGAACCGCCAAGGGCGCCGAGGTGCGGGCCGTCGGCCTGGCCCGCGCCGAGGGCTACCGGGCGCAGGTGGAGGCCCTGGGCTCCGTGCCCACGGCGGTGGTCAACGCCGTCACGGCGCTGTCGGACAAGAACCTCAAATTCGTGCCGGAGATCCTCGTGACCGGCGGCAGCGGCGCCGGCGCCGTCGAGGGGTTGGCGGCCGCGTTGATGCGGTACCTCAACCCCGGCAAGGCGCCGGCGGATTCCAAAGAAGAAAAGGCCGCTCTACCTGCCGGCAAGGCCGAGAAGAAATAAGGCCGCCGGTGCAGGCTTGATGGGGCGGTTTAACCGCTAGGGCACGCAGTTCCGTTTATCGGAACTGCGTGCCCCCCGAAGCGGATGCTAAGGAGCGACGACTTTCACGTTGAATTCCGTCGAGGTCTCCTCGCCGGTTTCCGGCGTTCCCTTCACGTAGATCTTATATTCACCGAGGTTGGCGTTCTTGCCCGCCGTAATCCGCAGAGGCACACGTGGCGTTTCGCTCGCTTTGACCAGAACTTCGGTCGGCGACACGCTGATGCCTTCGGAGGCTTTAATGTGCAGCTTCACGTCCTGCTTGAAATACTCGCCTCGATGAAGCGAAATGGTGACATCTTTGGTTTCACCCTGTTTAAGCTCCTCGCCGAAGGTCGGAACGGCGATTTTGAATCCCTCCTCTTTGGCCATGCCCCCACCCCGGGGGCTCGTGCAGCCGTAGGCGACTGTTAAAGCCAGCACCATCCCAATCACGATTCCGATTCTCATAGCCGTTTCCTTTCGTAAAAATGGACCGTGTTCCTAAAGCCGCCGTATCAATATCTGTTCCTCTAAACGCTGCTTGCATCCAAATTGTAGGCACGCAGGAAACGAAACGAGGAAATTGCGGACCCTCCCTGTTTCCTGTCTGATATGAATGTTCCCGCAGTACCCCCCGGCTGGGCAGTTGAGAGACGGGGTATCGGGTGGCTACCATGGGGAAGCACCGAATTCTCATAAGGAGGTATCATAAATGCAGACGCGCAAACTGGGCAAGGACCTTGTCGTCTCCGCCATGGGCTTAGGCTGCATGGGCATGAGCGAGTTCTACGGGGCCTCCGACGAGGCGGAGTCCATTGCCGTCATCCACCGGGCGTTGGACGCCGGGGTGACGCTGCTGGACACGGCCGACATGTACGGCCCCTTCACCAACGAACGCCTGGTGGGCAAGGCCCTGCGGGGGCGGCGGGCCGGGGTGGTGCTGGCGACCAAGTTCGGCAACGTCCGCGGGCCCAAGGGCGAATTCCTGAAGGTCGACGGGCGGCCCGAATACGTCCGCCAGGCCTGCGAGGCGAGCCTGAAGCGCCTCAACGTCGAAACCATCGACCTGTACTACCAGCACCGGGTCGATCCGGACACGCCCATCGAGGACACCGTCGGCGCGATGGCGGAGCTGGTGCGGGCGGGCAAGGTCCGCT
>Ga0187882_1002207_pt1 | contig 18262 bp, 18 predicted proteins | sample June2016WEW_19_1_3_FD_132991 | JGI IMG/M metagenome (GOLD analysis project Ga0187882, IMG submission 132991) | Peatland microbial communities from SPRUCE experiment site at the Marcell Experimental Forest, Minnesota, USA - June2016WEW_19_150 | ecosystem: Environmental > Terrestrial > Soil >... | reverse complement strand
TACGTATGCTTGGACTACGAGTTCGGGTGATGTTGGTGGTACGATGTTTGGTGTTTGGGTGAGGGATGGTCATCATGCGGGTGTGAATGGGTTTGATTCCTCTACGGGTACAGGATACTACTTTGTTGTCTATGCGACGTCGGGCGTTGATACTGAGCCGCAGGTAGGGCTGCTGCAGGGCGATCTAGTAGGTCTGGTCACATTGATTGTCCTGGTGGCTGGTCTTGGTGTTCGGGACGAGATGCGGCAGCTTGTGGATCCCAGGCGGTCCAAACCGCTTTCCTGGAATAGCTAAATGTTCAGAGCAGAGGAGAAATGCTCTATCTGAACAGTGCGTGCAAGGCTCAGTCAGCCCGACAAGTGGTGCGTGCCTGGAGTCTGGTATCGAGAGTGATCAGTGCTGTTCCACTCTTGGGAGGCTCCAGAGAACGATTGACCAGTACAGGATCAACGAGGGGTGGTGGCGTCTACTCGTCAAGTGAGTCGGCGAGTTTTCTCGCCAGAATCCACCAAACACAAGAGCCACAACTGACAAGAACGGAGATCTGGCGAGAATCTTGCAGGTTGTCTTCGTCGGTACAGGAGTCTACATCCTAGACTGCTCCTTCCCAGACGTTGCGACACTGAAAGGTAGGCATCTGACGACTGCGGCTGAAATGGCAGCCAGAATGAATGCGAAGAAACCCATCCTCACGCACATGTACCCGGAATGCGAAGGAAGGGAGACTGAAATGCTGAACAATGTCAAGAAGATCTACGACGAAGAAGTCGTGATTGCATCGCACGGCATGAAGGTTGTCGTCTGAGCGCGCGGGGGTCAGGTTCCTCAAACATCTCAGTTGAGAATCATGGAAGTGAAGATGCTGAGAGCTATAATCTTGGCAGGAGGCTATGCGAAGAGGATGGGGCGGCTAGCGGCTAAGCTACCGAAGAGTCTGCTGCCAATAGCAGGTAGGCCTGCGATCGACTACATCTTGGACAGACTTAACGAGATAGCCCCAGAGAGGATACTGCTCACGACGAATATGAAGTTCAAACCATTATTCGAGTCATGGCTAGCCTCCAAGCATTTGACAAATATCGAGCTCGTGGTTGAGCAGTCGAGAAGCGAAAGGGAAAAGCTCGGAGCCGTCGGAGCCCTAGCTGGGCTCGCGCCGAAGCTCAAGCCTGATGATTACTTCGTTATCTGCGGCGACAATATCTTCACTTCGAGCCTCACTGGCATGCTAGACTACTACCGACAGAAACGAAAACCGGTCGTAGCGCTCTACCATCAGAAGAGCCTACAGGAAGTCAGGCTAGGGTCCGTCGTGACGCTAGAGAGCGATAACAAGATCACGAGATTCGAGGAGAAGCCGAAGAAACCTGCAACAACTATCGTAGGTGCTTGCGCCTATGTCTTGCCATATAGGTCATTGCTCAGAATCAGGGGCTATTTGGACAGAGGCGGAAATAGAGACGAGCCCGGCAATTTCATAGCTTGGCTCTGCAGGCAAGAGGAGGTCTACGGCTATATGTTGACTGGCTACGTGTGGGACATTGGAACACCGAAGAGCTATGAAGAACTTCAGGAAGAGTTCGAGACTTGAATTTGGTTCCGAGGCGTGAGAGGGGGTTATCCGGTCATTTCTTCTCGGCTTGTTTGAATTCCTGCCACGCGCGGTCGAACTCAGCTATCGTCTCCTCAGTCTTCTTGTGGTAGGGCATCTGGGTCAGGATCTTGTAAGGGATCGTGATCACGTGTGTTCCGGCGACTGCAGCCTGTGCAACGTCCTCGGGCCTCCTGATACTTCCAACGATGATCTTCGTCGGCGAGCCCATCCTGTCTAGCAGAGCTCGTGATTCCCTGACGGCTCGCTCCGCATCCTCGCCTGCATCCTTCACCCGATTGAAGAAGATGCTTGCATACGTTGCGCCTGCTTTGGCAGCCAACATCACCTGATTTACAGATATGAGCGCGGTCGCATTCGTCTTGACCCTCCGTTTTCGAAGCTGGCTGATAATCTTCAGGCCCCTGCCGTCTCCGAACATAGGTACTTTAATCGCTATGTTCTTTGGGCTCCACCTTGAGTACTCCAGAGCCTCCTTGATCAACTCCTCGTCGGTTCCATTGGTCCTCGTCAATTCCACGCTCAAAGGACCGTTCACAAGTGAGAGTATCTCTTGGACTCTGTCCTTGAAATTGCATCCCTTCTCAGCAAGGAAGATCTTTTGATTAGTTGTTACCCCGCTAATCAAGCCCCAGGGCAATATCTCTTTGATCTCTCTGATGCTGGCGGTGTCTAGGAAAATCTCCACTATGTGTCACTTCCTGCGGATCGTCTCAACCGCCTTGATTAAGCTTGCGACCACGAAATCCGGGTGAGCGTCTTCCTGATCCATCAGCCGGCATAGGTCGCATTTAATCGACCCGATGAAAATCGTTGTGAACCCCGCAGCTTTTCCAGCTGTGACATCAACCAGGCTATCGCCCACTGAGAACGATCTTGAAGGATCCAAGCCGAGCTCGGACGAGGCTTTCAGGAAGAGCCCGGGCTTGGGTTTCCTACAGTCACAATTGACCTTGTACTCTTCCCTTACCGCGTCGGGATGGTGGAAGCAGTAGTATTCAGCATCCAGGTGAGCGCCTTCGCGTTCAAGTTCATTCTTCATTTTCGATCTGATCTCAGCGAAGAGTTTCTCGGTCATCTTGCCCTTCGCGATCCCAGGTTGATTGGAGACGACCGCAATTTTGAAGCCGAGTTCGTTCAGGGCTCGTATGGCTTCCGGAACGCCCGGAAGGAGCTTGAACTGGGCAGGGTTGAGTGGTGAATCTATTATGCCGATCTCTGGGAAGTACGCAAGCTCGTTGATGACGCCGTCGCGATCTAGGAGGACGCCGCGGGTGCTCAAGTATTCTGGATCCTCTCTTTCAGGGAACTGCAGATAAGATGCTCAAGTGCTGCATGCCAGGACTCGACGTAAGGTGTGGAATTCGCAGGCACCACTATGCACACATCGGTCATGGTCTTGAAGGCTCCACCATCGAAGCCGGCCATTCCAATGGTTCTAGCATGATTGTCTTTCGCATACTGTATTGCAGCTAGGAGATTCTGTGACCAGAGACCTGCTTTGTCCTGCCCGGATCCACCGTGGACGCTGATAGCTATCAGTACGTCGTCTTTCTCGAGCAGATTCTTGAGTTGCTCGACAAAGATGCTCGCGAACCCGTTGTCGTTTGTCAATGCAGTCAACAACGGAACATTGTCCGTGAGGCTGATGACCTTGAACCTTTTCTTTCCCTCAACTAAGGTTGTTTTCGCGAGATCGCAGGCGAAGTGGGTGGCAGTCGATGCTGAGCCTCCGTTGCCTATGATGAAGATCTTGCTTCCCTGCTTCCAAGCTTCAAACAACAACTCGATAGTCTTGTTAACGTCGTCTTCAGATATGCGTCTAGCAACATCAGCGAATTCTGTTAGAAAGCTGCCTACAAATCCTCTTTTCAATTCAACCACCTAGATGTTCAGTATTATCTTCGACCCATCAAGGTCAAATCTGAACCTAACTTCCTTCAGTCCCTCCTTCGACATGGCGTTCCGCAATCTTTCCTTGCCATTCTCTGAGTAGAACATGAAAAAGCCCCCGCCCCCTGCACCCATGATCTTGCCTCCCAAGGCTCCGTTCCGCATCGCGAGTTCATACAGTTGGTCAATACGGCTATTGGTGATCTGCTCCGACAAGTTCTTTTTCGTGCGCCAATGGAGGTCGAGCAACTCACCGAAACTTCGTATGTCTCCGTTCGCCAAAGAATCTCGGACCTGGTACCCGATCCTCTTGATCTCATGCATGGTCTCAATGACTCGTTTGTCACCATTCTCCTGATCTTGTTTCTGGCGTCCGAGTACCTGTGAGGCATCTCTTTTGATCCCTGTGTAGAATAGGAGGAGATTGTTCTCGAGCTCAGCCGTACCATGAGACGAGATAACCAAAGGTCTCACGCTCACAGTGCCGTCCCTTTCAATCTCGTAGGAGTTGATTCCACCAAAGGAAGCAACATACTGATCCTGCTTCCCAATGGGCTCCTTCAGGACATCGATTTCTATGCGGCAGGCTTCTTCTGCCAGAGTTTGGCGAGGAACGTTCTCTCTCTTGAAGAAATGCAAGGCGTTCAGCACACCCACCGTGTAGCTGCTTGAACCACCTAAGCCAGAGCGACCTGGAATGTCGGCTATCGTGACCATCTCCAGGTAGCATCCTACGTTGAGGATCTTCAGTGCCTCTCTGACAATGGGTTGCTCGATCTTCTCGATGTTGTCTGTAATCTCCGTCTTAGAATAGCTGATCCTAAAACCGTTCTCAAACCTCTTCTTCACGGCGATGTAGTTGTACTTGTCTATGGCCGCGCTGACGAAGAAACCGCCGAACTTCGAGTAGTAGGAAGCAAGGTCAGTGCCACCGCCTCCGAGCGGAAGTCGCACCGGAGTCCTTGAGATTATCACACAGGACGCCCATCGCAGTAGGATCTGGTGAACCTATAAAGTACATGGCCAGAGAAAGGATTCGAGAACTGACTGAAATCAGGGAAAGCGGCGAACACCATGAAAGTCGGATTGATAGGTGCGGGCCGGCAAGGGTGGCGCCGGGCACGGGCCGTAGTAGAACTTCAAGATACAGAGCTGGCCATCGTAGCCGATATTGATTCAAACGCAGCGAAACTCCTTGCCAAGGAGATGGGATGCGAAGCGACCAATAGGTGGGAAGATGTGATTGCGAGGAATGATTTGCAGGCAGTGATTGTCTGTGTTCCAAACCACCTTCATGCACCGATGAGTATAGCCGCGCTCAAGGAGAGAAAACATGTGTTCTGCGAGAAACCCCTAGCCAGAGAACCCAGAGAGGCGAAGCAGATCGTAGATGCGGCCAGACAGATGGGGGTCAAGCTCAAGACCGGTTTCACACTCCGCCACCACCCAGGGATACGGCAGGCTAGAGAATGGTTTGATGGTGCTTTGATCGGGGATTTGATGTTCCTACGCTGCGCCTATGGAATGTGCGGGCGGCCTGACTATGACAGAGAATGGCGAGCGAAAGGGGAACTCTCGGGAGGAGGAGAACTCGTAGACCAGGGGGTACATGTGCTTGACCTCTTTCGGTGGTTTGCAGGGGACTTTTCTCAGGCAGTAGGATTCATTTCCTCAGCGTTTTGGAACATAGCTCCCTTGGAGGATAACGCCTTCGGTCTCCTACGCACGCGAACAGGCCAGATAGCGTCGATGCATGTTAGCTGGACGCAGTGGAAGAACCTTTTCTCATTCGAGATCTTCGGAAAGGATGGATATATCACAGTTGAAGGGCTCGGCGGAAGCTATGGAGTGGAGCGAGCTAAGTTCGGTAAAAGGTCATTCACAGAACCATTCAAGGAGCAATGCGTCGAGTTCCGCGGCGAAGACAGATCCTGGCTTGAAGAATGGAAGGAATTCGTTGCCGCGATAAGGGAGAACCGTGAGCCTTTGGGCAATGGTTCGGACGGTCTGGAGTCCCTGAAGCTCGCACATGCCATCTACGAGTCGGTCAGAGAAGGCCGTGTCATATCTATGTCATAGTCAAGGAACCGAAAGGATGAAGAACAAAGACCACAAGAGCCAGCAATCAGTGAGATCTAATGAAGGCGATAGTAACAGGTGGGGCCGGCTTCATCGGGAGCCATTTGGTTGACCGGCTTCTTGACAACGGATATTCGGTCACAGTTGTCGACAACATGTCCTGCGGCCATATTGATAATCTCAAGCAGCGTTTGGAGAATCCTCGTCTGACAGTTCATACTGTCGACGTAAGAGACGGGGTGCAACTCGACAAAATCTTCGAAGGACATGATGTTGTTTTTCACCTGGCTGCTCACGCAAACATCAGAGAAAGCTTAGCTGATCACCGGTCGGACTTGGAGAACAATCTCATTGGAACTATAAACATCTTGGAGTCCATGATCAAGAACGGTATCCAAGGTCTCGTGTTCGCATCAACTTCCGCACTGTATGGCGAGGCTGCGATCAAGCCGACCCCTGAAGACTTCTTCCCAGTACAGACTTCTCTCTACGGGGCTTCCAAGCTTGCTTGCGAGGCATATGCACAAGCATACACAGAGTTCGCGAAGATCAAGGTGTGGTCCTTTAGGTTTGCGAACGTTGTCGGTGAAAGATGCAGGAGGGGAGTCGTATGGGACTTCGTCCACAAGCTGCTGAAGAATCCAAGTGAGCTTGAGATTCTGGGCGACGGCAAACAGAGCAAGGAGTACCTGTATGTGAAGGATTGTGTGAACGGGATGATGGTTGGTTATCAACAAGCTTCTGGGAAAGTCAACACCTTCAATCTCGGTGTCCCAAAACAGACCATTGTTGACAGAGTCGCTGACATCGTGATCGATGAAATGAAACTAGCCGGAGTCAACAAGGTCTACGCAGGTGGCCAACGCGGCTGGATTGGAGACAATCCCATCGTAGAGTTGGATCTAGATCGTATAGAGAAACTGGGGTGGAAACCGCAAGTCTCGTCTGAAGAAGCAATCAGACGGACAACCAGATGGACACTAGATCAGGGAGTCCCGACTCTGAAGAAATAATAGTGGAACTGTGCTTGGGCTACTTAGGTTACTTCGATTCAAGAAAACGCAGGCCATCTATCCGCCGGACTTGGTAGAGAGAGCTCTTGATGATGCTTTCTATGTCAAGGTGGTCCCAATCGTCCCACACAGCACTTAGCAGACGACCGGTAAGTCCGTTTGATGCATCTGATGCTAGGAACAGAGCGAGTTTCGCAGCTTTCTCAGGGGCGACACCTCCAGAAACTTTCTGTTTCTTTGCACTTTCATAGTAGGCTCCTGCATCTTCCCCTGCAGCAAGAACCTGGTCCAAGAGTCTCGTGTTTACTGCGCCTGGCGCAATCGCATTAATCTGAATGTTGTATGCTCTCAACTCCTCCGCCAGTGTTTCAGTAAGTCTTACCACAGCGCTTTTGGAACACGCGTAGGCGCTGAACCGGGGAAACGCTCCTTCACCTCCTCCTGCCACGTTGACTATCCTGCCTCTGCGAGATCGGATCATGTTCGGGACAACTGCTTGAATGCAATGCACGGACCCAAACAGATTTGTTGCGACCGCCTTCCTCCAGTCGGTCAGATCATTCTTCCATATCTCGCCAATGGGGCCGTAGACCCCCGCGTTGTTGACCAAGACATCAATTCTTCCAAACCGAGAAACGGTCCTCCTGACCATGTCTGAGACCTGATCAAAGTCGGAGACATCAACTTGAAAGGTCATTGTGAGGCTGCCTGCTGCCTCTGTCTGGGCAGCAATTTCTTCGAGCTCTTCAATAGTCCTCGAGCAAAGGACGAGGGTTCCTCCTTGATTTGCAAATGTAAGAGCTATGGTCTCTCCGATTCCCCTTCCTGCACCAGTAATCAAGCAGACTTTGCCTTCCAGCTTCATCATCAACCTACACCAGAGCCACGTAGCGATACCTATCCACCTTTTGTCATCCGCAGAACCTCAGCATAAGGGATTCACTGGTCCACACATGGAGTTCGCTGACGAATCAGGCCAGGTAGCAGAACGTGGTCTCAAGACCGCAGGCGAGTGACCCCGGAAGTCAGGACCACACATTTCTACACAGCGGTCGAGGTGGTAGTTGAATTCGTCCGAGAACCGACTGAAACCGATATCCTCTTGTATGGAACACTTGAGATGAGAGCAGGTGCCGGGAAACGAACGCACCCCATGCACGCGTCTGCGTTGTTGGGCTGTGGGACTTGGGCTGTGTCTACTCGGCCTGTCTTGCTAAGCTAGGTTGCACAGTCACGGGGACGGATGAAGATGGGACGGTTGTCGAAGACCTCAGGGAGGGCAAGCCTCCGATATTTGAGCCAGGGTTGGACAGCCTCATTGCTGGAGGCATAGCCGGCGGGAATCTTAGATTCGTTGACGACATTGAAGAGGGAGTGAAGAGTGCCGACTATGTGGTAATCGCCTATGACACGCCGGTGGACGCTGAGGATAGGGTAGATCTGTCGCCTGTGTTTCGAGCTGTAACCAGGCTGAGGAACTTGGCGCGCCATGCAACGATTGTGGTGAGCAGCCAGGTTCCAGTCGGAACGTGCGAACTCATAGCTTCCACACTATCGAAGGGTGGAATGGCTGCTGATGTTGCCTACGTTCCGGAGAACCTGAGGCTCGGCAAGGCCGTTGAATGTTTCATGAGACCCGACATGATAGTGATCGGTACGAACAATCCTTCGGCGACGGTGAAGGTCCGAGCGCTCTTCGCACCGATCCCAACGAGAATCATTGAGATGGATCTGCGATCCGCGGAGATGACCAAGCACGCGCTGAATGCGTTCCTTGCCACCTCAATTAGCTTTGCTAATGAGATCGGAAACATCTGCGATCTGGTCGGAGCGGATGCTTTGAAGGTGGCGCAAGCGTTGAAATCAGATTCGAGAATCGGGCCGAACGCCTTGCTTAGGCCGGGCTTGGGGTTCTCGGGCGGGACATTGGCACGCGACCTCAGGGTCATACAAGGGACTGCCAAGAAACATGGGTATGAGAGCCTGCTTGTAGACAGTGTACTTGAGGTCAATCGGAGGCAGAACGCTTCGATTGTAAGTAGGCTCGAGCGACTAGTCGGGAAGCTGGACGGCAAGTCCGTAGGCGTGCTCGGACTGACCTACAAGGCAGGAACCAGTACACTCAGAAGATCCGTTGCACTCGAGATCATTAGGCGTCTGCAACAAGAAGGAGCCTCGGTGAAGGCTTTCGATCCGCGCGTTTCGAAATCTGACCTGGCCTCTGGAACGTTCCTTCTTTGCGATGATGTCTACGCCGCGTGCGAGAATGCAGATGTCTTGGTGATCCTGAACGATTGGCCAGGCTTCCTCGAGGTAGACTTCAAGAAGGTCCGACATATCATGAAAGAGCCCATCGTGCTCGATACGCAGAATCTCCTAGATCCAAGGGGGATCGCAGAATGCGGAATTAGATACATCGGCATAGGCAGAGGAGTATTGATGGCATGAATCTTGAAATAACACGCACGACGTTTCGCGATTTCAGCAACGTCCACTCCCTGTGCTAGCCCGCCGAAAGCCACCTTATCACTCGACCGCTGAGCACTAAGAGTTTCGTGAGCTTCTCGGATTTGTGAGCCAACTCAGCAAATTTCCTGTCAAGCGCATAAAGCGCGGTTTTCTTGTACCGTTCAAGTTCGGCGTCTACAACGGCGGGACGCCTAAGCGCGGTCTTCTTGTACCGTTCAAGTTCGGCGTCTACAACGCCGAGACGCCTAACGAGTTGGTGTAAGCTTCTCCATTGGTCTGACAATAGCTCAGGTCGTGCGGTGATCATTTCTTGTATTATTTGTATCAGACATTCATTGACGCCGAAGGAGGTAACCTGACTCGTGCCACTATCAGGCCTAGCTCTGTAGTAATAGAGGATTTCGGGAATAACATCGACCAAATATCCTCCCCCTAAGAGCTTTAACCACAGTCCCCAATCCGAATGCCCTTTACCCTCCGGCCAACCTCCGACTGTCCTGAGTGCATCGGTAACGTAAATACTGTTAGCATCCCCGGCCGTGTTTTGGAAGAACAAAACGGGAAGGCATGGCCCTATAGGCTTGTAATAACCCCGAGGAACATGCTGCTTCTCGTTCTTCAATATGTTGAGCACGAAAGCTTCCTCATTATTCTCAAAGCTAGCTTGGTAGCACGATAATGCAGCTACATCTCGCCTGCTGTGTATGGATCTGACGAATGTATCTAGCATGGTTGGTTTTGCAACGTTGTCCGCGTCCAGACGAACCAAATATTTTGTGCGAACATATGGCAAGGCCTGATTGCATGCATTGCCCAGATCGGAATCCTGCTGGTGTATTACTCTTTTCACCTGATGTTTTTTCGCCAAATTCTCAACCTTGAGAATGGATTCTGGGTCCGCACTGCCGTCCTTTATTGACACTTCGAAGTTCTGGTATGTCTGCAGTTGGAGAGACCGTAAAGCTGTTCCGAGATATGTTACTGAGTCGTCTCGTGTGACGATCAGTACTGTGACGCGATTGTCCCCTGCCTCCACGCCAGCGGAGGCACCCCGACTCGGCCCTGCATCAAGCTGTTGCTGGTACCAACTCACGATGCGATTCGGATCAGAGAGACTCCGCGCACGCTCTTCCGCCAACGCCAGAAGCCTTTGAAGGCGATCTCTCCTCAGTGCTAGATGACGAAGGAGAAGATTTGCAAATTTCTCTGGGCGCTCAGTCTGAACGCTTACAGATTCATATAGCTCGCTGCCAATTTGGAGCAACTCTGGGATTCCTCCTAGCCTTGAAGTGACGAAAGGAACATTGGCCATCATGCATTCCAATACTGTGTTCGGGAAATTGTCTTGACGGGAGGGAACGACCACAAGTCTAGCATTGTCTCTAAGATAGGTAATCGCCTCATCGCGAGCTGGGAAAGAGACAAAGGTTGTTTCGAATCCGTCCAGTTTTCGAGCTATCTCATTCCTTGAAAAATATCCCGAGCACTCAAAGTCTTTTCCCAGAAAGGTAATCGGCCATTTCCCTGGGAAGGAAGAATCCTGTGCTCGAGCGTACTGCAGTGCACTAACAAAGTCTGTAATCCCCTTGCGGAACTCAAATCGGCCGAAAAAGACGATCTCATTGCGCTGACCTAAGTCAGCAGGCTTAGTTGGGACCATGCTTGGACCAGGTAAAGGGCATATTGTTGCGTCGGGTCTCACATTCCAACCGCGTTTACTACACCAGTCCAACATGTAACGGGTAGGAGACACTTGCACGTCCGCGCCTTCGAACGCATAGCGTTCGAGATAGCTTTGTTTTATGGACTCAAAACTCGTCCACTCAATTTGATTGCCTTCGCATCCCCATTCGTCAGGTCCGTGAAGCTTCACAATTATCTTCGTTTTCTTGTATTTCCCAAAATTCTTTTTCATCTGAACAGGAATGAACGCGGTGGCGCCCCAGTCCGGAAACTCAATCAAGTCAAACCTAACGTCGTACTCGTCAGTGAGAGCGCTAATCGCATTGTGAAAGACCTGGCTTCGACCCTGACAAAAAAGGGCATCTCTGAAACTCTCATTAGGATCCTTCCCGGAGTCGCTAGCAATTGTACTTGCATCGTAGAAAGAGACATTGTGCTCTGCGAAATACTCCTCAGCATACTTGCGAATATCTTTTCTCTCATATGAGTGAAAGAGAACCCTGACGTCCCAACCTTTCTCGGCAAGCAGCTTAGCTAGATCACTATAATAAGTGCCAATCCCGCTAATTTGGGTGATCGGATCGAATTCGAAGGTTGCAAGACAGATTGTTTTTGTCATTTCTCAAGCCGCTGACTGCTCTGCGAAATAGGTCAGGGAATACGCGGTCAATATGAGCTGCGTAGAACTTCATAAACCTGTATCCGAAACTGCCCGAATCTCATTGAGTTCACGTTCGAGCCCACCAATCTGCGCCGACAGCTCACGAATTTGTTTATCCTTCAGTTCAATGGTCGGTGAGAGTTCCTTCGTCGATAACGACGGAGAGGATGCATAAACTGAGTGTGGTAACACAATACTCTACGTTAAGTCGAGTTCAGACTGGATTTCTAGGGTGGAATTCCGGGGTTTGTGACTGAGCATAGCAAGATAGTTGACAGAAAGCATCACGTCTGGAGACCAATCCGGCTTGAAAAGTGGGTTCGAGCGCTTGCCCTCCAGAGTCGCGCGGTCACGGTCAGAATAGATGAAGTCGAGCTCGGGCATCAGGCAAAGGTATGGTTATTAGGTTAACCTCATCGACGCCGAGGTCGGAGCCAACCAATGGCAGAATGCCTCGACGCAAACAGGCTCGAACGACTAGTCGGGAACTTGAAAGGCAAGTCCTTAGGGGTGTTTGGATTGACCTACAAGGCAGGAACTGGCACACTCCGGGGATCTGTCGCCTTAGAGATCATCCGGCGTTTGGAGGAGGAAGGGGCCTGCGTGAAGGTCTTCGATCCTCGCGTTTCAAGATCCGACCTGGCCTCCGTAACATTCCGCCTTTGTGATGACGCATACGCGGCTTGTGAAGAAACAGATCCAAAGAATCTATTGGATTCCAGTGAGATGAGGGAGTGTGGGTTTAGGTAGACCGGCATAGGCAGAGGAGCGTGGAGGCAGTGACGGTCCACGCTGATGGAAAGGACGTACGCTTTGGTCCGTTGTCCGAGAAGGATTTGAACGGCTGCGACACCGAGGAGATCCAGACTCAAATGTATCTTAGAATGGAACGGAAGAGTGATTCGGTGGGCGCTCGGATAGCTGAGAAGCTGCCAGTGGACCGAGTACGTCATAGTGTTGTCGAATTATCGGACGAACGCACCCGAAGCAACTGTGTGTACGCATTGTTGTTCCATGTGTAGGACCCATCGACGAAATCGAACCCAGAGACTCGGCACATTGATTTCAAGGAGTTCACGGTAAAGAGCCACCACCAGGCCCCGTAGTTCCAGTCTTTCCACTCGTCGAGTGGCCTGGTAAGACCGAGCGCCCCTTCGCCGACGAATCTCTCCCAATATGACTTCACTATGTCGAGCTCTCTTTCTCTTAGCGCGGGTATGAATAGTATTGCGCTTTCAGGAATGACCAGAATCCCTTCGTCAGAAGCCACATGCGTGGAGATGACAGCCGAAGTCAGGATCAAAAACTCTCGCGTCATCTTGCGCAGCGCGGCTAGTGCACGAATCGGATTAGGAATGTGGTAAATGACTCCTGAGCAGTGAACTACATCGTACTGTGGGGGATCTGTTTCCGCCCATTTCTGGATATCCTGAACAATACACTCCACCTTCACAACGCCGAGCGAGTTGCATCGCTCCTTGAAAGCTTTCCAGAGCTCGTTATTTGGGGGTTGAATGTCGACCATGGCCAACGAAGTTGCACCGAATTTGTGAGCTATGGTCACCTTCTCTTCAGTTGTGCCCCACAGCCCACCGATGTCGGCAAAGGACTTTCCTTTCACGACTCTGCCTATGTATTCGTCACGTGGATCCATAGTCAGCATGCGAATTCGCGAGACATAAGTGAATCTCATTTGGGTCGGCGAAGGCCTTGTCTCTCACGGAAGGGTCAGCATCCTCCTCCTTGAGCAGGTAAGATGACCCCGATTGTTGGTGTAGATAGCTCGGGTAAGCACAGGCTCAACTTGCGAAACACGCTCTCTCGACATCGCCTCGTCGTGTTTCCTCGAAGACTATCTGGTCAAGCACCACATTCGTACAGCACTCTCTCTAACCCGAACAGAAACGGTCATCATTCTTCGAAATTTGCCTCTTTTCGTTCCAGTTGGTAGCAGATAGTCGATTCGAGGAGCGTAAAACCTCATCAATTTGTAGGCGAAACTGTGTCGAATTTTACCGAGTTCTTTCTCAAGCGCGGTGTTCTGTGCTATCGTCTCTTGAATGTGTGACTGCAGTCGTTGAATCAGCTCATCTCGCCGAAGTATGGGCAGTGCCAAGACGATATCCTCGTTCCCTGCTCTTCTTGGTCTTTGCGCAAAGCAGACATGGTACAGGTATTTCCTTTCTTCACTAAAGTGTGATCCAATGAGTACTGGATAGTGGTCTGAACCAGGTTCAGTAGCCTTGATCTCGCGGGAATCCACTAGTCTCATCATGCTCTACCGCCGAGTGCAAGGAAACTCCGGACGTTTCGGCTTGAAACGTTGCCCTCCCTCCTTTCCGTTCTGGATCAGTAAAACATTCCACTCGACTTTGTGTTAGTTGACGGAGACCATACGATCGATGGAGTCTATTCCGACTGTCAAAACCTGCTTGCGCATCAACCACGTTCTACGGTGTTCGTTATGATGCATGAATGCCAACCCATCTGTTAGGGCAGGAATTCTCCAATCAGGCAAGGTATAGTAGAAATAGCGCGGAAGGTCAAAGCGTGATCAACATCGGATTGTGACCCGTCCTCAACCCAGCACGTTGTTCAACCTAGTATTGTTCGTGTCTCTCTCCCGACTGCGTCATCATGCTATCTTCTGAATCTGGCACGACACCCATCCGTCTTCTTGGCGAGCCTCAACCTTGGCCACGCCGCGCAATTCTTCATCTACCCATACTCGAGCTGTTGGGTTCCAAATCGTAAAATGGTTGTTCTCAACGCAGAGATTCCACCTGTGGAGATCTGCATATTTCGCCTTCTCGCCTCCATTAGCGTAATGGAAAAGGAGAACGTAGCAATTTGGACGCACAACCTTCAGCATCTCTTTGATTCCAGTTAGCGGATCATTGCTATGGTCGAGTGCGTTTCTCATGTATACTAGGTCGAAGTAATTCTCTGGAAGAAATTCTGACAACTTTTCTACTTCTCCAAATGTCGTTCTCACTGGCGGATCGATTCCGCATTCGCGCAAAATCGCGTCATATTCATGTGCAAGGGGATCAACTGCGACGATTGTCAATTGCTCCTTCCCCAGCTTCTTGCCGAGGATGGTGAGAGGTCCGGCACCAACGTCGAGGACGCGAGGTGCTCTGGTCAGATCGACCGACAGGTATTTTGCGATACCGGGATCGAGTTGAGAATCAGGATCCTGACGCTGCTTCCAATCGTCTGGCCATTTGGACCCTCCTGTGCGCGCCACTTCAGCCCAGTGGTCGAGTTCGCCGCGCAGTCCACGTTGCCATTGGTTCCGATTGTCCGAGTCCATCGTTTCTTTGTAGTCACCGGGTTTGGGGGCCGTTCTTGAAACCTTCTGTCTCAGCTTCCCGAGAACTCGCCCAGTATTTCTGCACAAACCTTGAATCAGCTCGACGACGACTCCCTCCTGAGGGAATGCACACAGCCTTCGGTTCAGATCCAGCGCTCCAGTCTACTCGCCTTGGGCCAATATAGATTTGCTGATCGGCGACAGTTAGCAGTTCTCAAGATTGAGTCTGATGAGAAGCACATCACCTTTGTTGTCGGAATGTTTCGAGATCGGTGGCAACGGGGAGTCGCTCGACCAATCTAGTTGGTCCCATGGATCCCGACTCCCCGCTGTTGGGCTGCCGTGATAGACCCCCTTCACGTGTCAAATTTCACCGTGCGTCCGATCAGTCTGAGCGGGGTACTCTTCCGGCTCTCATTAGAACCGATGATCCCCAGAGATTCTCCGTAATCAACATCGAAGCCGACCCGTCTTAGCGCTGGGAGCCTCTCGCAGTTGGGTCTGTGTGCCCATGCAAAGGCGCTACTTCTGGCGCTAGCTTAAATCAAGGTTGCGCTCTGTCCAAATTCAGGGAGCACGAGTGCGCAGATCGATTTGTCTAGCAACCGTCGATTTCGCAGGTCCCGTGAAAGTTGGAGGAATCGGTTCATACTTTAATGAAATGGCAAAGCTACTCTCCAAGAATGGTTGGGATGTCACAGTACTATTTCATGGCTACGAACTTGGGAAGTTCGCCGATGAGTACTACGAGAAGTACCATGTTCCCATTTACCATGTGAATGAGTTGATCAGGACATATGAGCAATCTGAAATGATGAGGGAGAATTTCCAAAGCTGGCTTCAGGCTCGCAGCCAAATCTTTCATGCCGCACTTCAGATTCTTATGATCAAACACGACCGTAAGTTCAACCTGATTGAATTCTCTGATTGGGGCGCGTCAGGTTTTATTCCTGCTCAGATGAAGAAGAGTTCCCGAGCTTATGCAAATACGAATCTCATAGTCAAGCTGCATAGCCCCTCAGCATGGGGCATTGAAGGGAACGGAAGGGAATGGTCCGATTGGGACGATCTGAAGACTGATTATCTGGAACGATATTCTTTCGAGAATGCAGATATTCAAGGATATTTCACTCGCTATATGCGTGATTGGTGCCGCCAACATGGTTGGAAGATTAGACCAAACGCGAGACTATGTGGATTTCCTTTCAGTCCCAGTCTGACATGTCCCCCCATCCTAGGTTTCACTGAACGGGATGAAATCGCTTTTTTTGGCAGATGGGAGGCTCGGAAAGGCGTCAGTGAATTCATCGATGCGTTGCATCGTCTGCGAACAATTGACCCATCGTTTCCGCGCAAGTATCGTATCGCTTTCATAGGAAAGGAGGGCGGCGGTATAGGAAGCTTCTCGAAGGACGTAATTTCGCAGAGGTTGGATCCTTATCGGGCAGAATTCATGACAATGGAAAGTCGAGAGGATGCCCTCAAACATCTTGTCGAAAATGTGAGACTTGTAGTGATTCCTTCTCGATCTGATAACATTCCAAACACCGTAGTGGAGTGCATGGTTAGTGGAATTCCTTTTGTCACAACACGATCGGGAGGCATACCTGAGATGCTCGGCGTGGGAAGCGAGCTTTACCGGAGGATCAGTGTCGACATTCGTGACGCGAATGGGCTCGCAACTTTGATTCGGAATTGTCTCAGGTATGATGAGGCCCAAGTTCAGAGACTGATTGACTCAGCCCATCGGAGAGGAAAGGCGATTACTGATCCGCAAAAGATACTTCGCTGGTACGAAGAGTGTCTAAATGATCAGAATGGGTCCCGAGCGAGCACCGCGAAAAGCCATTCGCCAGGCGTTACGATAATCGTACCTACGTGCAACGCCAGCAAGTATCTCAACACTACTTTGCAGAGTCTGGCAAATCAATCTTACAAGAATACCACCACTATCATCAAGGATTCTAGTACGGATCCGAATGAGATTCTCAAGACACGCCTTCTGGCAGGGAAGTACGGGATGAGATTGATTCACCAAAGGGATTCGGGTCTTCCAAATGCTTTGAATCAGGGACTAAACTATGCGGCCTCTAAATACGTCATGCAGTTCGATGCCGACAATATCGCTCTACCGCACATGGTTGAGACTTTTGTTAGAGCTATTGAGGGGCGGAGTGACGTTGCCGCCCTCGCCTCGTACAATGCTCAATTCTATGACGAGAATGAACGCAAGGTTCTCGATAACCTTAGTCAGCACGAAGCCGTTTCATTCGTTCCCCGATCGGCCTTTAGACCTCTGGGACCTTGTCTTCCGAACCTGTTCTTCGAGAATGTTCAGGGAGACGGGAGCGGAATTTATCTGACGAAAGTGCTCAAGACGATTGGAGGCTGGGTTGAAGATAACCGAGGTCATACCGATTGGCTCATGTGGCTGAGGTTGATCGAGACTGGGCATTGGATAGATGTGATTCCCGAGATTCTATATTACTACAGGGTACGGCCAGACAGCGCATCGAGGATCAACAGACCTCTCATTGAAGTTGATCAGGGCCAAGTGCCAATAATTCAGGGGATCATCAGGAACCGATCTGGTGTAATGTCTGCCTGCTACCCCAGCATGCATCGATTACTGAGACAGCCTGCATCAGGCCTAGCGTCTGAGCAGTTCAAGATGGCGGCTCTGTACCTTCTCAACGAAAGGCTTGGACAATTGTCTGTCAAGCATGCAATGTTCAGGAGATTTCTGGAGAGTACTGGCAGACTGATCAGGTTGGTTCTCAGCAAGACGGCTTAGGCTCCCGCGACAGTCTTTCGACGGAATAAGAAGCCGGAAGCGTATCCTATCAACCAGTGCTCCGACAGCGCTTGGTCGTCATGTAGCTTACAAGCGCCAACAGACGCCGCGGATTCGTATGCGAAGCGGTCCCAGTCCAAAATGGTGTGTACACGACCCGATAGCCTTCCTTCTAGCGCGAAGGCAATAGTCGAGGTCGCCACCTGAGGTCAGTTCCCCTTCAAAGTGGCTGCTATCCCCAGATGGCCCGCAGATGCCCCAAACTTTCAAACCGAATCTCTGCTTCTCGACCCTTTCTAGCTAGATGTTCATTCGCCCACATGAACGCGGTCAAAGCCGAGGGAGCGATGCTAAGAGGTTCTGTTTCGTTCTGGGTTGACGCAATGCTTGCCAAGCAGAGGAATGCCATTCGGAAACAGGAACATGGATGCATGTCACCTTGCCATGTCAGTGCAGGCATTCCTGGCCGTCTTGCTCTGAGTTACTCTAAGTCGGACTTGCTCATTGGTGAAAGCGCACTTTTCAGGTATCCGCAGGCCTATTGAGAGATGAGAGGGAATGAAAGATAAAGGGAGAAGTTCTACGATGCTCCTAAGCCATTGGGTTAGGCGCGGAATAGAGAACACAATGCTAGACAATGCGCACCACTACTTTGACGTGATAACTGTTCTGGCTCAGAAGGACTTCAAGGTCCGTTACAGGAATTCTGTTCTCGGGTTTCTTTGGTCGCTCCTGAACCCGCTC
>Ga0187882_1002206_pt1 | contig 18265 bp, 8 predicted proteins | sample June2016WEW_19_1_3_FD_132991 | JGI IMG/M metagenome (GOLD analysis project Ga0187882, IMG submission 132991) | Peatland microbial communities from SPRUCE experiment site at the Marcell Experimental Forest, Minnesota, USA - June2016WEW_19_150 | ecosystem: Environmental > Terrestrial > Soil >... | reverse complement strand
TACCACAATGGCGCCTGCGGGTTTTCCTTTGCCGACGGCCACGCGGAGATTCACAAGTGGCGAGGAACCCTTGCCCAGGCCATCTGGTCCAGGGGCATCAGGTACGCGGACATCGACAACCAGCCTGCTCCGGCCAACGATCCGGACGTCGGTTGGTTGGTCTATCACGCGGGCAGAATGGAGTCCAAGCCCGCCGGTTGGCCGCTCTATACAAAGTAAAGCCGGGCGCGCGCGCTCCTCGGCGTTACGCCGGCCCCAGCCGGGACCCGGAACCAGCCGGTCCCCGCACCTCAGACACTCTGGCGCCGTTGCGGCTGCCCCCGCAACGGCGCCCGCGTTTTCTGCTCACTTCTCGCCCTTGAGCACCGCCAGGAATTCCCTCAGGGCGAGGGAAAGCGCCTTGTTCTTCTTATAAATGGCGGCCAACGGACGATAAAACTCGCCGTCGCCGAGGGTGACCTGGACCAGGGTCTGCTTGGCGACTTCCTGGAGCACGGTGCCCCCGGGAACGATCGCCACGCCGGCGCCAATCTCGACGGCGCGCTTGACGGTTTCGATATTGTCGAACTCCATCACGTGCCGGACCTGGACCGAGTGTTTCTTGAGGAGCTTGTCCAGGGCCTTGCGGGTGGGGATATCGGGTTCGAAGCCGATGAATTGTTGCCCGGCAAGGGCCTTGAGCCGAATGGCCTTGTTTTTCGCCAGCGGATGCTGGGGGTGGCAGATGAGGACCAGCGGCTCCTTGCGCAGGGGGCAAATCTCCAGTCTGGCGTCCCGCCGCGGATAGGCGACCAGGCCCAGGTCAACCACGTTGCCGATGACATCTTCGTACACCTGGTTGGCCCGCCGGTATTCGACGTGGACGTTGACGGTGGGGCAGGTCTTGAGGAATTTCTTCAGATAGGGCGGCAAATCATGCAGGCCGATGCTGTAAATGGTCGCCAAGCGGATGGTGCCGGAGATGATTTCCTTGATCTCCTGCAGCTTGCTGCGCAGGCCCTGGTAGGTCTGGATGATTTGCTTGCTGTAGTCATAGAGCACCTGGCCCTCGCGCGTGAGACGAAACCGTTTCTTGCTGCGCTCGAGGAGCAGCGCCTTGAAAATCCGTTCCAGCGAACTGATCTGCTGGCTGACGGCAGACTGGGTGACCGCGTTGATTTGGGCAGCCTTGGTGAAACTCCCGCTCTCCGCCAGATCGCAGAAAACTCTAAGGCTTTCGATTTGCATAAGCACAAGCAATCGACGATTCCCAGCAATCAGTCAACTAATGTTTTCCAGAAGACAAAAAGGGCCAAGGCTTGGTCCGCGCCTTTCCGACCGCCCGCCCGCTGCTTAGGCGCTGAGAATCCGAAACCCGCAAGGCCTGCTTCCTCAACCCTCCCAACCTCCATCACCCCATTGGGTCTTGCTACTCGCAAATCAGGGTCTGTTTGACCTTGAGGAGCAGGTCCTGGCTGGTAAAGGGTTTTTGCAGGTAGGCTTCGGGGTTTTCCTGGCCGGCCGGCCGCACGTAACCGCTGGTGCAGAGGACGCGCGTGGCCGGGGAGAGCCGGTGAAGGTGCTCGATCAGTTCCCGGCCGCTCATGGCCGGCATGACCAGGTCGGTGATGACCAGGTCCACGGCGGCGCTGCCCTGGGCCAGGATGTCCAGCGCCTTCTGCCCGCTGTTGGCAGTCAGCACCCGGTAGCCGTAGGCCGAGAGGATCGTCTGGCCCATCGTCAGCAGCAGGTCCTCGTCGTCCACCATCAGGATCGTCTCGTCCCCGGTGAGGTCATCGGCCGTGAAGCCGTTGTCTTTGACAATTCGCTTCTCGGCGGGCAGATAGACCCGCACCGAGGTCCCGGCGCCCGGTTGGCTGGAAATGGCGACACCCCCACCGTGATTGGTGACGATGCCATACACCCAGGCCAGGCCCAGGCCGCGATGGTTGCCCCGTTTGGTGGTGAAAAACGGTTCAAAGATCCGCGGCAGCATGTCCGGCTCGATCCCGCAACCGTTGTCGCTGATTTCGACGCACACGTAAGCGCCCGCTGCCAGGCGCACATTCCGGTCCTGGGTCGGCTCGGTCAGTTCGATGTTGCGGGTCTGGACGGTGACGCGGCCGTTGCCGCGCAGGGCCTGGACGGCGTTCTCGATCACCTTCATGAAGGCCTGCTGCATTTTGGCCTCGTCGAATTTGGCCGCGAAAAGCTTGCGCTCCAATTGCACCCGCCAGACCGCCTGCTCCGAGCCGGAGTCCCGCTGGAAAAACTCGACGCAGCGTTGCACCAGCAGGTTCAGATTGCCGGCGGTCTGGGAGCGGACTTCTTTGTCCTGGCGGCTGAAGGCGCCGAGGTCACTGGCGATTTCGGCGGCCTTGGCGGCGGATTTTTCGACCTCCAGCAGCGAGCCGCGCCAGGCGTGGTTCGGCTCCATCTGGCTCAGGACCAGCGAGGTATGGCCCAGGATGATGGTCAGGGCATTGTTGAAGTCCAGGGCCACCGTGCGGGCCAATTGCAGCGCGCAATCCAGCTTCTGCTTGTGCGCCAGGTTGGCCTCCCCGCCGGCGAGCCTGGCCTCGGCCCGGGCGGAAGCGCCCTCCGGCAGCAACTGCAGCACGAAATACTTCTCCTCCTCTTTCGGGAACGCGCAGACCGAAGTCAGCGCCGAAACTACCGCCCCGCCCTTGCCCCGGAACCTGAGCGCGACCGCCGGCACCGGCGACCGTTCCCACGCGGAGAGGAACTGCTCGGCCGGGCCGCCGTTCTCCGGGGACCAAATGGCCGACAGCCCGGCGGACCCGCCCTCCAGCACCGGGCCAAAGAGCTTGATGGCCGCGGCATTGGCCCGGCAGATGGTGCTGGCGCCATCCACCAGCAGCGCCGGCCAGCCCGCATTCTCCAACGCAAAAACGACATCCGACTTCATCAACACTGTTGTCCCACTTAGAGCTTACGCTACCAGAACCCTTTCTCAATGCCAATCTTTATCAGTCCGCACTCCGCTCATTTCCTGGTCGGGACCTCCAGGAAGGCCGCCGGCAACAAATCCCGAACCCGGAACTCCCGAATCTTCCGCAAGGCGCGGCTGTCGGCTACCCAGACTGCGGCCTTGGGGGCATATTCGGCCAGCAATTGGCGGCACCCGCCGCAGGGCATCGGCCCGCCCGGGGCACGAGCGACCAGGGCGATGGCCACGAAGTCCCTCTGGCCGCTGGTCAGGGCCTGGAACAAGGCCACGCGTTCCGCGCAGCAGCTCAGGCCGTAACTGGCGCTTTCGACATTGGCGCCCGTGATGACGGCCCCGGTTTTCGTGAGCAGCGCGGCGCCAAGCTTGAACCGGGAATAAGGTGCCACGGCGCGCCGGCGCGCTTGCGCGGCGGCGCGGACCAAATCACGTTGATGGTTGCTGGCCATAAGACCTGGCGAAACTCTTGAGCAGTCGCGCCGCCGGCGCCTTGACCCGTTCGGCCGCCGCCAACACCTCGGTGTGCGTGAGCGGCTGCGGGCTCCGCCCGGCCGCCAGGTTAGTGATACAGCAAAGGCCGGCGACTCTCAGACCGCACGCGCGCGCCACAATCGCTTCCGGCACGGTGCTCATCCCCACCGCGTCCGCCCCCAGCCGCGCGAAGGCGCGAATCTCCGCCGGCGTCTCGTAGCTCGGTCCGCACACCGCCAGATACACCCCGCCCTGAAGCTTGAGGCCGCACTCCCGGCCGGCCCGGCGCAACCGGCGGCGCAAGCCGGGATCATAGACGCAGCTCAGGTCCACAAACCCCGCCGCCCCTGCCAGTCCTGACGAGTCGGGACGCAACGGGTTGGCGCCCATCAGGTTGATGTGGTCGCTCAAGACCATGAAATCGCCGGGGTGAAAGCGGCGGTTCACGCCCCCGGCGCCGTTGGTGAGCAGCAAATCGCGGATGCCATAAGCGGCCAGGGCGCGCACCGCGAAGGTCACCACTCTCATGGGATGACCCTCGTAAAAGTGCGCCCGCCCGCTGAGCACCAGCACGGGCGTGCCCCCGAGCCGGCCCATCAGCAGTTGCCCGGCGTGCCCGCTTACGCCCGCCGGCACAAAGCCCGGCAGCTTGCTGTATGCAATCTCGGCCTCCACCTCCAGCTCGCCCACGACATGGTGGAAGCCGCTGCCCAAAACCAGGGCCAGCGTCGGCCGGAGGCCGGACAGCCGCTTAAGCTGCGCCGCGGCCGTTTGCGGAGCAGGTGCTCGTTTCATTTCCAGTTACGCCTCCCCTGGGGCCAGTCGCACCCTCAATTGCCTTGCGCGGTGGGTTGACCTATTATTTAGTTGCATTGGTCTGGCCGGCATCAAGGCCCCGTCTCAGCAGGGCAGACAGTCCCGTCTGCTCCCGATTCATCGGGAGGCCTGCTCGCCCGGCCTGGCGCCGGGCGGCCGGAAAGCAGCCCGCACCGGCAGGCTCGAAAGCCTGCCCTGCTCAGATACGTTCTAAACTGATTATGCAATTGACCAACGACGAACTCCGCCGTTACTCGCGTCACCTGATTCTGCCCGAAGTTGGGCTGGAGGGCCAAAAGAAAATTTGCTCGACCAGCGTGCTCTGCGTCGGCGCGGGCGGCCTCGGCTCGCCCATGGCGCTCTACCTGGCCGCGGCGGGCATCGGCAAGCTCGGCCTGGTGGATTTCGAGGCCGTGGACCTTTCCAACCTCCAGCGCCAGGTGCTTCATGGCACGGGCGATGTGGGCCGGCCCAAGACCGAATCGGCCGGGGACACCCTCAGACGCCTTAATCCGCACGTCGAAGTGGTTCTGCACCAGGTGCGCCTGACCAGCCAAAATGCCCTCGACCTGCTGCGTCCCTACGACATCGTGGCGGACGGCAGCGACAACTTCCCCACCCGCTATTTGACCAACGATGCTTGCGTGCTGCTGCACAAGCCCAACGCCTACGGCTCGATCTTCCGCTTCGAAGGCCAGGCCAGCGTCTTTGCGCCGCACCTGGGCGGGCCGTGTTATCGCTGTCTTTTTCCGGAACCGCCGCCCCCGGGCCTGGTGCCCAGTTGCGCCGAGAGCGGCGTGCTGGGGGTGTTGCCCGGCATCATCGGCCTCATCCAGGCGACCGAGGTCCTCAAACTCGCCCTGGGCCAGGGCCATTCCCTCAGGGGCCGCCTGCTGCTGTTCAACGCGCTGGACATGAAATTCCGCGAACTCAAGCTGCGGCGTGACCCGCAATGCCCGCTCTGCGGGGAGCACCCCACCCTGACCGAACTGATTGATTACCAGGCCTTTTGCGGCCTCACCCCGACGCCGGGCCCAGGGGCCGGCCACTCCCCGCCCGCCCCGGCCACGCACCCCGACGAAGCCACCGTCCAGGAGTTGAAGCGCGCCCTGGACCAACCGCAGCCGGGCATTCAGGTGCTCGATGTCCGCGAACCCGACGAATACCAGATTGCCCGCCTCCCAGGGGCGCAGTTGCTGCCCCTCAGCCAGCTCGCCCGCCGGTTCACCGAGCTGGACCCGAACCGGCCTTATTATCTCCACTGCCACCGCGGCGCCCGCTCGCTCCGCGCCCTCCAATTCCTGCGCCAGCACGGCTTCAAGCACCTCAAGAGCGTCAAGGGCGGCATCGCTGCCTGGTCCGAGGAGATCGACCCGACTGTGCCCAAATACTGACCCTATAAACTTACAGTTGCCTCTTGCTCAGGGTCTGGTATTTTACTGCCCCCGTCTGCGGGGCCGGCCGAGGGTTCGGCCGCCCCCGCAACGGGGGTAACGGCCGTAATTTCCAGCGCCGCGTTGGCGCCGGGGGCCATAACAACACTGAAATGAATCCCGTGTTCCGCGGGATGGTTCGCCCGCCAGGCGGATCTTTAACCAAAGGAAACTTGTGCTTAGTATCGGCGTAAAGGAATTGCTGGATGCCGGTGTCCATTTCGGGCACCTGACCAAGCGCTGGAACCCCAAGATGAAGCCGTTTATCTTCGACGCCCGCAACGGCATTCATATCATTGACCTCAGCAAGACCCTGAACCAGTTGGAGGCGGCCTGCGCTTTTTTGGCCTCGACCGTGAGCAGGGGCGGCAAGACGTTGTTCGTCGGCACCAAGAAGCAGGCGCAACAGGCCGTGAAAGATACCGCCAGAGAATGCGGCCAGTTCTTTGTCACCGAACGCTGGCTCGGCGGCACCCTCACCAATTTCGCCACCATCAAACGTTCCATCGCCCGCCTCAAGCAGATCGAGAAGATGGAAGCCGATGGCACCCTCGCCGCTTACGTCAAACAGGAACAGTCCGTGATTCGCCGCGAGGCCACCCGCCTGGTCAAATTCTTCGACGGCATCCGCGCCCTGGACAAGCTGCCCGCGGCGATGTTCGTGGTGGACCTCAAGCGGGAACACAACGCCGTGGCCGAGGCCCGCCGGCTCAAAATCCCCGTCGTGGCCATTGTCGATACCAACTGCGACCCCGACCTGGTGGCCTACCCCATCGCCGGCAACGACGACGCCACGCGCTCGATTCGCGTGATTCTGGCGACCGTGGGCCAGGTCATCACCCAGGCCCAGACCGAGTACGAGGCCAGGTATGCCCGGCGCAAAGCGGCCGAGGAGGCGGCCGCCGCCCAGCCTGGGCCTGCCCCGGAAGCGGCCCCGGCGCCCGCCGCCCCACCCGCCGCCCCGCCCGCCACCCTGGCCGCGCCGGCCCTGCTGGCCAACCCATAGTCCGGATATGCCCCAACCCGGCGGCTATCGCAAAGGGCCGCCTTCGCCTTTACGTGACACTCTGAGCTTTGAACGATTAAGGACTTAATTATGGCTGAAATCACTGCTGCCGCCGTGGCGAAACTGCGCGAAATGACCAACGCCGGCATGATGAACTGCAAGAAAGCATTAACCGAGGCCCAGGGCGACCTGGGCCGCGCCGTGGATATTCTGCGCAAGAAGGGCGCCGCCACCGCCCTCCTCAAGGGCGGGCGCGAGGCCCGCCAAGGGCTCATCGCCCAGTACATTGCCCCCGATGGCCGGCTCGGCGTGCTCGTCGAAGCCAATTGCCAGACCGATTTCGTCGCCCGCAATGACCTGTTCAAGGCCTTTGTCGATGACGTGGCCCGGCGCTTGGCCGCCGACCCCAAGGCGGCCTTCGAGGCCGAGCGCGTGGCTCTGGTGGCGCAGGTCCGCGAGAACATCCAGGTCCCCCGCCATGCCCGCATGGAGGTCAGCGGCAACGGCATGGTGGCCGCCTACATCCACACCGGCGCCAAAGTCGGCGTGCTCGTCGAGGTCGGGGCGGGCCAGGAAAACACTGTCGGCAACGACGCCTTCAAGCAACTGGTCAAGGACATCACCCTCCAGATCGCCGCAGGCAATCCCTCCGCCATCTCCCGCGACCAGGTGCCGCCAGCCGTGCTCGCCAAAGAGCGCGAAATCGCCTCCCAATCCGACCGCCTCAAAGGCAAGCCCGCCCAGGCCATCGAAAAAATCATCCAGGGCATGCTCGACAAGTTCTACCAGTCCTACTGCCTGCTGGACCAGGGCTTCGTGAAAAAGAACTCCGAGATCTCCCTCAAGGAACACATCGCCGCCCTCTCCAGCCAGTTGGGCGACCAACTCACCATTCGCCGCTTCGCCCGCTTCCAGGTCGGCCAGACCCCGCCCCCGCAGAGCAATTTGTTTGGTTGAAATACCGGGCGACCTGCCGATAATAGTCCCCGCAAATGCAGCCGGTTTACGAAGGGAGTCCAAAGCATAAGGCGCCCTGGCAGCCGGGGCGCAAGGGGTCGCTTTGTCCTTCTGATGTCGGCATGGAGCGCGCGCGGGAGCTGCTTCAATCCAGCATACTGGAGGCCAAGAAGCGGTATGCTTGCGACAACGGCCGCGCTTTCTGCGCGCAGCAGCACGATCCCGCCAAGAACCGATGGCATGGCTACCCCATCGGTTGGCGAGACGTGCCTGCATCTGTTCGCCAGCAACTGCTCAACAGCCGTGCAGTCACCTCACGGGACATCAAACGGTATTGGGAGGACATCCAGTGAGTTTGAAACTGCACCAGCAACCGGCCTTGCAAGCTGGCGATCCCAACCGTTTCGCCTTCCGGGCGGAGTTCTTACAGAACCTCGACCCGGGCTTTGCCACGCCAGAGGAAGACCTTTCCTGGGGCCAGTTCCAGATCTGGGCAGGCGGACGGAACCTTTGCGAACACCTTGATCGGGGTGAAGTCCGAAGGGGCGTCGAGTGGTATTTGCTCCCGCTCCTGGAGTGGCTGACAGGAGCCTGGGACTGCCTGTTGCACGAGCAACGGCCGCCTGTGTGGAACGCGGGGGACACCGCCTGGCTGTCTCTGGCCGAGACTAATCGTCCGGAGCGGTTCGACCCGCCGACCGGCTGGAACGCGGCCGCCAATGAGGCGAACAGCGCCTGGACAGCGCGCCACTGTTTGCGCTCCTGCCGGTCCGGCGGCCTCTATCCCGATGTGGTCATTCGGCGCTGGTTGCACAGTGTCGAAGTGTCCTGGGGTGAGAGCCCCGTGGCCGGAGCGCCCGAAGGATTCCGGTTCCTGCATGGTCAGTGGGCCGCACGCCTCGCGCCAGATGACGTGGCGAGGCCGCTTTTTGACGTGTTGCGCAAGGCAGGGCACTTGCTCTTGCAGGCCAGCCCGCAATCGCAGCGATTGGCAGAGCTGACGAAGCAGGTCGCCGCTTTGGATGATGGTCAGCGGCAGTTCCAGCGCGCGGCGGTGCTGGCCGGTTTGGGTGGCCAGGTCGAGCATTGGCAGCAGCGATGGCGGCGGTTGCGCCAGGCATTGGAGGAGCGGTTCACTGACCAGCGCGCCTTGGTGCGGTCTTGGCTTGAGCCTGCGGGCGGCAGTGCTCTCTGCGTCTGCGGAAGCTGCGAGGCGGCGGTGATGTTCGGCTCGGCTTCGCCGACTCTGACGGACTCTGATGTGCTTGGGCTGGCCGTTCACATGATCGAGGCGTCAAAGGAGAAGCCCTCGGCCCGATGGAAGGGACTGGCCCGGTCGCCCCAGCCGTGGCGCGGGGATGTGTCGGCCTGGAGCGATGGCTACCGCCTGGCACGGGAATGGGCAGCCGCAGCGGGCGTCCGAAAGAGGCGCGGCGGTTTTGTCGATATCGAGGGCCACCTTGCCGAATTGGGCGTGCGTGTCGCGGACATCCAATTGAGCGACGCGGGCACAGCAGGCCTGGCCGTGCAGCCCGAGGGGGCAGCGCCACACGTCTTCGTGAACAAACGCAATCCCAAGTGCCAGTTCCCTTCCGGACGCCATTTTGTTCTTGCGCACGAGCTTTGCCACCTCTTGCACGATCACGCGCAAGGACAAAGCCTGGCATTGATTTCCGGGCCTTGGGCACCCCGCGAGTTGGAGCAGCGGGCAAATGCGTTTGCGGCGGCACTGTTGATGCCGCCTGATTTGCTTCGGGAAGCGCTCACGGTTTCAGAGTCCGCGTTCACCTTCGATCTGCTGCTGGCGCTCGCCAAACGGCTCAAGGTGAGCACCGATGCGCTGGCGCACCACCTGCACAACCTCGGGCTGATTGATGAAGCGACTCGCAATGGTCTGCTGGCACAACTCGTGAATCGGTCGGATTCGGAGGCGGGAACGACATCCCCCGCGACAGGCAAACAAGTGAAACGGTGATTATTACGACGCTGCCGGAAGGCTGCCGCAACCGAACCGGGACACGCGCGGACGCGCCGTCGTTCGGAAGCGGCTACGCCGGGACTTCTTCGCGCACTTCGGCCAGGGCGGCGGCCAGCAGGCGGGCGGCGGACGGAAGGACGCAGGCCAGCGCCCCGACCCGGCGGTTGAGTTCTTCCAGGGCAGCGCGAGCGTTGAATTGAACCAGGCGCTGGTACCAGTTGAGAAACTCGCGGCTGACGGCACCCTCGAGGTGGGCCGGCGGCGGGGAAACGTCCTGACCGGCGGCGGTTTCGCACAGCAGGAGGGCAGCCAGGGCCTGGGCCGGGCCGCACTGGCCGGCCGGCAGCGCGAGGCGCCGCCACAACGGCAGCGCGGCCTCGCACTGGCCGGCGAGCATGAGCGCCTCGGCCCGCTGCTGCGCCAGGGCCGGCTCCTGCGGCAGATGCCGTTGCGCCTCGGCCGTCCAGTCCAGGGCCACTTCCTGGAACTCGGGCGCGCTCAGCGCGACGCGGCCACCCCGGAACCAGGCCTGGGCGTCGTCCGGCTTTTCGTTGGCCAGCGCAAGGAACAGGTTGATCGCTTCCACGGGCTGCCCGTGAGCGGCCAGGAAGCCCGCATAATCCAGCCGGGCTGGGCGGGCTTGGGGGTCGTCCTGGATGGCGCGGCGGAACTGCTCGGCGGCAGGCTCGGTCTGGCCGAGTTGGTCCAGGCAGAGGGCCAGGCAATGGCGGGGGCCGGCCTGGTGGATTTCCTTATTGATCGGGGCCAGGGCAGGCTGCTGGCGTTTGGCCAGGCACTGGCGCATCTGATCAGCAGCCTCACCGAACTGCTTCAGTTCAAGATGCGCCAGCCCTAAAGCGAAATGGAGCGAGGCGGTCAAGCCGCCCGCCTGGGCCAGGGGGGAAGTCAGGAGACGGACCAGTTCGTCCCAGCGTTTCAGCGCCATGAGCTGCGTGCTGAGCTGGGTGAGCAGCATCTCGCGCAACTCGGGCACCATCAGTGCGGCCGGCTGGGCGGACATCAGCTCCAGGGCCTTGTAATACTCGATCACCCCTCTTTCCCGCTCGTCCGAGCGGGCCAGTTCGAGGCCGTAGCTCATGCGCAGGTTCGCCTCCTCGGGCATTTCCGCCACCGCCCGCTCCAGCAGCCGCAGGTTGCGCTCGATCTTGTTGCGGTCCTTGACGACCTCCGGGCGATAGCCGTGATGCCGCAAGGCAGCGTCGCCCAGCCGGTTGTCCAGGCCCCATTGCTGGCGGCGGACCTCCAGGCTGCTGAAGACCTGCTCGTGCACGCGACCGACGTAGAACAGGCCCGGGGCGTTGCGGAACAGGCGCGGGACGTAGCTGCAGCCTTCCTCCTCGCGGCCCACATCGATGAGCGGCAGCCGCCAGCCAATGACCGACCTCTCCCGCAGGAGCCGGCGCAGCGGCTCCTGGCTCTCGGGGGGCAGTTCCTCGTCGGCGTCCAGCACCAGCACCCAGTCGCCCGTGACGTGCGCCAGGGCGGCATTGCGGGCGGCGCTGAAATCCTCGCACCAGGCAAAATGATAGACCTCGGCGCCATGCCCTTTGGCGAGTTCGACGGTGTGGTCACTCGAGCCGGTGTCCACCAGCACAATCTGGTCGGCCAGGCCGCGCACGGAGGCCAGGCACCGGGGGAGGAACTGTTCCTCGTTTTTCGCAATCAGGCAGACGGAGAGACGCGAGGCGTCCACGGTGATGGCGTCAGGCAGGACCAGCCAGGCGGGTTTGGCGTTGCCGCGCACGCGGCCCTGGAGGAACTTTTTGGCCGGCTTCCATTCCGGGGCGAGCTGGCGGGCGTGCTGCGCGCATTGGCGGGCGACAATGGAGTTCCCGGCGGCCAGGGCGATTTCGGCCAGCAGCAAATAGGCCTCGGGATGGAACGGGCGGACCTGGAGGGCGGCCAGCGTGGCGGTCCAGGCCTCGGGCAGTTTGCGGCGGCGGCAGAGTTCGCGCGCCTGGCCCAGGTGACCCACCAGGGCGCAAGGAGGCAAGGCCAGGGGAGCTTTGGCCTGCGGTTGGCTGGCGCCAGCAGAGCCGGGCTGGACGCGCGGCTCCGGGCAGGCTTTGCCCTTGGGCTGGCCGTGGGTATTGCCGGCGAGCAAGCCGGAGGCGTACCTGGCCCGGGCCTCGGCGACCTCTTTTGCGCCGCGTTCGCGGTTGGCATGCTCCACACTGCCGGGTGACTCCAGGTAGAGTCCAAGCGTCTCCCGGACATGCAGGAAGTTTCGCGTTTGGGCGATGCGCAGCCAGAACTCGTAATCGCCGGCCGAAACGAAGCTCGCGTCAAAGTAGCCGTGTTCCTTGTGCACCTCGCCCCGCCACATCGGCTGCGGTCCGACAAAGCAGCCCTTGAGCAACAGGTCGGCGCGGTTGAAATCCAGCCATTGGCACTGGTTGACCACGGTAGCCGTTTCAAAGGTCTCGTTCTCCGTACGGGTGAGCAAGCAGTCGGCATAGACCAGCGTGACCTCCGGATGCTCCTCCAGGGTGCGGGCGAGCACTTCCAAAGCGTCCCGCCGATGCCGGTCGTCCGTGTTGGCGTTGGTCAGGTACTTGCCGCGCGCGGCCTTGACAGCCCGATTCCAGGCGGCATAAACCGACTCGCGCGCTTCGGTGCGAAGATAGACAATATTCGAGTGGCGTTTCTGGAATTCCTCGACGATGGCGCGTTCGTTTTGGGGTGAGGCGCTGTCCACCACGATGATTTCAAGTCGGTCGGCGATGGTTTGACGCTCGAGGTCTTCGAGACAGCCGCGCATAAACCGCTCGGAGTTGTAGGCGGAGACCAGGGCGGAAACCAGCGGCTCGGCAGACTGACGGCTGGCGGCTGGCAAATCGTCCGCGGGGGCCGGCGGTGAGCCTTGGGCGGCAGCCTGAGGTGCTGCCAGGGGCGGCGCCGCGGCCTCTGACTGCCCGGCGGGGGCGGCGGGGGCGGGGCCGGCTGAGGGACGGGGTTGGCTGGCCGGGGGCACGCCGGCCCGGCCCGTGGGTTTCCCAGGGCGCGTGCGTTTCAGGAGTTCGTGCGCCTCGGTATTTTGCGGGTCAATGGGCAGCACGCAGGCCAGCAGCACCTGCTCGCAGACTCTCGCGTCGCCCATTTCCAGCGCCACTCGCGCCAGGCGAAGGCCGAGGCGAACGCGGAAGGCGCCTGCCTGGCCGCAGCCCGGTGAATTGAGCGCCTGCAGATAAGCTCGCAGGGCGGGCTGAGGCTCTTGGCGATGTTCCAGAGCCAGGCCGTGGAAAAAGCAGAGCAGGCCGTCGCTCTCCCCGTTGGCCTCGGCCAGCGAGGGAAAAACGCGATGGACACCGGCCAGGGCGGGACTGAGCCTCTGTTCGAGTTGGGCCATGCGGGCCAGGTCGGGGGGACGGCGGTTGAGCGCCATTTCGGTGTAACTCAGCAATTCGGAGGCAGCGCGTTGCTGGTGGTTCCTGGCCAGGCCCCAGGCGAATCGTTCGACCGTGTTCAGCGGCTCGCCTCTCCGCAACTCCAAGCGGGCGGTTTGGGAGCGGACGGTCTTGATAGCTTCAACCAAAGCCCCCGCCGTGCGGGTCCAGGAGAAGCGGCGAGTGTTTTCCAAGCCCCGCTCGACCAACTGGCCGCGGGTGGCCGGGGCCAGGACCTGGTTCATGGCGGCCTGGAGACCGGCCACGTCATTTTCTCCGATGAGCAGGGCGGCTTCGCCGGCGACTTCCGGCAGAGATGAATTGCGGCCGGTGATGACCGGGCAACCGCACTTTTGGGCCTCCAGGACGGGCAGACCGAAACCCTCGTAACGCGAAGGATACACCAGGGCGGCGGCGCCGGAATAGGCGGCGGCCAACTCGGCGTTCGTCAGGGCCAGCACGTGGCAGGGCCGGCCGTGGACCAAGGAGTGAAAGCTGGGCTCCAGCTCCGGCGCGCCGCCGGCGCACACCACCTCGAAATCGCCGCGGCGGTTCCAGGAGCCAAAGGCGCGGAAGAACAGTTGTGCGTTCTTGTAGCCAGTGCGGTGGCCAACCAGCAGGAAGTAGGGCTTGCCAATTGGGTGGGCGGCGCAAAAGGCGGCGACCTCGCCCTCCGCAGCGCGCCGAAATTCTTCCCCCACGGCATTCGGGGTGAGATAAACGGGGCGGCTGCCCAGTTCCGGATGGAGCTGGCGGAAATCGGCCAGGGTGGCATTGGAGACGCAGAAGTAAGCGCAGGCCTTGGCGATGGCTTTGGCCTTGGCGCGCCATTCGGGCTGGCTGAGGTCCTGGCCGCTCACCTCGGGGATCATGTCGTGAAGCATGACCATCGAATGGCTCAGCTCCGGATAGCTATAATAGGTGGAGATGAACAGGCCGACCTGTTCCCGGTCGCACAGCTCCTGCAGCAGGAGCGGGTCGCTTTCAAACCGCTGGCCGTCGTAGGCCGGGCCGGGCCGGCTGGCGATGCCGGCAATGGCTGGGGCTGAGTTGGACCGGTCGAGCAAGATAATGTCCTTGGCCAGCTCGCTCCGGGCCAGTTCGTGCAATAGCGAGGTCCACACCCGGGAGATGCCGGCGGGAGATTTTCGCTGCAACTGGAAGATCACGCCATCGATCATCACCTTGGTTCCCCGTGTGCCTGCGGGGGCCGTTGCCTTGGGGTCAAGCTGAGCCAGAGCGGGAGCGGGGCCTGGCACGGAACACCCCGGCTCGGATTGGGGCTCGGCGCTCGGGCCCGCCGAGACCCGCCTTGGAGCAGCCGCGGGGGGCAGTTCTTCCCTCGGGGCGGGCGCCACAGCACGGCCCGGCATTTCAGACCAGTTCAAGCTGACGGTTTTGGGCTTCGCCGGAGGTTCGGGCGCAGGCCCTGGACCGCAGGGGCGTTGCAACCGCTGATCGCGCTTGAGACGGGCCGTTTCGATGGCCGCCTCGAGCCAGGAGGCAAACTTAGCGGGCGAATAGAGAGCTGCCATTTCCGCTCGTGCGGCTTCGCCCATCCGGCGGCACAGGGCCGGGTCGCGGAACAGGCGCAAGACAGACTGGGCGAATTCAGCGGCGTCCTTGGCCACCAGGCCGTTGACCCCATGTTTAACGGGAGAACTCTTGGCCACCTGCCGCATGACCACCACGGGAAGTCCATAGGCCATGGCTTCGGCCACCTTCACTTGCTGCCCGGTGCCGCAAAGGAGCGGACAAAGGGCAAACCGGGCCGTGCGGTAGGCGCTCCTGAGGTCCTCCACGTAGCCGAGGCGATTCATCCCGGGCACGGCTTCCAGGCGGTCACAGACGTTGCCGACCACATCCACGGTGAAGTCCGGGATTTCCTTGCGCAAGCGAGGCAGGATTTCCTTGCTGAAGAACAGATAGCCCTGAATGTTGAAATAATTGTTGGAGATGACCAGCAGCGGCGCGCCAGTGTGCGTGTTGTCCAGGTCCTCCACCGGCAAGGCGACCGGGAGGTAATGCACGCCGGCATGATGAACGCGTTGTTGCACCAACTCGGCCTCGGTGGGCGAAATGGCCACCACGCTGTCAAACCGATCATAACGCGCGTACTCCTCAGGCAGGGCAGCCAGGTTGAGGTTCTCGAAGAAATCCTCCTGGAGGAACCGCGGGTCCGTCTTCGCCATGGTGAAGGGGGGCTGCGGCAGGAAATGATTCGCCACTTGGGAGCGAGCCAGACTCAGGGTCGCCAGGTCGTGCATCTCGATGAGCCGGAGCGCCGGCGCGAAAACCGGATCGGTCACCAGATCGGCCCAGAAGGCATAATTGATTACCACCACTTCGGGCTGCAAGCTCTGATAAACGCCCTCAAAGAAGCTGCGCAAGCTCGGCGGCACGTGTGCTTCCCATAGCCATCCGGCGGCCTGGGCCTGCTGGATGAATTGCTGGTCCGCTGTCGTGCCCCGATACAATCTCACCTTGATGGCATAATCAGATTCGATGGCCTGGAGGCTGGCCTCACTCCAAGGCTGGTCGCTGAACAAGTCGCTGCTCACCAACTCGACCTGGTAGCCCAAGGCTTGCAGGCCTTGCAGCACCGACAGGCAGCGCCGATGGGCGCCGGTGCGCACGGGATGAAAGTTATGGGGAAAGAAAACCAGGGCCCGCCGGTTCGGCGCAGCTTTGGCTGGCGCCGGGCGAGCGGTCGCGGAGAAGACCCGGAGCGATTCTTCCGAGCGACCGGCCTGGGCCAGGCCCTCGCCCAGCAGCCAGCGGAAATCCTCTGCTTTGGGGAATCGCCGCACCGCCGCTTCCAGGACGGGAACGAAGTCGCCCAACCGGCCCGCGTCCAGGGCCGCCAGGAACAGACCCCCCGCCGCCGGCCCATCGGGTGGTTCGACCAGCGGCGCGCCGTCGTAGAGCTGGGCGCTCCCCAGGCGATGGGCGTAGTAGTCCTTCCAAAAGGCCCTGACTTCAGGCGCCGGCAGGCTCTGGAGCGCCGGCAGGCACGCCGCCAGCCAATCGCGCTCCTTGGCCGCGTAAGTGTGAGAGGTCTTGCCCCCCGCCCGCAGCAACCGCATCTGGGCCAGAATCCGATCCAAATAGTGAAAGGAAAACCCCTGCCGCGCGATGCGAATCCAATAGTCCAGGTCCACTGAATAAGCGAGGTCTTCGCGAAAGGCCCCCACTTTTTCTACCACGCACCCGGCCAGGAACATGGACGGCTGATAAATCTGCAGGTGGCGATACCAGCGCATCAGGGTGTAAAGATTGACCGGGACAATCGGAATCCGCAGCCCGGTCGGACGGTCGCCTTCGCCCAACATCAGGGTCTTGCCGTAAACCACGTGCCGCCCGGCCGACGGGTCCAGGAACCCGGCTACGGCCTGCAGTGTGCCCTCCGCGTAGAAGTCATCGGCATTCAACCAGCCGATTATGTCGCCCGTGGCCAGGCGCAGCCCCTTATTCAACGCGTTGGCCTCGCCTTTGTCCGGCTCCGAAATCCAGCGAACATGCGAATAGGATTTTAGAATCTCGACCGTGCCGTCTTTGGAACCGCCATCAATCACGATATGCTCGAAGTTGGGGTAGCCTTGCCCCAGGACACTCTCCAGGCAGGAGCGGAGGTACTGGCCACAATCAAAGGAGGGCGTGATAATCGAGACCTTCGGCCAGGACCGTGGGAGCTTCACCCTATGGCTGGGGCTGGATTGACCCCTGGGCGCTGGCGCTGGTGCGGCGGAGACAGCGCCAGGTGCCCGTCCGTCCGACCGGAGGTCCCCAGTTCGAGGAGCAATTGCGACCGGCTGATTCGCGATTGGGACAAGTCTTTCCCCGGCGGTGGAGGCCTGTTTCTCAGGCTCGGCGGCCCACCGCTCTTCCGCGGAACGGATCACCGCTTCCCAGGCCGCCAGCCTCTTTGGGCGAGAGAATTCTGCTTCAATCGTCGCGCGGGCCGCCCGCCCCAGTTTGCGGCACAAGCGCGGATCGCGGCCCAGTTGCACGGCATATTGGGCAAAGGCCGCCGCATTCTCGGCCACGAAGCCGTTCACGCCATGCCGGAGGGGCACCTTGCCGGCCACGTTGGCCAGCGCGACCACCGGCAGCCCATTGGCCATCGCCTCGACGATTTTCACTTGGATGCCGGTGCCGCCAATGACCGGGCAGACGGCAAACCTAGCCTTGGCGTAAAGCGGGGCCAGGTCCAGCACGAAGCCCAGCGCGCGAACGCCGGGCGTGGGCGCCAGCTTTTGACACGCCTTGCCGACCACGGTCAGCTCGAAGGACGGCATCTGCCGCCGGACCAGGGGCAGCACTCTCGCCGCAAAATACAGATAAGCCTGGTAATTCAGGGCGTAATCGGAGATGGCCAGGATGGCGCCCTCGCTATAGGTGTTCGCCAAGGCCTTGGCCTGAGGCGCACAGGTGGGCACCAGACAGACGGGCCTGGCGGGAACCTGCGCCCGAATGGCCTTGACATCGTCCTCTGTCAAACAGGCGATGGCATCGTAGTCGCCGTAGGCGCCGATTTCCTCCTCTGCGTTGCCCTGCGCGGGGGTCGTTTGTCCGGCAAAGAAGGTCTCCTCCAGCATCCTGGGGTCGGCTCGCGCGGGGTCGATCGGAAAGCAAAGCAGCGGGCTCAGCGCCCGGAGCATCTGCTCATTGGCGGTCAGGACATCATGGCTGCGCATGACACGCACGGCCGACCGAAAAGCCTCGCCCCTGGCCAGTCGGCCCCAGCGCGGATAGTTGATCAGGACCAAATCCGGCTCTTCACGGGCAAACACTTGCCGAAAGTGTTCCAGCAAGCTCGGCGGCGTGTAGCGCGTCCAACTGCCGGGGTCGAGCCTTTCTTGCTGCCGAAGGTATTCGTGGTCCGCCGGCGTGCGGGTATGATAATAGACTCTGGCCCCCAGCATTTCTTGCACATCGGCGCGGCCCAGCGGTTCCCAGGGATTGTCCGAGAAGAGCGTTGTGCCGTAGAGCGCCAGATCGAATCCCATCTCCTTGAAGGCGCTGAAGTCGCTCAACGACACCGCATGAGCGCCCGACTGGGGCGGCAGAGCGCAGTAGGGCCAGAAGATCAAAGCGCGCTTCCTGGCGCGGCGCAACAGGGAAGGACCGGGGCGTTTGGCCGCAGCAGCGGGTTTGGCCGCAGACTTCGGACCGGGGAGCGCGGCCAAGCCCGTTTGGGCCGCCGCCAAGTCGTTCTTGACCTCCGCATCGTCCGGATGGAGTTCCAGC
>Ga0187882_1002196_pt1 | contig 18359 bp, 13 predicted proteins | sample June2016WEW_19_1_3_FD_132991 | JGI IMG/M metagenome (GOLD analysis project Ga0187882, IMG submission 132991) | Peatland microbial communities from SPRUCE experiment site at the Marcell Experimental Forest, Minnesota, USA - June2016WEW_19_150 | ecosystem: Environmental > Terrestrial > Soil >... | reverse complement strand
TGTCGGTTTTTCAGTGGTGGCCTGCGGCGGCGAAGCTTTTGCCGGAGCTTTTCTTGCTTGAAGAGAGGGGGCATGCTGGTGCCGAGGAGACTTCGGTGAACTTGTTTCTGCATGCGGGTTTGGTGAACATGGGTAGGGCCGTGGACTTTGACCCGGTGACGCATGAGTTGCAGGTTGAAGGGTTGACGCTTCCGCTGAGCACCGTGGACGAAACGGTCTCTGGGGTCTATGGCAGGCAAACCTCGGCCTCGGCTGATAAAGGCAAACGGGTCTTTGAGGCCGTTGTGGACGAATTGGCCAAACATGTCCGCTTGCTCAAGAAGGCCAAGATTGAAGATCTCGCTCCTAAGCCGAGGGTCTAGCGGTCGAGCAGATGTTGGGTTGAGATCACGTGGACAGAGACAGAGAGAGACGGCCTACCCCTCCCTCCCCCGGTCGGTTTTTCTGATCTTGGGGTGGGCGGCTTGTCGATTCGATGAGGATCTGCTCAACTGTTGGGTTGAAAATACGCGAACTGTTGATACCCCCCTCCTAGGTCGGTTTTTTCAGTGTTGTCTTCTTAGGCTGACCTGCAGTTGCTGATGTGTGGGGCTCCGAGCATTTGATACCCCGTTCACCGGTTTTTCATACGTGTACGTTCTGAAGAAGAGTTGTTCAAAACGGAAAACGAGCCTTGCACGAATTCCGAGAATCTTCCATGTTTATGACCTGACCGAAGATGTGGACGCTGTCACGGTTGCGTAGATTCAAGAGTTTTGGAGCTAAGCGTGTTTGCACGTTGTCTTTCTTCGCTGTCACCTGTTGAAGACGCGATTATACATTTCGTACTGACGACTATAAGGAAAGCCTCTCCAATAGTCTAGAATTAGTTTTTTTCCTTTCCCGATTTGCAAAAGCTGGGCAAGATTTAACTGAGAGCGCATTTTAGAGAATAGAAACGTTTAGCCTCGCCATGCGGGGGTTGCCAAGCATGGTCAAAGGCGTAGGCCTGAGGCGCCTATCCTGTAGAGGTTCGTGGGTTCAAATCCCACCCCCCGCACTATCTCCGCAACATTAAATTCGCTCAATTTTCGCTCGTTTTGAGCGCAGAACAGCAGAAAATCGACTTCAAATTGTGGGCAGCTTTTGATTTCACCTGAGCGTTTAAAACTGTCAACCTTCAGAAAGCCAAAATTGAAAACAGGGTTTGAGTTTGAACGACAAGAACGTTTTACGTGACTACATAAGAGCGTTCGTCAGAAGCGTCAACTTGTTTTTCAACTTGAACGGCGTAAAACTTGAACTCCCTTATACAATACGGGTTATCCCGACGTTCAGTTATAGATCGCCTACGATAGAAGAACTTCAAAGGGTCATTGACGTAGCGAATCTCCGAGAAAAAGTGGTGATCTCCATGCTTTCTGTCGGGGGCATAAGAATAGGGTCCCTCTCAAAACTAGAGTACCGCCATGTAAAGGATGATTTAGAACGCAACATCGTTCCAGTCTGCGTGCATATAGAAGCTTTGATCACTAAGGGTCGATATCGTCGTTACTACACTTTTCTGAACCAAGAAGCAACAGAGTATCTCAAGGCGTACTTGAACTTGCGCCGAAGAGGAACCAAGAAATTGTCTGGAGAAGAAATTCGGGACAGTTCTCCATTAATCAGGTTGACACCACCTCAAAGATCAAACCGTTGAGCAATTACACTGTCCAGGATATGGTGCATGATGCGTATTGCAGGGCTGGGCTACTCGAACGAACTAAAAGCCGGAGAACCACGAACTGACTTCTCACAGCTTGCGCAAATTCTTCCAAACCGAAATGGCCGCTCGTGGAGTCAACCCAGAATAAATTCACTTGATGATGGGCCATAACACAAATCGTTACAACGACATCAAAATGAAAGGTGCCGACTTTTTGCGTGGAATCTATTTAACTGCAGACTTGAGAATACGACCTAGGGTCAAACTGACCAGAATCGAGGCATTAAAGGAGATCATAAGTTCCTGGGGACTAAACCCGGAGGAAATCTTGAACCGTAAGGTGCTAGCTCAGGGTGCTGTTACCTCTTCGGTAAAATAGGCTGATGTGTAACCTTGTTACTTTTCGGTTGATGGAGAAGAAATCTGTTTTCCAAACAACTCATTCATGTTAGACTGAGCTTTTAATAGTTGTTTCTCCATAAGCTCGATTTTTTCGTACATTTCTGCGACTTGTAACTGTTCGTTGTAGGTTGGCAGATCAATTGTCACATTCTTGAAAAATGCGGTCTTATTCCAAGTTTTGTTATCTGAACTTGAAATGTACTTAGAAAAATTAGGCTTAAGAGCATACATTAACCATTGCAGGTCAACTCTCCACGGCAGATTCTCACGTAAATAAAGTAAGTAGGCATGATCGTTAAGAGTGTAATTTCCTTTTGTGAAATATGCAACAGAACCAGCATTAATTCCGTTGCGTACTACGTGAATTACAGCTTTCTCATCAATTGTGGCTATGGTCTTGAGAGCGTTTTTAGGGTGCCTGCATTTGAAGGTAAACTCTGGTGTATCAAAATTAGTGCTCGCTGTTAGAAATCGGTAACTACGCGTTGACTTATCCTGAATTTGAGAATATAGGTATTCTTCAGTAAGTCCAGAATTGCCACTTTGAGATTGAAGAATTTTGTTCACAGCCACTTCTGTTGCCTGATATGCTGAGTAATCATAAGACAAAACTCTGTTTTTCAAGGAATTAATTTTCTCTAGCAGCCTTTTGATTCTGTCTTTGTTTTCTAAAATAGGTTTCATTTCGAACATAATCTGTTTTTGAATGCTGTATGATGGTATGTCGAAATCCATTTCGTAAATTTGCTGAGTTGAAAGGGTTTTTGACCCTTCGCTTACACTTGCTTCTATAAGTTGTTTTTCACAGAACAAACTGAAGAACTCAGGGTCAACCACGTTTTCAGCACGTTCTTTTGTTTTGAAGAACCCAGCATGGTGGTTTAAAGCAAACCTCTTATCTTTAACAAAGGTCATTCGTCCAGCGCTACCATCAAGACTTATGATGATTCCAGTACCTTGGAAAATGGTTATTGCCTTATGATGCTTGGTTCTGCCCTTTTCAGAAACAAAGCGGTTTTCTTCTATGTGTTCTTGCTCTCCACCCCACACAGGAATGAAACTTTCATCATACTGAATTGATTTGTAAACAGCTTCGTCCGTAAGTCCGAAATTGCCCTTCTGGATCGGTTCAAACAGGTCTAAGAACTTCATTTTAGCTACGCCAAACTTTTTATTTCATCTTCAACTGTCTGAATTTCTTGTTGCAATTGTTCAGGGGTAACATAAGTAGGTGTGAAAGGTCTCAAATAATACTCAGGCAAGAGACAACAATATGTCTTTGGCACCATGATCTCTGCTATTTCTATGTGCCCACCTTTGCGGAACTTTACTTCTTCACCTTTTTCGTTGATCCAGTCTGTGCCATGCTGAGATTTGTCATCAAACTTCAACCAGCGTTCTTCAAGTAAGCCAATCATTTCTTCACCTTGAGTGCTGACCCACCCAGATATTTCATCATGCATCCATCCGTTCTGATTATTTCTGAGCTTAGTTGGAAAACGCTTGTCTGAGTTTGCGAGTCCATCATTGTCAATTATGTACATCCATATCGGTTCTTTCTGGAGCTTGGTCACTTTTTCGTTTTTCTTGATGAAAAACACTGCATACATTTTTTCCTTTGTGTATGGTGCAAAGGCGAATTTCGGTAAAGAAACTATTGCCTCTACAATGCATTTCTCTAGAAGGTCTATTCGGAGTTTCTTAAACGAAGGATTCTCAAGAACTCCGTCGGGCAAGAGAATACAAGCTTTTCCACCATCTTCCAGAAATTTGATGACTTTGTACAAAAAAGCTATTTCTGTGCGATTCGACGATACTACAGATGTCTCAGCCTTGACTGTTCCAGCACCTACTGGCGGATTTGTCATGATGTAACGCCATTTTTGGTTTGGTTCAAATTCCCATTCTGTAAGTGTGTTGAAATCCTTCATATGGGTGTGACCATCCCCGACTAGAAACATGTTTAGTTTTGTGCGAGAAATGTTCTCGCTTCTTACGTCTATTCCCCAAAAACATTCATCTTCAAGAAATTTCTCTGCGTCGGTAGTTAGGGTACTTGTTGAAAAGCATGCGTTTCTAAGTACTTTAAAACCTTCGGTTAAGAATCCGCCTGTTCCACACGCAGGGTCTAAAATGGCAAATTTCTTGTCCTTATTGAAAAAGGTCTCGTTTCTGAGAAGCAATTTCGCGAAGATGTGCGTGTAGTGCCTTCTTGTAAAGTATTGCCCGAAATCTTTCTTTTCTTTTGAAGCTGCAAACATCTCATACACTGCGCCAAATAAGTCAAAGCCTGCACCATGAAGAGGCTTCATAGAATCTACTACATCATAAATTTGCTGAACGAAATCTTCACTGATTAATGCCTTCGTGTCCTCCGTTCCTGTTATGATTACTCGGACTTTTTCCATTAGATTGGAAAACTCGCCGAATTGTTCTTGTTCAAGCCTTGCGATATATTTTGAAAGTTTAGCGACTGTCTCTTCTGAACTGGACGCAGCGCAATCAGACCAGTATATTTTGTTTACGTCCAGCTTCCCTTTTTGTTGTTTTTCTCTTTCTTCAAAATACTCTAATGAAACAAAGCCTATTGTGAAGTCGATTTTCTGGACATTGTTCTCGAAATTTATGTTTCTGTATATCTTTTGTAACTCCCAGAGTTTATTGTTGAAAACTGCTTCAGATATTACTGAGAGAGAATCAACGTTCGTGCGTATGTCTTCTATCGAAGAGTCCTTTGTTAGTCTATTCTTGATCAATCGTAGTATGTCGATAGTTTGAAATGCTCTTATTGGGTTGCCGTTAAGTTTCATTTCTTTTCCAGTTGCAGTGTTATAGAATATGGCAACTTTGCAGTTTGTCACTATGAAATACGGTAGTTTAAGTTTTGGTGCTTTGATAAAGCCTTGTTCCTTTGCATTTTCCCAGTCCTTGTCTCCAACCACGCAATCATCTTTTGCCTCGGCATAGGCGACCAAATTTTCTATGAATTGTTTTTCATTCTTCTGCTCTGTATCATACTCAAACTCTGAGATTAGAAGGTCCGGTCTCTTCAAATAAGTGTAGGCTGGAAAAGTTATATCGTTGACAATCTGTCTTGACGGGATGCTTAGCTGAGCTACAAGAATTTCATGTATCAGCCTTTGAACGGTTAGGGCTTCCTGTTTCTTTTGCTTTCGTTGCAGTATTGACTTGGATGCTTTTTTGCCCTCCAGAGTCTGCTGTTCAGAGGCTTTTACATGCCCTTTCGGTGTTACGTCTTGGCTCATTTCGCGTTCTTCTCCACATATTCCTTGATGAGCTGGTTGATTATGTCGTTCTTTTTGCGTCCGCCATACTTCTGGATGCTGATGATGCTAAATTTTTTCCAGAGTTCTTCATCGACATCTATAGTGGTTTTGACAGTTTTATTGTTTCCCTTTGTTTTTTTCATCACGTATAACCGTGTATCTATTTAGCCTTCTAACCTTTTAAATGTTTCGCCTTCTATACGGAAAGGTTCATAAGAAGAGCGAGCAGATCCTATCAACAGCTAGTGAGAACAACAGAAAAGTCTATGATCTTGAAAAGCTGCTAGAGAGAGAAGCCGTGCAATAATCAAAGCACTGCGTATGAACTGGTTGAGCAGAACAAATGAAAAACCTGATTTCTCTCTTGGCCCACGATGGTTCTAGCAAATCCTCTTTTTTGAAGGCTCTTGAAATGTTCTACGAGCCAAACGCCCATTACACTGAGACTGATTTTAGCTGATGACACCTCAAACCCAGTCCTAATCTTCACTTACAGATTAATGTAAATTTTAGACAATTTTCTCCCTTTCGGGTTCAGCCTAACAAACGTGCCCTTCACGCCGCTTGTAGACTTCACTTTGCACTTGAGAAGCATAAACAAAAAGTAATATTGGTGGAACACACCTATTCGTTAGTGGAGCACCTCGTTTGCGCAATTCTGGGAATACCGACCGAAAAACGGATATTCTATCTGCCTTGGTGCGTGATGGCCCATCAACGGCTCTACAAGTCGTCGAAAAAACGGGCATTCCTCTGAACAAAGTCTATCATCTTCTTAAAGAACTGAGAAAAGAGGAACTAGTGATGTGCGAACCGTATTTGTACAAAGGAACAGTGTATGGTATAATCAAACCTCATCTTCTGCAATGGTTGAAAAGGGAAAATGAAACACGCAAAAGGACCTCTGAATTTCTACGTGATATGGAAAAGAAGGCATCTACGCTCTCAAGTAGGCTCGTATACCAGCTCTCGCCTGAGCTGTCAATAGGACCAGCAGAAGATGCCATTTCTCGCACATCTGAGATAATAATGGAAGCCAAACGATCCATCAAAATAAGCACTTTTGTCTTTTCGTGGTACGAGAATGTTAAAGAAATACTGATCAACAAGGTCAAGAGGAATGTCAAAGTTCAGGTCCTAATGTCGATACCGTCAGAAATTTACCCTAGCAGCTATGAGGAAAGCGCGATTGAAGCTAGAAGAAAAGAATTGCAGGAAATTGGTGCAGAAGTCTTTGCATCAAAAACTTTCTCACCATTTCGCGGTTTTGTGGTCGACGAACGCATATTATTAGTCATGATGTTTTCATTCAGAAGACCTACGAAAGCAAAAGTTGCTGACCGCTACTTTATCTGTTCTAACAAAGCAGTTGTCAATACCTATTTGGATTATTTCAAAGACCATGCCTTTTTCAACAAAAGACACGTGTAAAGGATAAACGAGTCCCCATAGGGGGAGTCTAATTTAAATAGGATAATCTCTTTCTTCTTGAGATAGAGAGGACTGTTGTTGGAAGGATCTCAGTAGGCTACGCTTTTCTGATTTCCCAGCGAATGCCATAAATCTTTCCAGCGCTGTCGGCACCGTGTATTTCCTTCTCCAAGCTCACCCTGCCGTCGACAACTTCGGGGTGGATTTTTTCAGTGGTGATCATCTTGCCTTCATTGTCAGTAATATCGAAGGTAGATCGACAAAAGGCACCAACCTTTATTTCTTTGGGGAAATGAATTCGGAAAAACAGGCTTTGAGTTGGAGTGGCAACTGTGTGACAAGAGCAATCCTTGAAAACATCGACTAGTTTTTGCCACTTGAGCACCCCAAGAATATTAATCGTCTCATCCTTCTTCACTTTTCTTGGGAAAATAACACTATAATAATGGTTTATTCCTCTCTTTTCAGAATACAGATATTTGACATCTAGCTTGGTCAGTTCCTCTTCCTGTACCTCTTCTGGGTTAGTAAAAGTCTTTTTGACCTCATAATAGTCTTTCCTCTCTAATTGCTCCCATGGAATTGGAACTAGTCCCCCCAACATGGCGACGTGACTCGACAGGCCTCCTGAATTGCTTTTGTTCTTTATCAATAGTGGCGTTTTAACAATGGAGTCGCCATCCATATTGACGATGTCAACATCGTAGCCAAAGCGAGTGATGCATGCCCCAGGAAGGAAGACAGGATTCTTGGGATATAATGGAAAGGGTCTTGTGTACTTTGAGTCAATGACTTGAATGCGAACTCGGTTTGAAAAATCACGTGCTGATTTGCTTTGGCTCTTTCTGCACAGTTCTAGTATCCGTACAGTATCTTTGAGTTCACCATAAGCTGCTGTATCAACAATCTCTACTGTTCCTTCAACCAATCCTTCAGTTTCATTGGGACTCAGAGAGACAGATCTTATGCTTTTGGGACCGAAATATTTCTCAGGTTTTTCATCGTTATATAGAATCGTCTTTATGAACTCTGGGTAGTCCTCGTCCTTGAACTTTCCAAGTGTGTCTGGTTTGTCCTCCGCAGAGTAGACGCGGTTCTGGTCGCAATCGAACGCATCGGCAAGCTTGATCATTGCTATCTCAACTTTGCCCGAAATCTTGTTTTTCTTATCATGACACAAGCAAAGTTCGGCAATCTTTGCCAACATGAGTTCCTTCTTTTGTCCATCCGATTCTGGAAAGATCCAATTGTTACTTGCTGCGACATGTACATGCCGAAGAGTCTCTGCCACCCTCTCTTCGTGGTTTCTTATCTCTCGGTCATAGAATCTCCCACAGTCATGAACGTAGCCGGCGATCAAGAGTACTATGAGAACCTCTTCTTTCTTAAGTCCATAATCAATCATGTAATCTGAGCCTATGCATTCATTGTGAATAAGCCAGAAGAGTTGCCCTGCATAGTATGACACGGTTAGTCCATGTTCAATGCCATGTCTGTTCAGGAACGTCCTTTTTGCGGTCTCATTGTTGGCAGCCTTAAGCGTATTCTTGATTATGTAGTCTTGCGTTATACGTTCAAAATCCTTGGGCACCCAATCAGGGTAACCAAATGCACTTATCTGCTCTAGCAATTGTTTGTTTCTGGCGCTTATTCTAGACTCCTCTGTCATTCTCCTCGCCAGAAGAATCGTTGGCATCATTAGTATTTATCAATTGCGATATTTGTTAAGTGCCAGCTTTTAGCTTATCTTATGTTTCGTGATTCATAGATCAATTCATGTTTTGGGTGTTTTCTAAAGGAGTGCCTCAGCTATAGTACTCCATGCAACAACTTCGCCGACTCGATTACAACACTAGAGCTAAAGAATGAGAAGTGCCCAATTGCCCGGTCGACTTGATAGTTTAAACGACAGCATAAACCTCACCCCCCGCACAACCTTCTCAAGGTCAAATTCGCTCAAATTGTGGTTGTTTTGAGCGGAGACTGGCATAAAATCAACTTTAAATTGCGAGTGATTTTTCATTCGCCCGAGGGTTTAAAACTGTCAACTTTCTGGAGCCGAAATTGAAAACGGGCGTGCGGCGCGAATGGTATCTGCCATAGTGTCGTTGCTGGCTCTGGAGGCTCCTTTGGGGAGACTTGTCCCCTCATTGAAAGAGTTTTTAGGGATAAGCTCTACGAATGATATAGGAAATAGGTTTGAAAAAGTCTGATAAGTCGGAGGTAAAATTAGACAGTTGGGCAGCTGAATGCCTGTTTGGCTCAATATATCTGGTCTCTCATCTATGCGAAGGAGAAAAACAACTCGCATTCTACAGGCAGTTTTACGATGAGCCAAAAGCTAAGCAACTGCCAATCACGTTCTTTGAAGGGTTCAAACTTGCGCTCATCGCCTTGCTTCATCGAATCGTAATCCAAGTGATTGAAACCCCAGAAAGCATCGGTATTAGAAGAAGCGAGAAAATAGATTGGACTTACCTCTTCGGTTTGAGCGAAACAAGGAGTATCCATAAACTACCGAATCTTTCTGCACAAGGAATTTTGATAACAAATCTGTTGAGTTTTCGAAAGAAGATCCTCGAATCCAAAGATTGGAACATCTTGAGGGCAGAGACCGAAGGGTTCCGAGATTATTTGCATTCATTTCAGGAGATATTTCTCAGTTGTTATATTGGAAGGCTAGACAAGTCGGACGACGTGTTAAATCCCGAAAGTGCTTTGAAAACGAAGCTGCCCGAACTAATTCTCATTTTTCTAAACGATGAAAACAATCTGCGAATAGCATTTAAAGAGATGTACCGACTTAATCCTCCTACCATGCAGTTGGAGCAGCACAAAAGGCCCCTGGAACGCAAAGAAACTCAGATAGACACCGACCCACTACAAATGTTTCGACACTCACGCAGAAGCTTCATGGAAACAACTGACAGAGCTCGAATTTTTCTGAGAGGTTTCAAATTTGCCAACATGTCTTTATGGCAAGTAGCACTCGGAGAAACGGAGTTTGCGAAATTTGGTGACATTTTTGATGTAATAAGTAAGTGCAGTTCTTGGGGGCAGTTCAGTGAAGCCTTTGACAAACTCAATGATAGCATTGTGTCAGAATTTGAAAAATCAAATAGAACCAATGAGACCGATTTGGTGTTGACAAAAAAAGTGCCTAATGCCCTAAGCCACAAACTCATAGTTCCGTTAGAAAAGCCGACAGCGGTCCAAACTCAGCTGGCAGATGTTCTGAATCACCGACCGGCCAAAGTGATTGGTTTCGAAGGATCAAACGGTGCTTCTCAATTCTGCACTGTTTTGCTTGGACTTGTGTATCAGCATAAACTGGGATTTATGCATGAAAAAGTTGAAGTAATCGAGTTTGTCCACAAGCAGAAAACCCGCGGCAATGATTATAGCTACGCGTTGTTTATACCTACATCAAGTGATATCGCTGACTACTCTCGTTGGTGGGTTTTCTATCGTTGCGCCACTGATCACTCTGGTTACGGAGGTGCCAGTTTTGCCCGCATTCACTCTTATCTTGAGGGCTTGAAGCCTTTCATTCACTGCAAGAGATTTGCGACGAATGAAGAAAGTTTCTTCGAGTACTTCAAGTCAGATTATGTTCGATTCATTGAAAGAGAGTGCAGAAAGGCCACTGAGGAGAACAGTCTTTTGCGAGGTGCTTTTCTTGAACTTCTCGTAGCGGCCATTTTTGTCAAACGTGGTTTCAAGATACTGTTAAGGCATAGATCAAAGCTTCTGGGAAGGAAAGAAATAGACGTAATAGCGATGAAACATGACTGCGAAACCAACTTTATATACATAGTGGAATGCAAAGAGCGCTCACTAACTGCCGATGCTGGGGAATTTCACAGAATTTCGAATACCATTTTTGAGAAACTGCGGGCAAAAGGGAAAGGTCCTTTCGCCGTTTCCGAATCCGATGCCATGTTCAAAGTAATTGAAGACTTTGAGAATGAGAAACTGAAACCTTTGAGAGCAAATCTGCAACAATTTGCTGAAGAAATCAACCATGTGTACAACGATGACATGAGGTTAATCGGAGTGGTCGCGACAACCGAGCTCTTTGAAGCTCCTTTGCAGATAACTCCAAATACGGAGCTCTGGACGTACTGGACCCTAAAGAAGAAACTGCAAGAAGTGAAGATTGATAAAAGTTTCATCGAGATAATAGAAAATCACCTAGCTGGGACCGTTGGACGACCAATCGCTGATTTAGATTTTTACAAAGACTATTTCGATTAGGTTGGGGTTTTGCAGTGCGGTTGGATAACTCCAGAGAAAAGCGCAGCGCTCTTATAAATCAACTTAGAGCTGCAGGCTGTTGCGTGGTACTCGCAGGAGACTCATGGCTAACGGTAGGAGATTCTGGAGCTAACGTGCCTGTAATTTGGACAATTACCAAACCTATGAAATCTTAGGTCGCATCTTATCTTCCAGCTAACCTTTCGATTAAATCGTCAGAAATCATGATGTGGTTAACCAAAGTAACTATAAGTCTTTTCCGTTCCAGTAGAGTTCTTCCCATAAATGGTACGGACCATTAGCATATTCATCATCTTCTTTCATTACGTGCCTCAGAGCTGGCTCATCGAGTTGCTTAATTTTGGGCAGAAACAAGTAGCTCTGCGTAGCGAAGTTTAGTCTAAGAATGAATTCGAGGGGGGTCCTGTAAGTTTTGATCATATTCTGATATGAGGCATTACTCTTTTTTCTCCGCTATTCTTGCTGGATTCGCTGGACCTCTGTTTACGGCTTCCCACATTTTTTGTCTAACATCGAGAAAAGCCACTACTCCTCTTTCGGGTGGAGATTTTATCATCGTGTAGAACAATTTTAGTCCAACAAGAGCGGCCTTTGCAGCATCCTCAGAACCTACCGTTCTTTTTCTTAAGCTCTTGGCTCTGTGAAAGACTTTATTCCTTTTGTTCCTTATCAATTGAAGGTTCTTTCTCATATCTTCATCGATTTTCTTCTTAAGGAATATTGTATCTATTTTTATCTGAGTTGTCCAGTTTTTCTCATCTTCCATAGGCGTATCTTTTTCATTCGAGCCTTCTATATTGAAGGCCTCGCAAATCACTTCTTGCCAAAGCATGTTAATGCAGGATTCTAAGAACATCCAAGAGTGAACGAAGGAAAGAAAATAGCTTTCATGAAACAAGTAATAGTGTGCATAACCTAATAGTTGAAAGCACTCATCTTTTTCAAAATACTTCGAGCTCTTAATCTTCTCCCACAGGAAGAACATGCTTACGCCAATCTTGGCAAAATCAATCGTTGGAATCTCTACTGGCGGAATCCCGTATCCTCTGTTGTGGGCTTTTGAAGAAGAGATAAGCTCTATGTTAGTTCCCATGCCTTTGGCTTTAACAATTACATCAAAAGGTGATATAAAATCAAAAGGAATTTGGGCGATGTTGAATAGCGCCACTAGATTATTGAAGTAATCGAGGACATTTTGGCGTTTAGTTCCACTTGTAAAGCCTACATATAGATAGCTATTATCAACTCTTGCTTTTAGATCCAGAAAAACAGTCGTATATGAATCAGGGTACTTCTCGCCATCGTATTCAGTAACCAAAGCAATCGGTGGTGCGAGTTTAATATACGTCTCGCCGATTTTAGCGGTAAAGGCGACGTTTTTTCCAGCATCTTCAACTCTTGGAGGCTTTGTTAGAATCTCTGTATTCATTGGGATTTTCTTTTCGTCTTTTAACCGCTGAAGTCTAAGAATTGATAAGACGTTTTCAAGGCTTTCAGAACCAACTCTCTTAAGGATTTCTTTTTCGTACGCCCGCATTAGCGGAGTTTGGATTCCGCTTTCTTTGGCGTTGATCAAGTAGCTTATCCCATCTTGTCCTTGAAGGACAGCCTTGGATTGAGCGCTATTAACTGCTAATTCCGCAAGCTTTTGAGGGGTCAGCGGATCTATGTCTGCACCGATTTTTGTATAAAGAACCACAGAAACGTCATGGAAATCTGTTAGTCGTTCAATTAGAACTGTGTTCGTATTTGGAGTAGCAGGTCTGTCATACTTTTTTCCGCTACCAACATGGTGTGTTTCTCTTCGCCAAAGCATGTTGGACGCTTCTACCTCGTTAATATTTCCATTTAGAACAAGAATTTGAGAGCTGTTTTCTCTTCCCCCAGTAGAAACTGGGACTAAAGTAGGAGCGCCGTTGCGGGTCTTGCTAGAATGAGCGAATTCTATCTTAAATGGGGTGGTGACGTTTTCTATGCGCTTAATAATCGAACTTTCGATTTCTTTTCCCGGATTGCTTCGTAGAGATCCATACGCCAGTATTCCTACGTTATTCATTCTAATCTCCTTACCTAGGTTGAAGGGCGGCTAGAACGGATTGTTAGCCCTGAGATATGTAAGTCTGTGGTTCCAATTATAAAGGATAGCAGCAAAGTACGTCATCCTTGTAACGTGAACCACAGTTTTGAACTCATGATATCGGATTTGAGTTTGAGAATAATCCCCCGCACCATCTTCACAGCATCGGCTTAGCTCAATTTTCGCTCGTTTCAGGCGCAGGAAAGCAGAAAATCGACTTCAAATTGCGAGCGATATTTGATTTCGCGCGCGCGGTCGTAGGAGTCTTCTGTGTCGAACCCAAAGCGCGCGCGTTTTCATTAGGGCCACATGCTTTTTTACCCACTTGTAAACTGCTACATGGCTAATCTTGACTCCTTGTAACCGTAGGAATTTCTGAACTCTTAGTGCGCGCCAAAACTTTCGCTTAACATGAAAATCGGAGAATAGGTCACCACAATTAACTTAACGCAATTCTCAATAGGCATTGGCAAGCTTCAAATCTTCCTAATCTCGAACGTAGGAGAGCAACAAGCCAGCTTCAAAGTCTAGACAACTCATTAGTTAAGTGATGGAACGAAAATCAGAACAACCCTGACGACAGTTTTTAAAACCCAGTGAATACGTTTTAAATAGCGCGCGTTAGCATATAGGTGAATTGGGTATCCATTACGAAAGCAGAGGTACCTGATGCACTGGGAAAAAGCTTGTAGCTAAGCGGACTCTGATTTGCCATGGAGTGAGGTATCGAATGAGCGGCGTTCTCTTTCCTTCGCTGCAATTCAGGCAGTTCTATGATTATGAAATAAGGCAATTTACCATTCAGGCAGGATTGCTTCAACCTTGTGGAACTAACTCAGTAACCATAAAAGCAGCCGAGTTAGAATTGGAGACAATGGCATATTGGCTGATATACCTTCCAGCAAACTACCATGATGTATTCTACAGCTCAACCTGCGATCCAAACCTGGCGATACCCACTCAGATCACGGGTGGAGTCGGTGAAGCCATGGCCCTTGTAATAATGAGAAAGCTATTCGGAGCGACAGGAATTGATCGAATAAACCCGTCCCCTTCCTCTCAGAGTGCTGATTTTGAAATGGACATTATTCAAAATGGGAAGAAGGTTCATGCATTAGTCGAATCCAAAGGTTCGAATAGGGTTTACCGCCGCTATCCCCCTCTGAGAACGGTTCACTATGGCGCATGGCAGTTAATCAAGACGCGCCTCGCCAAGACTTCCGCCATTTCAGGGTACCTTATTATCACATCATACCCGGCCAAAACCTGCTTTGTAATCAAGGTGTTCTAAAATGAGTGATAGGATTCCAAAAGAACTGCTGGCTTCTCATGCAATCTGGATCGGAGATTATGCCAGTGCATTCGATTTTTACATGCAAATCCTAGCGGAGAGCAATGTTAAGGACGCATTGGTCATGTACAAGGTAAATTTCGAGTTAGCAGTAGTTAGCACGATTATCGGAAAGCACGACATTGCATATGAATGCCTTGCGCGATTAGAAGAGGATTTCAGGCGTGTAGAAGAAACTGGTGAACGGGTTAGGGCTAAAACTGAGCAGAGCTTTGAAAAGATGGAGTCCACGATTCTTAGAGAATTTAGAAGAACACGAAAATTCGACAGTGAAAGGATCAATGAAATGCTTCAATACATCGACGAAGAAAAAGACATGCTGGCACTTTTTGTTTCCCCAAGATACTCGAGAAGCACGCTTAAATCAGCTATCAGAAAAGCAATGAGAATACAGCCTCCCGAGGTCTTAGAAGAAGGCATCTTCAAATTCACCTCGAAAACAGATTTATATCGTGTTACTGGAAAAGCCTATAGTTTAAAAGAGCTAAAGTTAGAAAAACTGCTCCTATTGCCGACTATAGACGTACTGGTGCAAAGTCCTAATGCCTTCTACGTCGAGAATGAAGATTTGAGAATATTCGCTTGCCTACAAAGAGACGGGCTTGCTCTATGCTATCACTTGCTTCAAAGTTCGAGAGATATCGTGGGGGCAGACAAAGTCCGTACCTTCTTCCGCAACATGACAGAGGCTTTCTTATCTTAACCTCATTGATGTATGAAATGAGAGCAGTAATTTTCCTGTTGAGAAGTTACAACAGGATATGCCCGAGAAAATGTCGAGTGTGCGCCTCGAAAACACACGCACAGCGTTTTGACGAGATGGAATTGGAAAAACATCACCTGACAGTTTTAGCGCGCGCTAAGAAAGACCTTTGCAGGTTATATCGCCACAATAATGATGATTTTCTTATCTGTCTTAGCTCAAAGGTTGAGATCGTTAGGATCCTACTTGCCAATATCATCGTGGGGGTGTTTGAGCAGCACTAGCACGCTGTCAAACGAGCTGCTAATAACAATTCAATCTTTGCATCTAAATCTTCATCGGTCAGGAGGTCGTCCGTCAATTGTCAAGAAATCCTTCGCTGTTAAGCTTCTTGCGCTTCGATTTCGAAGGATCCAGCTTTAATCTTGAAGCGATGAAATTTCCGAGCTAGGATCATAAACATGATACCCAACAAAGTCGAGAACCCTCCAAGCTGGAGGCTACCAGTCAGAATTATGATCAGCCCCGACAAAGCAAACGATACCCCAAAAAAAGCACAAACCTTGCGTACGATTATGTCTATTCTGTCAAAGTCAGAAGTTGTTGAATTTTTGGGGTTTCGATATTTTCTCGCCACTAGAGTTGAACCTCAAGGACCTCGCCCCTATGCTAAATACCCGAATACCTGATTCACCTGTTATCCGAAAAATCTCCCCGGATTTGTACGGGTCCTTTTTCGGTTCAACTGTACTCAACTATTGATTTAATACATCTATACTAGGGCTCAGCCTAGATAGTACTTACGAGAACCTCCTAAAAACTCTTTTTGTTTGGGATGCTTCTTGGCACTCCTTTACGAAAGATGTCTCTATTTGTCGCAGTTTCACGCCTGACCTTCAACATGATGTACGCGAACTAACCCATACATATCCAAAGGACTTGACAGTTTTAAACGATAGTATAAACCTAACCCCCCGCACTCCAATTCAGGCGTAATTTGAGGTCTTTTTGGATGAAAAAGGCAATTTCGTGATGTTATGAGTGGGGGAAGAAAATTGAACACATGTTTGCTGGCAAAAGTGCCTGTTCCTGCAACGCAGGATAGCTACACCCGAGAGGTCGACTTTTTCCAGCACGTTCACCTTGCAGATGGCGCAAGACGCAGATTTAATCGTCACAATGGGCTACAGCGAGCAAGGAATTTGCTCCGTTCATTTTTCCAGCTAACAGTTGACTGGAAACTCGAAGCGCGCACGCGCCTTTTGAGAGAAAAAACTTTAAGACGATTTCGCTAAGCACCGTTTCATGGACTCGGATCAAGTCGAAGTAAACATCTCAGAGAAATCAGGGTTCGGGCCAGGGTTTCAGGATGCCAGGTCGTGGCTGTTCCGGACAGAGTATTCCGCAATCTTGATAGCGATAGTGGCCTATCTTATCTGGAGAACGTTCTATCTTGGTGGAGTTGACTGGCTTCAAGTCTTATTCTGGGCTGTCTTCCCAGACTTGGTGTCTTTTGTTGCCATTGGAGCTTTTTCGAAGATAAGCGAATGGCCAACATGGGGTGCCAATTTCTACAACTTGTTCCACACGATCCTGACATGGGGACTTGTCTTCGCCGCAACTTGGGCAGTCTTCAGTGCTCTCTACTGGCCTCTTTTAGGGTGGCTGGTCCATATCATGATGGATCGAGCCGTTGGATACACACTGCGTGAGACGCATCACGGAAAAAATAGCCCTTTCTCTCACACGAGGGACCCAATCCTGAAGAGATCCTGACTTAAGACATCCCCTGACGAAGCGTACGGCCTAGAGAGTATCGAGACACCGGGAACAAATATCCACTCCCAAAAACAAATAAGCGAAAATGACGCGGCGTAAGTTGTATGTCGAAGCGAAGATTTCAACCGAATAATCACGAGTTCACAGAACGAGAGGTACTGGAACTGGCGAAGCAAGCCTATGAGAAGAATCCTGTCTTTGAGATCAAACCAGAGAAATGCGCTTTGCTGGTTATTGACATGCAGAATGAATTCGTGAAACCTCATTGGACACCTTTCTGGGTTCCCGAGGCAACTCGCCAAGTGCCACGTATAAAGCGTCTATTGGAGTTCTGTAGAAACATGGGGATTTCAGTTATTTTCACTGTCTTTGCAAGGACCCACAATTATTTTGATCGCCCATTAACTGGGAAGTTTATGTCTAACCGCTACGGAGAGTTAGGGTCCAAGGATCCGTCTTGGTTCAGGGATGGGAACATATGGCATGAAATCGCGCCTTTAGAAGGGGAGATAGTTATCCAAAAGCCATCATACGGTGCCTTTTATGACACTCCGTTGGAGACTATCCTTAAGAACCTAGAGAAGGACACCGTCATTATTTGTGGTACACTGACGAATTTCTGTTGCGGCACGACCGCTAGACAAGCTTACGAGAGAGGATTCAAGGTTGTGATTGGGAGCGACGTGACTTCTACTGACGATCCAGCTCTTCACGAAGCAGAGCTGAAGACTCTGAGAAAAGGGTTCGCAATGGTCTTATCCGCAGATGAGATTATAGAGAGACTAAGAGTGTAGTGCCATCATCAACCAAACTTTTTACCGGTAAACTTGCGCAAATCCCACCCCCACACCTTAATTTTGGGCTTGCCTTGAGGTTATTTTGGCTAAAAAAGACCATTTCTGGACGTTGCGAGTGGGGGTTGAAATTTGAACAGCGTTTACCGGTAAAAGTGATTAGCCTCTGGACCTCGGATAGCTCCAAACTCTCTTCCAAACATCTTCATTTACTATCATTTTGCGTGTAAGAACTAAGCTAATTGCAATTGAAACGACTAAGTTTTACTCGTTTTTTTCGCTATTCAGACGAGAGCTCTAGTAACTCTATCAGGCATCATTGTGTTGCAGAAGTACTAGCGCGCGCACTCATCGAGTTTTACTGGTCAATCCTTTATGTCGCTCAGATACTATGCCGTAGAGGCGATTGCGTAGAGCCCTTCCACCAAGTTTTTGACTATTGAGTTTTCCTATTTCTTTTGCCAGCTTTTCATCTTTGAGAATGTCCAATACCCATTTTTCGAAGTCTCCACGCTTGAGATGGAAACTCAAGGATTTTGCCTCGACTTTCTTAATGCTCGTCAAGAAGTC
>Ga0187882_1002193_pt1 | contig 18368 bp, 9 predicted proteins | sample June2016WEW_19_1_3_FD_132991 | JGI IMG/M metagenome (GOLD analysis project Ga0187882, IMG submission 132991) | Peatland microbial communities from SPRUCE experiment site at the Marcell Experimental Forest, Minnesota, USA - June2016WEW_19_150 | ecosystem: Environmental > Terrestrial > Soil >... | reverse complement strand
TCCACAGGAACTCAGTTTTATTTCACCACGCCAACTTTGGGTCCTGCTCCGTACAAGGCGGCCTGGTTTGATCCGACCTTCTCACGCGGACACATCGTCCTCAATCGTGCCAGCTTTCCCGCGGGCCAGCCGGTGTACCCGCTCGAATACCCCACCGATGAGCTTGTCATGATGCACCGCTTGTCCCTGGGAGAAGGCTTGGAAGTTCACGCGTTGGGCTTGGTCGACGAAGACGGCAGCGGCTACCTCTTCCTCGGCCACTCTGGCGCTGGCAAGAGCACCACTGCGCGCCTCTGGATGTCCAATCCTGACGTGCAGTTTCTCAGCGACGATCGCATCATTCTTCGCAAGCTCGACGGCCAATTTTGGATGTACGGCACGCCCTGGCACGGTGACGCCGGCGTTGCCTCTCCTGCGCGTGCGCCGCTCACCTCTATTTTTCTTCTCAAGCAGGCGCCGGCAATCAAATTCTCGCCGCTCCCTGCGCCGCAGGCGGCCGCCGAACTCTTTGCCCGCGCCTTTGTTCCCCACTATTTAAAGCACGGCATTCATTTTGCCTTGAGTTTTCTCGATGACCTCACTCGCTCCATCCCATCTTCGATTTTCCATTTTGTTCCGACCCAGGACGCTGTGGAGGCTATCCGCCATGCCCACGCGTGAGATCCAGCTCCGCAAGGATTCGCAACTCTTCGCTCAACTTTGCTTGGCGCTTCTCCGCGAAGGCCACAGTGTTCAGTTTCGGGTGCAAGGAGAGAGCATGCGCCCCAACATTCTCGATGGTGACGCGGTCCTCGTCGCCCCTGCGGCTGATCGCGAGTTGCGCCAGGGTGATATCGCGCTGGTTCAAAACCAGGATGGCTTGCGGGTCCACCGCGTGGCCTCTTGCGACGCTTTCTCGGGTGCCGTTGTCACGCGCAGCGATACGGGGCTCGCTTCCGACCCATCCGCTTCGCGCATGTTCGGAAAGGTAATTGTTCTGCGGCGAAACTCCCATGAAGAATCACTCACCCCCCTGCGGACTCGCTACGTTCATCCCTTGCGCGTCTTGTTCCGCCGGATACGTGCCGCCGCGATGCTGCGCCTTCGCCGCGTTGCCCTGCTTCTCTCCGGAATTGTCGCCCTATCTCTCTTGTGTGCCACGTTCCTCGCGTCCTCCGCCCACGCGCAGACCGCCGACCTCTCTCTGACGCAGACCGCTTCCGCTTCCGCCGTTGCAGCGGGCACCACCTACTCCTACACCGAGATCGTCAAGAACAACACTTCGAGCGCCACTGTTACAACCGGCACGATCACCGTTTATATGCAAACCCCGGCCAACACGACCTATCAGTCCTATGCCGGCACCAACTGGACTTGTACCACTCCCACCGCCGGCAACGCCGGCCCCGTCATCTGCACTTACAACACCACGCTAGCCAGCGGCGCCACTGCCAGTACCCTCACTATCAACTTCCAAGTCACCGCCGGTACCGCCTCCGGTACCACCATCCAGAATTCCGCCACCGTTACTAATTCCACCTTCGTGGACACCACTCCGGCCAACAACACCAGCATCACCTCCATCGTCGTGGAACCCACAACCACCGCTGACCTCGGTGTTATGATGTCCGTTTCCCCCACCCCCGTCTTCGTCTCTTCCAATCTCACCTATACCATTCAAGTTCAGAATCTCGGCCAGCTCGCCGCTCCCGTCACCACCGGCGTCCTCACGGATACTCTCCCCACGGGCGTCACCTATGTGTCCTCTAGTGCCTCCGCCGGTTGGTCCTGCTCGGGCACCACGACCATTTCCTGCTCCATCACCACTGCCATGACCATGGGTTCCACTGCCACCATCACTATTACCGTCACTGCTCCTTCTGCTGCCACCACTCTTACTAACACCGCCACGGCCTCTCTCACCGGCGATCCCAACTCTGCCAACAACTCTTCTACGGCCTACACCGTTGTCCAGCCCCTCGCCTGCGCTACCCCCGGTCGCGATGGTGCGGGCGGCGTTCTCACTGGCGTCCTCAACACTTACTTCCCAGGCACCACCGGCACGCTTGGCGCCGGCTCCACTTCCGTCACCTTGGGCGCCGCCGCGGCTGCTCCGGCTGCTCAAACTCCCATCGCCGCCGGTGATCTGCTCCTCATCATCCAGATGCAGGATGCGACCATCAACAGCACCAACACCAGTGCTTACGGTGATGCCCTTCCTGGTGATCCAGGCTCCGGTTCGACCAGCCTCGGCAGCTCCGGCCTCTTCGAATTCGTCACCGCTACCAATGCTGTCGGTACTGCAGGCGGCACGCTTCAATTCACCGGCACGGGTTCCGGCGGCGGTTTGCTCAACAGCTATTCTTACGTTGTTGCCACCCTCACGCAGCCTCAGCAAACCTATCAGGTCATTCGCGTTCCCCAGTACACTTCCGCGACTCTCACCTCTGGCCTTGTCCCACTAGCCTGGACTGGTTCTGTCGGCGGGGTCCTTGCTATTGACGTCTCCTCCCAACTCACCCTCGGCGGCACGGTCGCTCTCGATGCTCTCGGCTTTCGTGGTGGCGGGGGCCGGATCCTTGGCGGCGGCACCGGTGCGGTTACGGACTACGTCACCCTCGCCACAGACGCCACCAACGGCTCCAAGGGCGAAGGCATTGCCGGCACTCCCCGCTATCTCGCCCCGGCCACCATCACGACGACTACCACGGCCACCGACACCACAGGCGGCACTCCTGCGGATTCTCTCCCCGGCGGCAGCTATGCGCGTGGCGCTCCGGGTAACGCTGGTGGTGGCGGCACTGACGGCCACCCTTCCGGCAATGACTACAATTCTGGCGGCGGCGCTGGCGGCAATGGCGGTACCGGTGGACAAGGTGGTTATGGTTGGAACAGCCTGACCGTCACGGACTCCACCGACGGCGGTTTCGGCGGCGTGGCATTCCCCGCTTCCACGAGTGCTCTTGTGATGGGTGGTGGCGGCGGTGCGGGCACCACGAACAACGGCTCGTACTACATCCCCGCCAGCGGAACTGGCAACAACGACTGCGGCGCAGCCTGCACCGGTATCTACAGCAGTGGTGGGGCCGGTGGCGGCATAGCCATCATCCATGCCGGCAGCGTCGCGGGCACCGGAACCATTACTTCCAATGGCCAATCCACTCTGAGCACTGGGAAGGACAGCACGGGCGGTGCCGGGGCTGGCGGCTCCGTTCTGTTTTTCGTCAACAGTGTTAGCAGTAACGCCTTGAGCGGCCTCACCGTCAGCGCCATTGGCGGCAGTGGCGGCAACGCTTGGCAGGTTCAAGCCCCCGGCGGCTTTCCCGGTGAGCGCCATGGTCCCGGTGGCGGCGGCGGTGGCGGCGTCATTTTCCTGTCTGCCTCGCCTGCCAGTGCCACTGTAGCCGGTGGTATAAACGGTTATACAGACACCGTGCAGGATTCCTACGGCGCCACGGTCGGCCAGTCCGGCGTGTACGTCCCCACTCACGTCATCACTGAAACCCCCGGCACGCAATCCGGCGCCTACTGTGCTTCCGCCGACCTCTCCGTCACCAATTCCGCCACTCCTCTCGTGGTCTTACCCGGTGGCGCAATCACCTACACCCAAACCGTCACCAATAACGGCCCTCTCGATGCCGTCGCTGCTGTTTTTACCGAGAACACCCCGGCCAACACCACCTTCTCCTCCATCATCATCCCTGCTGGTTGGACCTGCACCACTCCCGCCGTGGGCGCTGCAGGCGCTATCTCCTGCAATACAACCACTGGCATTTTCTCGCACAACACCTCCGGCACCTTCACCGTGGTCGTCACAGTTGCGGGCGGCACCTCCAGCGGCACGCAGATCGTGGATGTCGCCAACATCACTTCCGGAACCACCGACCCCAATCTCGCTAACAACACCGCCATCGCCATCACCACCGTCGGCATCGTAGGAACTGCTGATCTTGCCATTACCAACACTCCTTCCTCTCCCACCGTCCTTGCTGGCTCGAACGTCACACTCACGGGTGTCATCACCAATCAAGGACCCTCCGCTGCCGCCGGCCCCGTTTTCACCGAAGACATTCCATTTGGTACTACCTTCCAATCCGTCTCCGCCCCGGCGGGCTGGAGCTGCTACTACCCAGCCGTCGGCGCCACGACGGGTACCGTCGAGTGCGTTGACAATTTTCCCCTTGGGGTCAATTCCCCCGCTACTTTCTTGGTCGTCGTCAACGTTCCCCTCGCCACCCTGGCCGGCACAGTGATTACTGCCACCGACAATGTTTTTTCCGCCACTCCCGATCCCAACTACTCCAACAACTCCGCCTCAACCACCTTCACCGTGGCCACCGCTGGCCAAGCCGATCTCGCTGTCACCTCCTTTGCCTCGCCCAATCCGGTAACTCAGGGCAACAACATCACCTATACCCAATCGGTCACAAACAACGGTCCTTCCACCGTTACAAATGGCACCGTCACCAGTGTCACTTTCACGGACACCATCCCAACGAACACCACTCTTGCTCAGGCTTTCGTCGCTCCCACGGGCTGGACCTGCAACGCCATCGCTGTCGGAGGTACGGGAACGTTTACCTGCACTCTGAACGCCGGCCAGACCCTCGTGCCTGGCGCATCGGTAAATTTCCCGCTCGTCGTCAAGGTCAATGTTGGCACGGCCTCGGGCACCACCATCACCAACACCGCCAATGTGAATATGCCTTGCTCCGCCGCTCTCGATCCAAATTGCGCTAACAACACGGCCAGCACAAACGTTGTGGTCGCCTCGCCGACCCAGTCCAGTGTCACTGCGACCAAAACTGCTGCTCCTGATCCCGTTAACCAAGGCTCCACCCTCACCTACACCTTGACCGTCACCAACTCGGGTCCCGCCGTCGCCCAAAACGTCGTCGTCACGGACCCGCTCCCCGCGGAGGTCACCTATATCCCCAACTCCTATTCCACAACCATGGGCTCCTGCTCTGGCACGACCACGGTAACTTGCGCTCTTGGCAACCTTGCCGTCGGCAGCACCGCCGTAATCACCATAAACGTCACCGCCACCACTTTCAGCGCCGCTACTCTCTCCACCAACACCGCCACTATCACAAGCTCGACTGCAGCTCTCACCTCCAACGTCCCCAATTACCCATTCACCGCCAGTTTCGTCTCCACCATTCAGGCTCCCACCGCCGTGGACATCTCCTCCTTCCAGGCTTTCTCTCAGGCCGATGGCTCTGTCATTCTCGAATGGCGCACCCATGAAGAATCCCGCAACCTCGGCTTCAATATCTATCGCGAAGATGCCTCCGGCCGCACTCGCCTCAATCCTTCTCTCATCGCCGGCTCTGCTCTGCTTTTGCGCGGTTCCCTGCCGCAGCATGCCGCCAAAATTTATCGCTGGATTGATCCGCAGCCCGCTCGCGATGCCGCGTATTGGATTGAAGACGTGGATATCAATGGCACGCGCGGCACTCATGGTCCTGCTTACGTCGAATCGCCTTCCGGCGAAGGTGCTTCCGCGCTCGCCTCTGCGCATTCCTCGGCCCTGCTCAGCAGCCAGCGGGCATCATCCGTCTCGCCATCTTTCGTCAATCCTTCCCCGGCTCTGGCGGTTGCGCGGCCCATGCCCCCCATCCTTCCCCCCGGCCTTACACGCCTCAGCGTTGCCGATCACCAGGCCGTCAAAATCTCGGTCGCTCAGGAAGGCTGGTATCACGTTTCCTTTGCCCAGCTCTTTGCCGCCGGTCTCGAACGCAACACGGACTCACGCACGCTGCATCTTTACGCCGAAGGAGTTGAGCAGCCCCTTCTCCTGACAGGGCGCGCCAGCGGCCCTCCATCTCCTTCCGACGCCATCGAATTCTACGGCATGGGCATCGATACGCCGTTCTCCGCTGACCGTGTCTACTGGTTGATCAGCGACAGTCACTGGCCCAAGCGCATCCTTCCGGTGGCGGCGCCTGTTTCCGGCAGCATCGCCCCGGCGAGTTTTCCATTCACCGTTCTTCGCGAGGATCGCACCACCTACTTCGCCGCTCTGCTGAATGGCGAGAACAGCGATAATTTCTTTGGCGCTGTCATCACACCGGAAGCGACCGATCAGGATCTTGTCGTCGCGCACATCGATCCTTCTTCGCCGCTGCCAGCTTCCCTGGACATCGTTCTTCAAGGCGCCACCGACGCGCAGGAGCATCGCGTCACCGTTCAGTTCAATGGAGCCACTCTCGGCGAAATTGACTTCCTCGGTCTGACGCTCGCGCAGCAATCTTTCCCGGTCGAGCCCTCGTTACTCCAGAACGGCACCAGTACCGTCACCCTTACCGCTCTGAATGGCGACAATGACGTCAGCCTCGTGCAATCCATTGTCCTCCATTACGCGCACACTTACGCCGCCGATGCGGACTGGCTCCGCGCCACTGCCTCGGCGGGTACGGAGCTCCACCTCACCGGCTTCACCAACCCTCAGGTCCGTGTGTTTGACATCACCGATCCGCTCAACATCTCGGAACTCGCGGCCAAGATCTCACGCGAATCGGGCGCATACAGCGCTGCTTTGGCGCTCTCCACCCGCGGGCCCGCGGTTCGCACCATTCTCGCTTTCGCCAGCGACGCCATTTCCGCGCCCCTTTCACTCGTGCCGCATGCTCCCACTTTCCTCGACGACAATCGTACTGGCGCGGACGTTGTCATCATCACTCATCCCGATTTTGTCACCAGCCTTGTGCCGCTTGTTCGCTTGCGCGAATCCCAGGGCCATCACATCGCTCTTGTTACCACCGACCAGATTTTCGACGAGTACAATTACGGCGAGCGCAGCCCCTTCGCCATCCGCAGCTTCCTCCAGGAAGCCGCCTCCCGGTGGCAGCGCAAGCCCCAGTCCATCCTCTTTGTTGGCGATGCTTCCTTCGATCCTCGTGACTACTTGGGCCTCGGCGATTTCGATTTTGTGCCCACGCGCATCATCGAAACCGCGGCCTTCAAGACCGCGTCCGACGACTGGTTCACCGACTTTGCCCAGAATGGATTCGCCACAATTCCTACCGGCCGATTGCCCGTGCGCACCTCCGCCGACGCCAATCTCGTCGTTTCCAAAATCATCGGCTACGAAGGCGGCAGCTCGGCGGGCTCCTGGAATTCGCAGGCTTTGCTGATCGCCGATCAGAATGTCGATTCCAACTTCACCGCGGCCGCAAATTCTGCCGGAGCCACCCTTCCGCCTTCGCTGCAAGTCTCAGAGATTCTTGCCGATTCGTTCGATTCCGCCACCGCCCGCTCCCAGATTCTTACCGCTCTCAATAACGGTGCACTCCTGGTCGATTACAACGGCCACGGCGCCGAGCAGCAGTGGTCTTTCGCCGATCTCTTCGACTCCACCGACGCCGCCGCACTCTCCAACGGAGGACGCCTCCCCGTTTATCTCTTGATGGATTGCCTCAATGGGTTCTTCCATGACGTTTATGCCGAGAGCCTTGCCGAGTCTCTTCTGCTCGCTCCCAACGGTGGTGCAGTCGCCGTCTGGGCCTCTTCCGGATTCACCCAGCAATCGCCGCAGTCCACGCTCAACCAGGCATTTCTGCACCTGTTCGCCGGCAATCCAAATCAATCCCTCGGCCGCCTTGTGCTCCAGGCAAAGGCCGGCGCCGCCGATAGCGATGTCCGTCGTACCTGGATTCTCTTTGGTGATCCCTCGATGAAACTCCAGTTCGCGCCCACAGCCATTCCGGCGCGCACTTCTACGCCTAAGTTTCAGCCTGTCACTACTCCCGTGAGCGCCCGCCCCTGTCTTCCTGTATCTGTTTGTTCGAAGGAGAAACAACGCCAATGAGAATTGCTCGCTTCTTTTCCATGGCCGGATTTTTCTTTTTTTCTTGCCTCTCTGTGCCTGCGCTGGCGCAAACGCCACCCGCGAATCCCGCTCTCGGCCTTGTCGCCAAATCCGTGTCAGGCCACATCGGCGATGCCGCTGTCTCCGAAGGCGCCACCGTCTATTCCGGTGACTATCTTTCGACGGAGAACGCAGGTTCCATGCTGATTCGCGTCGGCCCGCTTTCCCTTGAACTTCAGGGCTCTTCGGCCGTGCACATCTACCGCGCCCCCTACGGCGCAATCGTTGAGCTCAACCGCGGCACCGTGGTTTACACCACGCCCGGCACCCGGGAAAACATCGTCATCGTAGCTTCTGACGTACGGGTCACGCCCGTGCTATCGCTCGCCGATTTGGGCCGCGTTTCGATGGACGATCCCTGTGATATCACGGTCTACAGCCAGCGCGGCCAGGTCAATGTGCAGGTTGGTTCGGAGTCCCATCTCATTGAAGAAGCCAAGGCCTACCGTGTCCAGGCGATAAACGAACTTAGTTACCGTGGATATGTTTCTCCCGATGCCAGCGATTATCACCACTACCACGAGCATCGCCCTTGCGCGCCGGTCCAAATGGCGAAAGGAAAGCTTCCCCTCGCTCCGGGCCATAACCATTTCTTGTATCTCGCCACCGGCGTTACCGTTATAGCCACCGTGTGGGGCGTCGACGAGGCACTCGAAAGCCCCGACCGCCCGTAGCCGGAGCTTCTCACGAGACCCAATTTTAATGTTATCCACGCCGCGCCATGCGGTGTCATCTTGAGGGGCGCGCTGTTTGCGCCCAGAAAGACCTCAACTGACACATCGGGCACAATTTTGATTGAGGCCCTTCGGCGATCCTCACCGGATCGCCTCAGGGTGACAAGGCTTTTCTGAACCAGCTCGAGGAATGAATTGCAGCTTGTGAGAAATGCGGGTTAGCCCTTCATCACTCCATTAATTGTGTCCGCCAGAGATTTCCCGCACGATCGCCCCCACAAAATTCCTAGCATCTCCGAACAGCATCAGCGTCTTGTCCAGGTAGTACAACGGGTTCTCAATCCCCGCGAACCCCGCGCCCATGCTTCGCTTGATCACCATCACGGTGTGCGCCTTGTCCACATCCAGAATCGGCATTCCGTAAATTGGGCTGCTCGTATCTTCTCTTGCTGCTGGATTAGTCACGTCATTTGCCCCGATGACCAGCGCCACGTCTGTTTGCGGAAAATCCCCATTGATTTCATCCATCGCCAGCAGTTTGTCGTACGGAATGTCCGCCTCCGCCAATAGCACGTTCATGTGGCCCGGCATGCGACCCGCCACCGGATGGATGCCGAATTTCACGTCCACACCGCGCTTCGTCAGCGCATCGTACAACTCGCGCACTTTGTGCTGGGCCTGCGCCACCGCCATCCCATACCCCGGCACGATTACTACTTTGCTCGCCGCCGTCAGAATCCCGGCCGCCTCTTCGGGCGACGCGCTGCGCACCGGCCGCGCTTCCTTCGCTCCCGCTGCGGTCGCCTGTTCCTGTCCAAACGCGCCAAACAGCACGTTCGTGAACGACCGGTTCATGGCCTTCGACATGTTCACCGAAAGGATGAACCCCGACGCGCCATCCAGTGCCCCCGCGATAATCAGCAGTTTGCTTTGCAGCACAAATCCCATTGCCGCCGCCGACAATCCCGCATAGGAATTCAAAAGCGAGATCACCGTGGGCATGTCCGCCCCGCCAATCGGAATAATCATCATTACGCCGAATACCAGTGGAATTCCGATCATGAACGGAAACAGATACATTTTTTCCGGATGCAGCACCAGGATCACCGCAATGCCGATGGCGATCGCCAGCAATCCCAGGTTCACGAAATTCTGGCCTTTATAGGTGATTGGCCGCTGCCGCAGCACTTCCTGCAGCTTCCCCGCCGCCATCAGGCTGCCCGTAAACGTCAGCGCTCCCAGGATGACTTCCAGGGACAGCACGCCCATCATGAATCCCGGCACGTTCGGCGCTCGCAGGTAGAATTCCGACGTTCCCACCAGCGTCACGCACAACGCACCGAACGCATGGCTCAACGCCGTCCGCTGCGGCACCGCGGTCATCGCCACTCGTCCCAGCGGCACGCCGATAATCGTTCCCAGTACCAGCCCGGTCGCAATCAACTTGTAATCGACGATGCCCTGATGCAGCAGCGTTCCCGCCACGGCCAGCAGCATTCCCGCCTCGCCGGCCCACACCCCCCGCCGCGCTGTCACTGGGGAACTCAGCCATTTCAGCGAAAGTACGAACAGCGCCGTGGCGATTAAATAAGTAACCTCGATGATGTGTTCTGCCGCGATCATGATCGTCACGGCTTCCTTGGCCCGCTGGCCTTGAACATCTTCAGCATGCGGTCCGTGATCATGAAGCCGCCCACGATGTTGCTCGTCGCCGCCACGATTGCGATCGTTCCCAGGATCGTCGCCAGCGTGCTCTTTCCTTCGCCCACCAGGATGATTGCCCCTACCACCGCGATCGCGTCCAGGGCGTTCGTCAGCGACATCAGCGGCGTGTGCAGCAGCGGCGACACCCGCCGGATCACTTCAAATCCGATAAACGCCGCCAGCATGAAGACGTACAAGCTGGTCATCAGGTCGAGTTTCATCGGCCTTCTCCTCCTCCCGGTGTCGTCTGCAAAGCCGGTAGCGCGAAAAACTCCCGCACCCGCGCGTTCACGATTTCTCCCTCATGCGTCAGCAGCGTTTCCCGCATGATTTCATCCTGCAAATTCAGTTGGAGTTTGCCCTCTTTTGTCAGGTGCAGCAGAAACGACGTCACGTTGCGCGCGTACATCTGGCTGGCGTGATACGGCACCATCGCCGCCAGGTTGTACTCGCCAATAATCGTCACCCCGTGAATCACTGCCGTCTCGTCCGGTTTCGTCAACTCGCAATTGCCGCCGCGCTCTGCGGCCAGATCCACGATCACCGATCCTGGCGACATCCGCTCGACCATATCTTTCGTCACCAACACCGGCGATTTCTTTCCCGGGATCACCGCCGCCGTGATCACCACGTCGCTTTCCGCCACCACCTTGCCGAGAAGTTCCCGCTGCTTCTGGTAGAAGCTTTCGTCCTGCGCCTTGGCGTACCCGCTCGCATCCTGCGCGTCCTTTGCTTCCACGGCCAGCTCCACGAATCGTCCGCCCAGGCTCTGCACCTGTTCTTTTGCCGCCGGGCGCATGTCGTATGCCGAGGCCACCGCCCCCAAGCGTCGCGCTGTGGCGATCGCCTGCAGTCCCGCCACGCCCGCGCCGATGATCAGCACGCGTGCCGGTGTGATCGTTCCCGCCGCTGTCGTCAACATCGGGCACATTCTTGGCAGCGTGTTCGCGGCCAGCAATACCGCTTTGTACCCGCAGATCGTCGCCATCGAAGACAGCGCGTCCATGCTCTGCGCGCGCGTGATGCGCGGCATCAGCTCCACCGAAAACGATGTCACTCCGCGCTCCGCAATCTCCCGAACCGTCTTCACCGTTCCCAACGGTCGCAAAAATCCCACCAGCGCTTGACCCTTGCGCAACAACGGCAGATCCGCGCTTCCCGTCTTGTCATTCGCTCCATGACACAGGAATTGCACGATAATGTCCGCGGATGCGAACACCTCTTCGCGGGTAGCGGCCAGCTTCGCGTCCTTTTCGAGATACTCCGCGTCCCGGTAACCCGCTGCTTGGCCCGCGCCCGCTTGAATCAGCACGTCCAGCCCGGCCTTCTTCAGATTGGGTAGCATCGCCGGCACCAGCGCCACGCGCCGCTCTCCCGGATATCCTTCTCGGGGCACACCAACGATCATGTACCCTCCTTCCTTCTCCGCAGTTTATTCAATCGCAATTCAGTTTCCCGTTTTCTCTCCGGGGAATCCCCCTTTTTTCTCTTCGGCGGCGACAGTCTGCACGCAGCCGCACCCTTCTGCCGAACTGCCAGCGGCAGCCCTGTCGATTCGTTGATGCTCGTCCGGATTCGAGGGGGGAGCGAGTGCCCTTCGTGCAACACGCGAAACGCAGCCATGCAATTCACATGTCCTGCGCCATCCCCACTATCTGGTTTTGACCGCCGAATTCTATCTCCAACAACCGGCGAGTGACAAGCGCGCATCCCCTCTGCCGCGCCCCTCACCATCGCTTCACAATTCTTGCCTAGGATACTGGTTCCCTCACTACATCATCCCTTCATACACCGCCCGTGCTTCCCGCAATCTTTTCATCACCAGGTCCTTCTCTGCCGCCGAATTCCAATCCGGATATTTCTCGGTCACCTCGATTGTTCGGTCAATCCATGCTTTGAAATACGCCGCATCCTCCCGTGAATACGCTCGTTTCCCGCCGATCGTCACATACACGGGGCTTGTTGTCGCGTAAGCATAGTTATCCAGCACGGGATACTCCGCCTTACCGCTCCACGCCCGCAACACGCACCACCCGCTCTCATTCAGTGGAATCGTTCCTGTCACATCCGCCGTGTCCCGCGCTCCCCCCAGCTTGAGTTCTTGTGCCACCTTCCCGTTACATACCACCTCCAGGTGGTCCACCGGCACGATCGACCTCAATTTGGCGGTGAAGGAAACTCCCGCCTGCGCGGCATCGAACTTCAATTCGCTTCCCACCATCGCCCCGCCCAACTTGAATTCGATCAGCGGCCCGTTCGTTGCAAACGTCCTACCCTTCTTCAATCCATCCATCCACGTGTCTATACTTGCTGGCCAACTGGGCGTCCACACGTATGTGCGGTCAAATCCCACCTGTCCGCGAATCGGCGCCGCATAATCTGCGGTCGCGTCGGTTCCCCCGCCTGCCGGAAGCCTAAAACCCAGGTTCAGCAGCTTGTGCCAGACCGCCGCCGTTGACTTGTGATCGCTGAATCCCACAATCTCCATGTAGTCCAGCTTCCCCAGCGCCACATCCACCGGCAACTCATCCGTGATGCGTTGGGCCGGCTTCGCAAATGGGTCCGGCACCTCATCAAACGGATGCACCGCTCCCACCAACGCTCCCTGCAAGCTCGCCATGTCATACACATCGGCATTCATCGGATACAAGCTCGCCGCCGCCGTGTTCGGATACCCCGCGTACCCCGGCAACAATAAATGATTTTTTAGCCCTAATATCCCGCGGTGTCCCCAGTAACTCGTGTGAAATTCCTGCCCCTGCACCAGCACAATGGCCGGCTCATGAAGCCCCCTTTCCTCCATCCCTGTCCTGGAATCAAAATACAGGAATTGAATGTCCGGAAATCTTTGCTCCTTATTTACCGTCAGCTCATGAATTACCTCGAGCCCTTCGCTTTCCCCCTGTTCCATCAGGTGCTCTCGGTTGTTCCGATAAGTTCCGCCATAGTTCATATGCACATGAAGGTCCGATGCAACCCAATGCTCTTCTCCTTCGCTATCGAAATCCAGAGGTGCCAATGTCGCGTCGACCGCGGTAACTTTCCCGGCTTTCACCTCCACAATCTTCCGAAATTGTCTCGCCTCTAGTCCTTGCGATACTTCAACGGTGAATCTACCCACGGGAACCTCGACCTTCGCGTCCACGCCCTCTCCCGTGTGGAAATAGTGTCTCTCCAGCGCGCGCTCATTCCGATCATATGCGTCGTCGGCTTGAATCCACGCATTCTTAGAAGCAAACGAGCGGCCGGCTTCATCAGTGATGGCAATTCGGACATTGGATGAGACGCTCGGGCCTTCGGCGTTGATCGCGAGAGCGCCATGGGCATGCAGATAATTCCGTTTCTCCTGCTGCAACTCCCCTCCATTTCCGCCCTGAAGCTCCTGCCAGTGGATCACTGTGGACCCTGTTTTGTTTGACACGAAAGCAAGGATTCCTCCGTCCGGCGACCACCTTACATTCGTCTCGTCCCAATTGTCATACGTCAACGGGAATGCATCTCCTCCGTTCGCCGGCAACAGCCACAGGTTGTGCCACTGCCTTCCAACATACGAGCTGTACACCATTCGCGATCCGTCCGGTGAAAAGTCCGGCCGCGCTTTCCAGCTCGTCTCCTCGTAGTGAATCTCCCGCGCCTCTGCTTCCGGTTCCGCCTTCATCCGCCAAAATCCGCCGGTTCCGTGAATGTGCCCGCGGTTTGAAACGAACAAAATCTCCTTCCCGTCCCGCGTCCACACCGGATTGATCTCCATGTCGTACAGGCTGTAGTAATAGCGCGGCAGGGAACTATTCGTTTCCCCGGTCAACCGCACAACATTCGTCAGCTTTCCTTCGGTCACATCTGCGGCAAATATATGGAATCTCTTGTTGTACTGCGTCGAAACCCACACGATTCGCTTCCCATCCGGCGACCATCGCGGCTCCACATTTACCGCGCCACTGCTGGTCAACTTCTTCGTCTTCCCGCTCGCCAAATCAAGCAGCCACAATTCCATCGCGTCCTTTTGATACGACACGTACACCACGCTCTTCCCATCCGGCGACCAGTCCGGCTGGTAGTCGTATCCCGGCCCATCCGTCAGCTGCGCCGCCTCTTTCGATTCCAGCTTCTGCCGCCACAGGGAACCGGCCATCGAATAAATCAGCTCCTCCGAGTTCGGTCCCCAGGTCAGGCTGCTCGGTCCGCTCGTCAACTGCGGCAAATACAGTTCCCGGTAATAATAAGGATGCGGCTCATCAATCTGTGGCAGCACCGGCCGCCGCTGCGCGCTCGCCGGACTCACGATTCCCATCAAAAGCAGACAAACGAATCCCAATACTCGTTTCAACTCTTCCTCCGCTCACACGCATACTATGCCAAAACTAGTAGGGGCGCAGCATTGCCGCGCCCCGGTCCCCTCAGTTAAGAATCTTTCTTTACTTAAAACTGAAAACTTACAACTTATAACTCCCTCAAGCCAGCCCCGCTTTTGTCAGCGGCATCTCCCTGATGCGCTTTCCGGTCGCCGCAAACACCGCGTTATAAATCGCCGGCGCCACGGGCGGCAATCCCGGCTCGCCAATCCCTGCCGGCGGCGCATCGCTTTCCACGATGTGCACATGCGTCTCCCGCGGTGCCACGTTCATCCACACAATTTGGAAGCCGTCAAAGTTGGACTGGTCAATCACGCCGTCTGTCGCCGTAATCTCCCCATAAAGCGCGATGCTCGTACCCATCACCGCCGCACCTTCAAACTGCTGCTTTACCGTCGTCGGATTTACGATCGTTCCCGCGTCCAGCGCCGTGTCCACCCTGCGGATATTCACCTGCCCGTCCTTCACTTCTGCCTGCACCACCGTCGCCACGTACGTCAAAAAGCTGCGGTGTACCGCCAATCCCATCCCGAATCCGTTCCCGAGCTTCTGTTTCCCCCAGCCGGACTTCTCCGCCGCAAGTTGCACCACCCGCCGGAATCTCGCGATATCGATCGGGTAATCCGCGTAATCCCCGTCGTAATTCGTGTAATCCTTCGGCAGCTCCTCTTTCGGCATGATGCGATCCGGCCCCAGCAGCGCCAGCACGTACTCCACCGGATCCTTCCCGGCCGCATGCGCCAGTTCTCCTACGAACGAGTGCACCCCGAAAGCGTGATAAATATTCGCCACCGAACGCAGCCATCCAATCCGTGTGTGTGCCTTCGCCGGTCCGTTTTCCGCCCGGTGGTTCGGGATCGCGAACGGAATATCGCTGAACCCCAATCCAATTTCTCCGGCATCTGCATACAACCCGTTCGGATCAAACGTCGACGCAATCGGCGGGAACACGCTTCGTTGCAGCCACGCCGTCGGCCTTCCGTCCGCTCCCAGCGACGCCTTGAAATACATCGCCGCCACCGAATGGAACGTGTCGAACTTGATGTCGTCCTCCCGGCTCCATGTCACCTTCACCGGTTTCCCCGTCTTCTTGGAAAGCACCGCCGCTTCCACGATGAAATCCGGGAATGACTTTCTTCCAAACGCACCGCCCAACAGCGTCATGTGGACTGTCACATCTTCCTTCTTCAATCCCACTGCTGCCGCCACCGCCTCCCGCGCTCCCTGCGGATCTTGCGTTGGCGCCCACGCTTCCACTTTCCCGTCGCGGTACACCGCCAGCGCCGCCGGCGGCTCCATGGACGCGTGCGCCAGCATCGGCGCGTAGTATTCTGCCTCCACAATCTTTCCGCCCTTCGCGAACGCCTGATCCACGTTCCCGTTTTCCCGCACCACTTTGCAGGGCTTTCGCGCCGTGGCTTTCAGCTCCTTCCGGTACGCGTCGGAGTTCCACACGCTGTGCTCGCTCTTGCCCCACTCAATCTTTAGTTGCTTCTTGCCTTGGAACGCCGCCCAAGTGCTATCAGCAATCACCGCCACGCCGCCCAGCGCCTGCATCATCACCGGTGGCTTGAACGCGTCGATCATCGTCGTTTGCTTTACTCCCGCTACCTTCAGTGCCGCGGAATCATCCACGCTCTTCACCGCACTCCCGAACACCGGTGGATGCGCCACCGATGCATACAGCATCCCCTCCATCTGCGTGTCCTGCCCATACACCGCCTTGCCCGTGGTCATGTCCATCAAGTCATACCCCGACGCCGCCTTGCCTATGTACCGCCATTCGCTTCGCGGCTTCAGTCGCAGCTCCTCTTTCTTCGGCACAGGCAGCTTCGCCGCCGCGGAAGCCAGCTCGCCGTAGCTGAGCTTCTTCCCGCTCGGCTTGTGCACAACCGTATTCGGTTCCGTCACGCATTCCTTTTCCGGCACGCCCCACGTCTGAGCCGCCGCGCGCACCAGCATCAGCCGCGCACTCGCGCCTGCCTCCCGCAGCGGCACAAAGAAGCTCTTCACGGAGTGCGACCCATCCGTGTCCTGATCGCCATACTTTTCGTTCCCCGTGGCCGACTCCACCTTTACCTTCGTCCAGTCAGCATCCAGTTCATCGGCGACGATTCGCGGAAGCCCCGTGCGGTTTCCGCTGCCCATCTCCGCCCGGTGCGCCACGATATAAACCGTTCCGTCCGTAGCAATCGCCAGGTACACATTTGGCCGCAGCGCCGCGTTCACCATTGGATCTTCGCCCGCGCCGCTCACTGTTGCGCCCAACAACTTCTCCGGCAGAATCTGCACGCTCAAAACCAGCGCGCCCGTTCCCAGCATCCCCTTCAAAAACCCGCGACGGCTGACGTTTTCGATTTGAATCATTTCCTCACCCCGTCGTTTCTCGACGAAAATCACGGAAAATCCGTCGACGACCGCCCTCTATCCTACCCGTATTCCTGTGCCTTGCAACCCCAACCCTGCCCCCCGGCGCCCGCTCGCAAAGGTCCAGCACCGCTAGGCCCCATCCAGGCAGCATCCTTCCTTTCAGCGACCACCCATCTCAGCAATCTTTCCCCTCTGGTAGGCTGCTGAGCGATTCTCTCTGTTTAGGAGGCCGGGTCTTCAGCCCTGGCGCAAAGCTCCTGAAGAAAGTGTTTTCTACTGTTTTTTCCGCAACCCGCTAGTGCACAATTCCCCTCCTCTCCTCCTCATCCGCATTGTGAATCCTTCTCTTCCGCGGCACTCTGGAGGGCAGGGGATTCTCTTTCATGTCCGAACCATTCCTGCAACGCGCCATCGCCCTCGCCATCGAAAATGTGAACTCCGGCCAGGGTGGCCCCTTCGCCGCTCTGATCGTCAAGGACGGCAAAATCATCGCTGAGGGCGTTAACCGCGTCACATCTGGCAATGACCCGACCGCCCACGCCGAAATCGAGGCCATTCGCGAGGCCTGCCGCGTTATCGGCAATTTCCAGTTGTCTGGTTGCGACCTCTACGCTTCCTGCGAACCTTGCCCCATGTGCTTCGGGGCGATCTATTGGGCTCGCCCGGACCGTGTCTTCTACGCCGCCACCGCCGCCGATGCTGCCGCTGCTGGCTTCGACGACGCCCTCATCTACGAAGAACTGCGCCGCTCGCCCGGCGCCCGACGTCTCCCCGTCACGCAATTGCTCGATCCGGAGGCGCTGCGCCCTTTCCAGACATGGCTCTCCTCTTCCTCCAAGAAACCCTACTGATCGCGATCCTTTTTATCCCGCCATTCCTGCCGGACCGAAGCCTCACGATTCCCGCCCAAGTCCCGCCTCGCCTTGCTCATCTGTCCTCCCACTGGCATACTTCTTTGCCGCACAAAGAAAGGTCCTCTTTGATGAAACGTGAATACCATCGCTGGTACTCTCCGCGCCTCGGCCTCGATCTCGGCGTCGTCGCCTATGGCCATTGGGGCCCGCCGCTCCTCGGTTTTCCCACCAGTGCTGGCGACGAATGGGAACTCGAAGGCCAAGGCCTGGTCGGCGCTCTCGCCGATTTCATCGATGCTGGCCGCATCAAGTTTTATTCTGTCAACTCCATCAATGGCCTCAGCTTTTACAACAAGGGCGCTCATCCGTTTCACCGCAGCTATGTCCAATCCGTTTTCGATTCCTACCTCCGGGAGGAGGTCGTTCCCTTCATTTAGGATCACTGCCAATCGCAAATCGCCATCTCCACCATGGGCGCATCCTTCGGCGCGTACCACGCTGCCAACACCTTGTTCAAGCATCCTGACGTCTTCAAGCGCTGCTTTGCCATGTCCGGTGTCTA
>Ga0187882_1002190_pt1 | contig 18372 bp, 8 predicted proteins | sample June2016WEW_19_1_3_FD_132991 | JGI IMG/M metagenome (GOLD analysis project Ga0187882, IMG submission 132991) | Peatland microbial communities from SPRUCE experiment site at the Marcell Experimental Forest, Minnesota, USA - June2016WEW_19_150 | ecosystem: Environmental > Terrestrial > Soil >... | reverse complement strand
TTGTACTCCACCAAGAGCCGGCCCTTCCCGATGCCCAAAGGTCAGAATGGCAAGCCCGGCAAGATTGCCATCAAGGTCATCAACCACTACGGCGACGAAGTGCTGAAGGTGTATGAGGTGAAGGACAAAGGGGCATAGATGAGGGTATTCATCAGCTCAGTATGCAAGGGGCTGGAGGGCGTTCGAAGCCGGTTAGTCAACGCGATCCACACGGCTGGCGACGTAGCTGTGCATATGGAGGCGTTTGGCGCACGGCCGGAACAGGCCCTGGATGTATGCGTGGCAGAGGTTCGCACAGTGGATGTGGTTGTCCTGATCGTTGGTCCTCGGTACGGGTCGGTTGACTCCGCTTCCGGGCTATCGTACACGCAACGTGAGTTCCGAGAGGCGCGAGAGGCCAGCATTCACGTCCTTGCCTTCGAGTTGCGAGATGAGAGCAAGGCAGCCCAAGCAGGTGACGAGCACGAAAAAAAGCTGACCGCATTCAGGGACGAAGTCCGCGCCCACTGCACAATATCAAAGCTCGCTGACCCCACCACGCTACCCGAGCAGGCATTGGCATCCCTCAAGCACTTCGCCGCCGAAGAATGGATCAGAAAAACAGGTCAGTTTCGCCGCGACTCCCCTCAGTCGGCTCCTTCTTCTTTCAAAGCTTCTGCTGAACTGGCCAGTCGAATTGAAGCTCTTTCGACAGAGTTGGCTAATCATCCGCTGGCCGGCCGAGATGCAGAACTTGACCAGCTGGAACAGTTCCTCAAACGTCCAAGTGGATTCCTGCTCGTCACTGGCGACGCGGGATATGGAAAGAGCGCGCTCCTTGCGCACTGGCTTAATCGACAGCACACGCAACGTCGGGTGGTTCGACATTTGTTTTCGTGCCGGAGCGACCTCACCCGTTCCGTGCTCGAGTTCTACCGCTCCACGCTTGTGACCCTGAGCGTTCACTGGAATCAGCCGTTGCTCCAGTTGCCGGCCAGTGAGGGAGATGCGCGCGAGGCACTCTTCGCTTTGTTGGAAAAAGTGCGGACTTCGGAAGCGGGCAAGACTTCACCTCTGCTGCTCGTGGTTGATGGCCTCGATGAAGCAGTACCTGCGGAGCGATGGGATTATCCATTCTTTCCGAAAGCGCTCCCGGAGGGAATGCACATTGTGGTCTCGGTGCGCCTCAGTGATGTGGAGCAAGTGCCTGCATATCTCGCTGGATGGCTTGCACAGAGCGACCAACGCCTGCCAGTGGGGCTCCTCAATCGTCCAGCCTTGGTGGATTGGATGCAGAGACTAGGTGGTGTCACCGCCGAACTTGCCAATGACGAGTCAGCCGTGAACGCGTTGCTGCAAAAAACCAGCGGCCTGCCATTGCATCTCGCCTTCATATTCGACGATCTTGCGAAGCTCCCAGCAAGCCGTGAGGATTTCACCAAGGTAATTGAGCAAACCCCGACTGGATTTGGTGCCTACGTAGATTTGCAGTTCCGTAGGCTGGTCGAATCCCCCGTGGGGAAAGAGCGGCGATGGCGTGAGTTCTTTGGTCTCCTAGTAGCAGCTAGAGCAGAACTTCAGCGCGTGGACATTAACGCAATGCTCGGGTTGACGATCTGGGACCTCTCCGAGCTGCCTGCAGAACTTCACCGCTGGGTTTCGCAGCACGGCGACGGTTACGCCTTCCGCAACGAAGCCCTCCGATTAGCGTTTGCTCGACTCAACCCGTGGCCGGACGCCCGTAAACGTTTGTTGGAATACTCGCGCGATTGGAACCGGCATCGGCAACCATATGCCTTCCGATCACTTATTGGGCACCTACGGGATGCGGGCGACAAGATAGGTTGGTTCGCCACCGCAACGGATAGGGAGTTCCTAAAGTGCCAAGGAGAGGCTTTTCCCTATGAGCCACTCATGCCCCTGCAAACGATTGAGGAGGCGATGACGGAAGCCATGGCTTGCGGTGATCTTCAGCCGCTATGTCGCCTGATGTTTGTCCATGCGGCGTGGATGCCAGATCCGCGCAAGATAAATCCGTTGGAATACGCGCTGTCTTCTCCGTCGATGGTTTGGCAGCAGATCAAGCTGGCTGAAACGACCGATCCATCAACTGAGGCGATGTGGCAGGTGCTCGTTGCCTGGCGCTGCGCAGTCGAGCGAAGAACCGATGATGCAAGGCGATTCCTGTCGCAAGTTGCGACATCGGCTGGACGGAGCCTGGGTGTGACCTATTGGGGACAGATTCTCGGCATGATTCTCCCTCAACTCATGGAAGTTGATGCGGCTCTAACCGTTAACGTCGCGCTTGCACTTCTGGACACTGCAGAATTACCTCGCTTTCTCGTTGCGACACGTCCGCCTGCCGAAGCGATATCGCTGACGAAGAAGTGGTATGCGACCGGCACTTCAACAGCCGCCACGGGTTGGCTGACATTGTGGCGTAGCATGGCCGAAAAGGGTGAACTGGCGGCAATTCTTAACACAACGAGGAGCCTGCAACCGGAGCATCGAGCAAGTGCACTGTGGGAAGTTTCGCTGATCTTAGCTCGGCTCGGACGACTGAACCAACTCCAAGAGTGCCTTGCCGAAATTGAACAGCATCCGGGCACGATGGTTGAGAACTTGGACGTCATGGCAAAGACTCGGGTAGTAATGCTTGCATCGATCGGATCACTCCGCCTCCAGAGCGGCGATGACGATGGCCGAAACATGCTGCTAGAAGCTGAAGCTGCCGCCGACACGATGCCTCCGACGTTGCCACACCAAGCCGAAACGCTTGCCAGAGTCGGCGAAGCTTGGGCGCAAGCTGGCGCGGTGGAAGCGGCTGAGAGCGTATTTGCCCGAGCAGTGGAACTTACCCGCGCGGCAACAGCTGCACATGAAGTGAAAGCGGGGACGTTTGTCGAAATCGCACGTTCTCTCTGGTCGGCATATCGTTCGTGTCCTGGCTTGAAACAGTGCGCCATCGATCTATTGCAGTTAATGGAACAGTTAGCCGACGGGCCGCTCTCAAAGGAACTGAAAAACAATCTCCGACGCACAGTTGCTGATGGTTGGGATGAACTCGGTGATGTTGATAGAGCGTTGGAGTGGATTAGGGAGATTCCGAACCCACAATTCCATGGAAAGGCTATCGGCGATTTGGTCGAACGGAGGCTGAGAGAAGGAAAGCTGCAGGAGGCACAAGACCTTATTAAAGAAAAAAGGTGTAGGCATCCAGGTTGGGGGCTTGTTCATCTCGGCGCTTACCATGTGCGGCGGCAGGAGTGGGACACTGCCGCCACGGCTTTTGCTCGGGCCGTTCAGTCTGGTGCAACGCACGGAGGAAAGCTAAACTCGATGCACACTTCGGTGTTGCTGGCCGAGCTAGCTTGCGTTTTCGATCGTGTGAACGAATCTGCACTTGCTGCACAGCACCTTCAGGCAGCCATCCAGAGACTGAAGATGTTTAAGGGCCATTTCGTCTGGTGGAATCTGCTGGATGTAGCGGAACGTACGTTTTGGCTCCAGTCCACAAACTTGGGAGCACGAGCTCTCGAAGAGGCAACCGTCGGGGCTTTAAGAGTGAAGAACGATCCAGGGCGTGTCCCGCTGCTCTGTTTTGTAGCTCGGGTTCAACATCTCGTGGCCCGGCAACCAGGACGGGCGCAAGAAGCATTGGACCACGCGATGGACATTATAAAGAATTACATTTCGGATCCTGTGGAAGGGATAATTGCGCGTTGTGAGATTGCCGAAGCCCTGCACCGTTGTGGTCTCGACGAGCAGGCGAATCAGCATCTGAGACGCATCTTGGCATTTGCTGAGCGTCGAACCATACGTCCTCCGGACAAAGCAGATAAAGTTGTCGCGGAAGCTGCGCTCGGCCATGCGCGTTGTGCCAATCTCAGTGGCGCGAAGCGATTGCTGGCTTTGATTGGCGACTGCCGATTGCAGGCTGCGAACCGTGCGCGGGCGATCATTTATACCTACGATGGCGACGATGACGCGTCCGAGGCAGCGGTGAGCCGGATCGGCAACCACAATTTCAGCGCTAAAGTACGCCGCGATCTTGCCAAAATTCTCATAAAGTTAAAGCGTGTCGAGCAGGCATTGGTCGTTGCCCGCCGCATCCAAGTGGATCGGGACAACGCGCTGCCGTGGATCGCCATGGCCTTCGTCGAAGGTGGATTTCGAGACGCTTTCTTCAAACTTATCATCCCTGCGACGCGATTTCCGAATGCGACAAGCGTGATGTTGGCTGGCCTATTACGGTTACACCCCGAACTTGCCCCGGATATGTCCAGCTTGCTGGTCCAATTTGTGCCAAACGTCTTGGCAGCACAGTCAGAAAGCGACTAAAGAGGGCGGGAGGCGTATGAGTGCAAGAGCGGGCATCGACCGATGGCGGAACACCAGACGAAGGAGGCATTCCACGCCTTTGGTCTGCCGTTGTCCACCCAAATAATCCGGTCGAGGCTGTGCCATAAGGACTTACGCGAGGTTGCCATCGGAGACTTCTTCTGCTATCGGGGGCGCATGAATACCATCCTCAACCTCTTCGGGAACCTTCGGAACGGTCTTGGATGCATCGGCGAGCTGCTCGGTTACTTCCTGTGTTTCGTCAGCGTGTTCTTCCAGAGCCGCGCATCCCTGGCCGCCAGGCTAGTGGCCGCAGAGAGCCAACTGGGCATGTGCAAGCAGCGTAACGACAGGGGCTGAGCCATATCACTGATGGCCATAGCGACCTGTTCGCGCTCTTGCCTGCAGTCTTTTCCGTTACAGCCACATCCTGCCGAAACCGATCAAGCCTCAGCCTCTGATCCTGCCAGCTTTGCTTGCCGAGGCCCATCCGAAGCGTGCTCTTCGCCTTATCCAAAGACGCAGGTGGGGTTTTTCGGGGGGACATAGGTCCGCAACGCGATGGAGGCAATCCGGGAACACTTCCGGGGGTCAGGCTTGGCTGAGGAGTGAATCGCGCAAGTTCTTCATTACGACGAAGCAGCAGAGGTCCTTCGGCTACCACACAAGCAAGGCATCTAACCCAAGATCCTTGACGAGCTCACCAACTTGGCCGAGAGGCCATGACCAAGGCGGACTGATGCTGATGGCGTGCTGCAAGACTTCCGCTGCTTCGGTATTCCTCCCGCCCGCGTGGTAGGCCTTTGCGAGGGAAATCCAACTTGCAGGCGACGTCGGGCTAGATTGCACCGCCTTCGTGGCGGCCTTAACGGCATCTTTGTATCGCCCAGCCCGACATAGGAGAAATGCGTAGTTGACAAGAAGCTCTTGGTCCCACGGAGCCATTTCCAGACCATCCTCGCATGTAGAAATAGCTGCATCCCATCGTTTCATCTGAGCCAGGATAATGCTCTTGTTCTGGCGAAAGCCAGTGACTCTAGGAGCTTCATTGATTGCCTGATCGATCGCCTCCAGAGCTTCTTGCCACTGCTGATTCCGAAAAGCCTTTCCAGCTCGTTCTGCAGCCACGCGGACAACTGCCGACAGGCCCTGTTCGGTAATCCCCTCCGGGATAATCAACTCCCCCAAGTGCAGCACAGAAAGCAGTTCTGCCCTGCTCGGGAGCCCCTGCGGCGGCTGCTCAGGCAGAGGGAAAAGAGCCTCGAGCGTCTTTGCGGCTACAAGATGATCTGGTTTCAATGCAAGTACCCGTCGCAAACATATGCTCGCTTCGTGCTTATCGACCACGGAACCCGAGGCAACGGTGAACATATGGATAACACCACCGCTCGCAGTGGGGATCTGCTGACTCTCGCTCTCGGGCCTGCCAAGGCTAAGCATACCAAGGTTGAACCACGGCAGGTAGTTCTCAGAATCCAGGCTCAAAGCAACCATCAACAGGTATCGTGCGGCCTCCAGATTCCCGAGGCGCATCATGATAACGGCGAAATCGTTGAAATACTCCGGGTAATCGGGGTTCAGGCATATTCCAAGAGTGTAGTAACGACGAGCTGCGGTTAGCCGCCCCATTCGCGAATAGATAATGGCCAAATCGTGACAGACATGATGGACAAACGGGTAACGTTCGAGGCATTCGGTTACTACTGCCTCCGCTTCCCACAGCTTACCTGCTTCGCGGAGGCGCCTCCCTGCGGTGGCGAGCATTTTGATATCAGATGGCGGCATTGTCTGCAGTGCGTGCACCAGAGCAGGGCCATGCTCTACATACAGAGAATAGAATTGCCTTGCCATGGCATCGCTTGGAAGCGCAGGACAAAACTCACTCACGACCTGCGCTCTGTCTAGGTCCGGGCGAAGGGATGGTTCTTCGGAGGGACCGGTTGCACGGACCGTGTCATCATGGTGCTGAAGACGGCCGAGTGCTTCTTGAACCACGGAGTCGTAGGCAGGCGACACTCGGCAAGCTAGGCTGCGAACCACATCCACCGCGCGTGGATTGCGGGTGTGACCCAATGCATAGACCAGCATCTTCGCATTTCGTGGCGTTTGATGGCCTGCCACTGCGCCGATGGCTTCCACCGCGCGTCGCGTCCCAATTGCGCCAAGAACCAGCGCACCATCTTCCCTAGAGAAGGTGTCCTGCTTACTATCTAAGATGTATTCGAGCAGTTGGTCGACGATGCGCGACCCCATCGCGGCGAGCGCTCGAATCGCACCTTCCGGAAACCATCGTTCCGAATCAAACTCCAGGAGCAATAGGTCGGCTATCCGACTTACCAGGGCATCGTTAATGTAGGCGGCGGCACCAACCAATTCCGCGACCCTTAAAAATTCCATGTTCCACGGCCTAGATCGCCCATACAGCCCAGGCGAGTCCATGCTCTGCCGAAATGTTGCGTCGATGACCGCGGTTGCGTCCGGTATCAGTCCCACGTAGTTCCGGAGGGACTCATATGTACTGTCTTCCTGTAGCATTGTCTTGAGATTGGCGTAGTCGAGCTGCGATTCTTTCAGGCGCAGCCCCCCCAAGTAGCCACGAAACAGGTCCCCATGTACGCATACCCCTTGGGCAGTCGCGTCGGCTAACCCGAGATCGACCATTTCGATCTCACGTTGCACATGCGGGGGAAACTGCTCTCTAGGCACGGGCTTGGCGATCCGGTGGGCGAGCAGGTCCACATAACGGTTGACCGTCTCCCCCACATTGCGAGGAAGTTCCTGCAGTTCTTCGTAGCGACTCAAGAGGTAGTCCAAAGAAGCTGGCATGCGCGCAAGACTCGAGAAATCGGGATGGCGATCGATTAAGACCATGAGCTCTTCTGTGGAGAGATGGTCCAGTCGTTGCGATATGAACTCCCGCATACAGGTGCTGGTGTCAAACGGCTTCCATGCTGCATCGGGGAGAGAGGGAAACTTGGGCTTTCCGGTGGGGGGCAACTCCTGCAGGAGGTCTCCAAAAAATGTGTCTGCATCAAGAACCTCGATGAACCCAGAACCTCTTGCTATTGTGGCCTCAATTAGGCGCATTGCGTGCTGGCTCGGACCATGCCCCTGAAGGAGCAGCCAGTATATGCCACCTGTGAAAGCGGTTGCGCCCTCTGACAAGGACAGAAGCACGCTCATTATGGAAGAGTCATTGCCCGCGTAGCCAGCCACGATCATGACGCCCTCTCGGGCGGAAGTTCCTAGCTTTGCGAGTATGCTGGTTGTGACAATGTACATTTCATGCTCAAGATTCCTGATGTTGCCATAGAGATAGTCCCCGTGGAGCTTCAAGACTCGTGTCCGTCGCGAGCCTATATCGACACATGCAGGAAACTGATCGCCTGGGAAAACGCAGGGGAAGTACCCACATTCATCAAGGATAGCGTATTCTGCCAACCGATCGAAGTTTGTGGTCGCCAGGATACGGCAGTATCCTCGGTTAATTAGCTCTGCGATGCACCTATGGCCACTCGATGGCTTCTTCCCTGTGATGGCTCGCTCAAAGAAGGTTAATCGTTCCTCTTGACTTGGGAAACCAGCATCAAGGGTGGAGGCATACGGGTTGGATGGGTCGAAAAATGGTTGTTGTCTCAGCCAAGCAAGGATGTTGTCCGGTGGTGCGGCCGCATCGCCCATTAGTGTCCGGCCGACCTCAACAATGATGCCGGTTGCACTTGGGATGCCTGACGACACAGAAAGCCCCGCCCCAAGGAAGATCGAACAACTCCCTGTTCGACGGATCGCTTCGCCTAACATTTGTATCGTCTGTCTGTAAAACGGCTTGTGCATTGGCGACAGGCTCCTAGACGGTACTATCAGTGTGGCCATACCAACAGGCCCGACCCGAGTCAGTCTTGCAGAACGCCAGTGGCCCGGCGACCAGAGCAGTAGTGCGTAAAGTCTACTCGCCACCTAGCAGTACAACAAGGGATGGTGCCACTTCCACTTAAGGCTTTACCCTCTAAGCACTGTCTGCCCGGACAGCTTGCGTGCGGACGACATAGATAACCAGCAACCCCGGTCCAAGTCGGGCCGGCGCGAAAGGACACACAAAAACTCTCACAGGCCCGTACAAGTAACCCCGAAGCTCCATGCGGAAACTACCGCTCCTCCTCCCATCACCGGAGTCTACTCCGAAAACGAGGAGCAGATGTGCATCCCGCAATCATGAAGGTAGGAAATGCCCTTATCCCTGCAGGCTGGCCAGATTGTGACTCCTAGCTTGGGCCGGACAGCGCCTCCTCTTACGGGCAAGCCTGTACACAATGTTGTACTGCGCGCCTGTTTGGGCTGACTCTCCTCGAACTCAGGAAGAGGGTACAGCCGACATCGTAGATTCTCCGGCGGTAGCCCCCGACAGAGTAGTCCTTGAGTGGGCAGATTCGCAGCTGCTAGACTCCATCTTGGCGGCACACAGTTGGTCGAGGAATCTCAGGCAATTCCGACCCGTGCCTGGAATGTCACAGGCCGCAGTAGCACTCGCGAAAGCTTTGCCCGAACTGCCGACCTGTCCATAACCTGAGTATCCGTACACCACTTCTGGAAGTATGAGCTCGCAGTCATCGAAGCTAACCCATCACATGGCCACTCTGGTAGGGGATGCTTACCGGCCCGGTGCACGGCTGGAATCACAACCAACCCAGGTCCCCCCGAAGTAGCCAAGCAAGAAGTTTGGATGCGGTTCATCTCCGCGACCGTCGCTATGGTCTCCTCCAGGGGCTGGAATGCTGACGGATCGTCAGCAATCCACCGGTCGAAGACCACCGAAAAGGGGTCTATGGGGTTGTTCAGGAGTTCTTTCTCTTTGCCATCGGGTCTCCGCAGGATGATCCGGCCGGTTGAGTGCGAATAGACCAATGACCCGTTTTCGAAGACGAACTCGAACACCTTGGTATCATTCTGGAGGCCTTTGCCACCGCTGATCGTTATTGCCACTCTCCCAGTCCGTGCAAAGCGGCCAAACCCGCTCGCCAGACCGACAAAAGCACCAAAAGTGAGGAGCCCCGAAGGTGCGCCTTCGTGCCGTGTCATGAATAGGCGCCCTGAACGAACATCTACCTTGAAGCCGGGAACTATATGGCGGAGAAGGCTGAACGCATGGTAGAGATATTCGGCCCAGACCGACCCCATCGCCAGAAACGGAGCGCTGTTGACTGTATCCACAAGTCTGGTTTCATCCAGCCGGACGTCCAGCCATAGGAGTTCACCGAATTGGGCGCGCATCCAATGCAGATAGTGGGACAGGACCTTGACTACTGGAGCCATCAACCAATGATCGTCAACCACGACATTCAGGCCGTAGCAGGTCTCTCGCACCTGTCCAATCTGTGATGGCTTGCAGAGGGGCTTCTCCACAATGATCGTCTGCCCCCGATAGCCACCTCGGCTCACCCTCTTCAGTATGGACAGCGACTTGTCTGGAGGGACGCCAATGTACAACGACCGCGCAAGATTCAGCAGGTGGGCAAGACCTTGGCGCGATAGTGGCCAGATCCACTTGACCAGTCGCTGCACTTGAGGTAGGCATTGCGGAGCGACCACCACAAGAGGCACATCACCATAAAGTGGGTGCGCCTTCCCGCCGGCTAGGAGTCGTCGGATCACGTCACCGCCGCCGAAGATTACCATTAGCATGGCCATTACCGGTTTCATTTTTCCACTCCTTTCACGACTAGGGTTCCTCGTAGGTACTCTTTCCGACATTGTTATCCTATGAGAAACAGGCATCCGTTGTCAAGCCTTAACACTCAACAGCGAAAGGACTTACGGAAGTTCTGAGTCGCGCTCGATTGGACTCGCGAGGGAATGATGAACCTCTCGCATGAGCTAGACGCGAGGTTACCATGCGAACAAATGCATCCTACTAAACGAACACTTGGGAGCCCAATGGGGAAGAGAGTGCCTCGCCGGACTGGATACCACCGCTAAGTACCTGAGTGCGCGCACGAGAACCCATTGGTTTCTGAAGAGTTATGCGCTGTCTAGGGTATGTTGCCGTTTGGGCAATCGGGAGTAGACTTTTGCCACCCCAAGAGACGTGAATAGGAGAGAATTGAGACCGATGGCGGGTATAGGTTGTCACCAGCAACGCAGTATTCGGACTACAGCTTGAGCGCCGTCTCCATGTCGGTTACGAAATGGCTCACATAGCCACCGTTGACAGCTGCCAGAATCGCCTCTGTCTTGTCGACTGGATCACTTCGGCGCTTATTGCGTGCAATGAGAACCACCTTTGCCCCTGACTTGACGAGTTGTTGGAGTGTCCTGAGTCGGATGGCACTATAGATTAAGCAAGTCTCTTCCCCTCCATCAGTGGCCATCCGTGTCAGAGCCAATGGATTCCCTTCCCTATCCACAGGCCAGAACGCCACGTCACCGACCATTTCCTTCGGGCTCTTGATTCGCTCTGCATCGAGAACCCTCTTGAAGACACTGTTCGCGGGTGTTCCCACACCAGTTATGACCAGGTCGAGGCCTGACTTTGCCCCGGCCTTCAGCCTATCAGGGTCGGCAAGCTCGAGAACCTTCTTGTTCGATTGGCTAATGTCTTCTCGGTCGAGCTCAGCTTCAGATACCACCAACGTCGAACTCAGTCCGTATGGGGTTACCGTACACTTGGGAAGCCTATCACGAATCATCTCTGCCAGCCGGAGCACAGCAATGTTAGCGTTCCCTTCAAGTTCCCACCCATCCACCGGTGTAACGTTAAGTGCTGCGATGTTAATTATCTTGGACACGTTGTCTATATTCCCAATCAGTTCGTCCCAGAAACGGCTTTCCACTAGTTGTTTTACCGTTTCCCCGGTCGAGGATCCGCTTACGACTCCGATGTTTACCTCGGTCTTCCTGCTGTTTAGCAGGAGCTCCCGCAACAGGTGTAATAGGATCTCTGCTGCCACGAGAGCAAACATTGCGTTATCCGGAGAACCATCAGCGACGAACACCTGCACGTTCTGCCCGTAGACTCTGAGCCATTGGGACTGGATGGTGACTGCGAGCTTCTCCTCGGCTAACTTTCCCTTCAGAACAAGATAGCCTTTCTCAAAGGCTTCGTTGATCCGTTCCCTAAACGCGTTGACCCCGAGCTTCGGGTGAAGAGCTTGCCCGCATTCCTCAAGAGATTTTCCGTCACGAAAGTGTTGTCGTGCCTGCTCAAAGAACTTCTCCGTTAGCCGATCCACCTCGACCTTATTATGACGAGTCATTACATGACCTCCAGTTGCGGGTCTCTGTTGCCGCGAAAGGGATCACAATCATTGGCGGCGTTCCCATCTGTCCGGAGGAATTCTACACCTTGGGTTCGTGGCGCACAAGGGGTATGAGCTGCTGCCCGACAACTCCGAACCTGTCTTCGCTAAAGCTCCGACAAGGCAGGCTGCCCGGCGGTAGGTTAACAAGGGAGGCGCCGGCTGGTCGGCCGTCTTCCTGTTGACCAAGCACCAGGCGACGATTTGGTCCCGAAGGGAAGGTCGGTGCGGGTGCGTTTGGGAGGCTGGCGTATGCACGCGAGCGACGCGGCAGGGCGAGAAGTGAATGATCACCCTGGCATGTCGCTCAATTGGAGACGGCTAGTGAGGGAGGGCAGTACCGGCTTGGTTTTGGCGCTTCCAGCAGGGGTTCTGACGCCCTTGTCACCGATTCCGGCACCGGCGACGCGGATGCGACCGTATCTCTTGGGTGTTCTAAGGGCTTAGAAGGCATAGCGTCCAGCTTTGTAAAGCGGATGTTGTGGGTTCGATTCCCTCCGCTGGCTATTTTGACAATCGTTGCCAGGGGATGACAGCAAGCGACAGGCGTTGCCTTTATTCCGCAGGTTCCAAGACTTGGGGCGTTTTCAAAACGGTCTTCCGGCCGGTCCGTTTTGCCAATGGGTGACAATAAGTGACAGCGGTGGACTACAGTCCGTCACCGATTCCGGCACCGGTGTCACTGATTCCGTCACCGCTGGCACCGAAACCGGCACCGATTCATGCACCGGCAACCAGGCCGTTCGTGCCCGTGGCGACCTGCGGGCGGGTTTCGTCAAGGAAATCGAGGTCCGCGTCCTTGCCCTGCCGTGAGGGAGATTCCACAAAAGCAGCAGAATCTAAGAGCCCATCCGGTTCACGTCGAACGTGCCTCAGCGAGGCCTACGGTGGCCGGCAGGGCGCCGCGTACGCCATCGATGGATGCCTGTCGATCCAGCTTGTGCCATTTTTGACGAAGACCTTTGATGGCTGCGAACGACGATCTCCAGGCCACGACATACATGAATTGGCGGTAGTAGAACCGCTGAATTAGGATGACCCACAGGTGACGCAGTTTCTTGCCGTCCAGCAGAAAGGCGAAGAGGGACCCGCACAGGTCAAGGGCCAGGAACAGGAGGTAGCCGACCAGGATAGCGGTAAAGTCTCTTCGGAAGAAAGAGATCAATAGCACCAGATCGCCAATGGGTGCGAAGAGGGGAAAGATCAGTTGGAAGACCAGGATGTTTGGCAATGCGACCCAACCCAGGCTGCCGCGTCCGAAACTCTTCCGGTGCTTCCAAAGGCACTGGAAGGTCCCATAGCTCCAGCGGAACCTTTGGCGGAACAGGGCCGAGGTGCTCTCCGGTGCCTCCGTTTTCGAGCGGGCCAAGGGGGCGTACGCAATCCGCCCGCCATACTCTAAGACCGTAAGGGTCAAGTCCGCGTCTTCGGTCAACGTGCCGCCGGAATAGCCTCCGACGCGAGAGACGGTTTGCCGCCTCCATGCCCCCGTGGCGCCTGGGACGACTGAAATGCTGTTCAATGCCTCGAAGGCCCGACGGTCATAATTCTGGGAGGTGACGTATTCGACGTTCTGGAACAGCGTGAGCAGGTTCTGCGTGTTTCCGACATTGACATTGCCGCACACCGCGTCGACCTTGGGGTCGGCGAAGGGGGCGATGAGATGCCGGAGGGTCTGCCGCGAGACGATTGTGTCCGCGTCGAGGGTGACGACGTAGTCGTCCTTGGCTGTCTGGAAGCCCAGATTCAATGCCGAGTGTTTTCCGCCGTTTGGCCGGGAGATCAGGCTGATGCGATTGTCGGATTGTGCCATCTCCTGCACGATGGCGGCGGTGTCGTCCGTGCTGCCGTCGTCGACCACGAGCACGGTGAAGGTTGGATAGTCGCTATCGCAGACGGCCTCCAAGGTGCGTCGGATGACCTTGCTTTCGTTGTAGGCGGGGATCAGCACCGTGACGGGCGGCGTGTAGTCGGCCGTCCGCTGCTGGGATCGACGACGGATGACAAAGAACCCCAGCAGGAGAATCCGAAAGATCGAGACGGCCGTGGTCACCAGGAACAGCCACTTCAAGAACGGCCACCAGAGTTTGGTCACGGTTGAAGGGATGCGTCCGCCCATCGCCAGCACTCGCTCGCGAAGGGGTGCGGATGGCATGAGCGATTTTCGTGGCAGCCCCAACAGCTCGTTGAGGGTGACGAACCGGTATCCTTCTTTCTTAAGACGGGGAATAAGAATGGTCAGCGCCTGCACGGTTTGAGATCGGTTGCCGCCGCCATCGTGCATGAGAACCACTGACGAACCGCTGATCTTGAGTGTATCGATAACCCGTTGAACAATCACATCTGCCCCTGGCTGGGCATAATCGGCAGGGTCAATGTCGGCGCCGGCGATGAGGTAACCCTTCTTGCACACGGCATACAGGCGGGTCACTTCGTCGGGTTCCAGCGGCGAGGAAAGACCGAAGGGAGGGCGAAAGAGCAGGGTTTCTCGGCCGGTGCAGGACTCGATGATGCGTTGCGTGGCCGTCAGCTCCAAGTTCAACCGCACGTCTGATATGGCCTGAATATCGGGATGTGAGAAGGTGTGATTCCCTAACAGATGGCCCTCTGCCGCTTCTTGCTTGACCAGATCGGGGGTTTCCGATGCCCGTTCGCCGATTAAGAAGAATGTGGCCCGAACGTTATTGCGCCGGAGAACCTCCAGAACTTGGGGCGTCCATTCGGGATTGGGGCCGTCGTCGAACGTCAGCGCCACTTTGCGATCGGTACTGTGACCCATTTCCTTCACGGTGAAATAGCGGGGAAGTTCGCCGTAGCCGGCCCAGTCGATGGTCTGCCCGTCTACCGAGACGTCCCTGTTGCCGTCCCGGCGAAGCGAGTCGACCTTCAGCAGCTCGCCTTCGCCCTCGCTCAGGATCGTCTGCTGGCTCTTGACCGTTTCGAGGTCGGACGGCTGGAAATCGGCCGGAGAGTCGCAGGCCAGGATGTCCCAAACGCCGGGCTCCTCCTGCCCCAGCCGCCACAGGCCGATTCCACCGAACGAACCCTTCTTGACCGTCAAGAACTGGTTCCAGAAGGAAATCGCGTCCAGCAGCCACACATCGTGTTGGGATCCATCCTGGGCCTTGTACGAGAAATGGGTGTTGACGGAAACGCTTTCGGTCTTAACCTTGGCGCCGACAGATGCAGCCAGCCTCATGGCGTCGATGAATGTGAGGCTTTGGGTTTCCCTGTTGTCGCCGACTTTCCAGTCGTAGCCGTAGGCGCCCAGACCGACGATTATTTTCTCCGGCGGGATGCGATGGGCCATGGTCTCGATGCCGTCGACAAACCATTCCTGGCTGGCGATCGGGCCGGGCTGGCCGCCGGGGAAGTGCTCGTCATACCCCATGACGATGACAGCGTCGGCAATCTTGCCAATGGTTTCGTAGTCGAAGGCCTCGTCATTCAGGGGGAGATCGACCGTGACGTAGAGGTTATGGCGGTGGAAAGCGGCCACGAGGTCGGCCATCCAGTCCAGATAGAGATCCCGATCCTCGCTGCTGAGCGCCTCGATGTCCAGGTTGATTCCTTGGGCATGCGACTGGAGGATCTTGTCTACCAAGGTCTGAATGAGAATCGTTCGGGCATCCTCGTCCCGCAGCAACTCTGAGAATTCATCCGCATGCCAAACGCCTTCGACATCCACGTTCGCCAAGCGCGGAAAAAGCTGGACCTTGCCGTGGGTCAGCAGTTGGGTCACCTGAGGCTTGACCGTCTCGTGAAGCTTGCCGTCGGCCGTGCTGAGCGTGTACCAGTCCGGGACGACAATGTCCAACCGCTGGATGTTGTTCTTCAAAGAGGCCACGCTGGCGGGGTCATCCTGAATGAGAAAGGCGACGTGGAGGAAAGGTTTCTTGAAAAATGCCGGCTGACTCAACGGGTGCTGGACTGCGGGCTGGGTTGCCGGTTCAGAGTCCGCTGGCGCGGTTGTGGCCGGCTCCTTTGGCGCGTCCGCGGAGGCAAGCTCCGATTCGATGATTCTGTAACCGTTGCCATCCGGGCTCGAAAGACGAGGAACCCGATGCAGTTGTGGTTTAACGACGACGCTGAACACGAAACCGAGGATCAGAATCAATCCGACCAGGCATATGCCGGTGCAGATAAACAGGAATTTTTTCCACCTGATCCCGCTTGGGTCTTCAAAGACCATGGTTACCGCTCATGCCCAGGGAGTTCCACGCCGGAGTTCCGACTTAACCGACACCGTCGCTTCGACGACCTCCTGCTTAACGTATTACTACCGTCCATCGTTTCCTTAATTCTGCCTCGTTTTGGATCCTTAGCAAGCCAATTATGGATAGCTCCCCAGCCCTCGCTGGACCGCCTGCGGGTGGCAGGCCAAGTTCCACAGACTCACAACCCCTTCATTGTATCCGATGCTAACAGACGCGTCCCTATCCAAAACCTCTGCCGACTCGCAAGTCACGGCCACATAAGGTGTTGCAGTATGTCTCGTAACGGCCTGCAGGCAGGTTTGGTGCCGCTCAAGGCCGATGCTGGGCAGCCGCTCAACCGCCCCGGCTGTGTCGATGAGTTGGAGGTGGGTGTAGGTGTTCATCGTCAGACGGATGTCGCTGTGACGCATCAGCTCTTGCGCCATTCGCGGCACCACGCCGGCCTTGCTGAGCAGCGTGGCGAAGGTATGCCGAAGGCTATGGACGTCGACCGTCTTGCCATCGGCGGAATGACCGACCCGACGCTGGAACAGGTGCGTATAATAATCGTATAATAATTAATAGAGCTCACCAGAAGCGGCCATGACCGTCGGCACGCAACCTTCTGCCGATCATCATCCGCCAGACAAGAGACGAGGCGGTCTGTGATTAAGCGAAAGAAGGCAAAGAAGTCCGGAAGCGTTCGGCGTTTCTACTGGTGGGGATGGTTCAGGCGAGAGGCGTCTCCAGCGACATCGCACGAGGTCACGGGCTGTCTGATCGAAAGCCTAGAACCGCGTGTGCTGCTGTCGCACGCGCTGATGGCCACCCCGGATTTCGTGCTCTACAACAGCGGGATGGCCACCGCGGCCGACACGGCCAGCCCCATCGGCCTGACGCCTTCGATCATCCGCCACGCTTACGGGATCGATGCCGTCAAGCTGGGCTCGGTCGTCGGCGACGGGACAGGCCAGACCATTGCGATCGTCGACGCCTATAATGATCCCAACATTGTCGCCGATCTGCACGCCTTCGATCTCCAGTTCGGCTTGCCCGATCCTACCCTTACCCGGATCAGCCAGACTGGGTCAACGTCTCTGCCGAGAACCGATCCCTCTGGCAAGGGCGACTCCTGGGCTCTGGAAATATCCCTGGACGCGGAATGGGCACACGTGGTGGCCCCCCAGGCCAATATCGTGTTGGTGGAGGCCAACTCCGCCTCGCTCAACGACCTGATGACCGCGGTGAACACGGCGCGGAGGCGGGCCGGCGTCTCGGTGGTCTCGATGAGCTGGGGGGGCAGTGAGTCTTCTTCTGAGCTCTCGACCTATAATTCCTACTTCACTACGCCCTCGGGCCACATACCGGTGACGTTCGTGGCCTCCAGCGGCGACAGCGGCGCCTACGACTCGACAACCGGCGCAGTGGCGGCGGACTACCCAGCCGTGTCGGCCAACGTGCTGGCCGTCGGGGGGACGTTTCTCAGTACCGACGCCGCCGGCAACTACATCTCCGAGAGCGGCTGGGGCAACTATTGGCTGAGTAGTTACTATGGCGGCAGCGGGGGGGGCATCAGCACCGTTGTTCGCCAGCCCAGCTATCAGAGCGGCGTGGTCACCCAGAGCAGCGCCTACCGCACGGTGCCGGACGTGGCCTTCGACGCCGATCCCAACAGCGGCGTGGCCGTCTACGATTCATGGGACTTCGGCAGTTCCGCGCCCTGGGCTCAACTGGGCGGCACGAGCGTAGCCGCGCCGTCGTGGGCCGGTGTGATCGCTATCGCCGACCAGGGGCGCGTACTCCAGGGCCTCTCGACCCTGGATGGCCCCAGCATGACCCTTCCCAAGATCTATTCGCTGCCCAGCCGGGACTTCCACGATATTACCACCGGCAACAATGGTTACCCCGCTACCGTTGGGTATGACCTGGTCACCGGGCGCGGTACGCCGATCGTCAACCTGTTGGTGTCCGATCTGGCGGGCTTTGCTCCGGCTGCGCAGGCGCCCGCTCCGACCATCGGATCACTCGTGGTCAACCCTTCGTCGGTGACGGCCGGTGCGTCGGTCACCCTGACGGCCAGCAATGTGCAGGACACCTCCGCCACGATCAGTTCCGTCCGCTTCTATCTGGACACCAACGGGATCGCCGGCTTGCAGATCGGCTCCGATACGCTGGTGGGCAAAGGGACCCAGAACGGCAGCACCTGGTCCCTGTCGATTTCCACCAGCGGATTGGCCATCGGGAGCCACACCTACTATGCCGTCGCCACCGATAGTGCTAATGTCGCCAGCGATGCCGTTGGCACCAACCTGAACGTGACCCCCGCGGCACCAGGCAATGACAACTTCGCGAGCGGTACCGTCATCTCAGGAACGTCGCTCACGGTCACCGGGACCAATATCGGGGCGACCAAGGAAGCCGGCGAGCCGGCCATTGCGAGCAACGCGGGGGGCAGGTCGGTCTGGTACACCTGGACCGCGCCAGCCAACGGGAAGGTGACGCTGAACACCCATGGCAGCAATTTCGACACGCTGCTGGGCGTCTACACCGGCAATTCGGTCTCC
>Ga0187882_1002189_pt1 | contig 18376 bp, 14 predicted proteins | sample June2016WEW_19_1_3_FD_132991 | JGI IMG/M metagenome (GOLD analysis project Ga0187882, IMG submission 132991) | Peatland microbial communities from SPRUCE experiment site at the Marcell Experimental Forest, Minnesota, USA - June2016WEW_19_150 | ecosystem: Environmental > Terrestrial > Soil >... | reverse complement strand
CCAAGCGTTCGCTGTTCAACGGCTTGGCGCAAGTCATCGTTCAATCCACGAGGCGCCCCGGCGAGATCCGCATCGAGGCGGTGAAAGAGGGCTGGGAAGGTCCGGAATTGATGCCAGCCAAACTCGTGATCACCACCAAACAGGTGGAACCACGGCCTTGTGTGCCGATAGTGCGGGAGCGGTAAAGTGTTCTCATAGCTCGGTCAGGCCAAATGACTCTCCGCTTCCGGCGTTTTCTCATCGCGTTACTGTCTGTCCCATCGTTGATTGCCGCTGCTGGCGATGCGCCGTCCTTCGCCCCCCGCGTTGAGCAGTGGGGTGTTCAAGAACTGACGTTGCGATCGCAGCGGACGTACAACAACCCCTTCACGGACGCGAGCATTCAGGCGCGCTTCCGGTCGCAAGGCAAGGACATCGCAGTCGATGGCTTCTACGACGGCAACCACACATGGAAGGTCCGCTTCATGCCGGAGGCCTCCGGGACATGGACGTTCACGACGGTCTCGGCCGACCCGGATCTTGGCGGGAAATCTGGATCGTTTGTGGTGGATGCGCCCAGCTCAGGGAACCATGGGCCTGTCGTGGTGCACCACCAGCGCCATTTCGCTTATGCCGACGGGACGCCTTACTTTCTGCTCGGCACGACTCTATACAATTGGTTGAACCGCGACCCCGATCTCGAGAATCGCACGCTGGCCACGCTCTCGCGAAATCCGTTCAACAAGGTGCGCTTCTTGGTCTTCCCCAAGTGGATGGTCTTCAACCGTGTGGCGCCCGCGCGGTTCCCGTACCTGCAGCCGCAGCCCGGGAAGTTCGATCTCGACCGCTTCGACCCGGAGTTCTTCGCCCACTACGAATCCCGCATCCGCGATCTCGAGGCCCTCGGAATCGAGGCCGACATCATCCTGTTCCATCCTTACGACAAGTGGGGATTCTCGACCATGGACGAACGGCACGACGATGCCTACCTCAGATACGTCGTGGCACGGTTCGCGGCGTTTCGGAATATCTGGTGGACGCTCGCCAATGAGTTCGACGTGTTCCCGGTGCAGAAAGACTGGCGTCATCTCGGCGAGCTGCTCGCGAAGATCGATCCCTACGGACACCAGCGCGGCATTCACAATTGCTGCACCGCCTTCTACGACAACTCACAATCCTGGATTACGCACGTGATCCTGCAGGACATTACGGCCCAACAGCGGACCGCTTCCTCGCGCAACGATTCCTCTGTGGCTTTGGATGCCCGGAAGATTGGAAAACCCGTGGTGGTCGACGAGTACGGGTACGAGGGGAACAATGGCATGACATGGGGTAATCTGGGCCCGCGAGAAGCGGTCGAGCTGCACTGGGCGATCGCCATGGCGGGCGCGTACGGCTCTCACGGGGAGACGTATGTGAATCCGGGCCACCTGCTGTGGTGGTCTGTCGGCGGAGAACTCGTAGGTGCAGCTCCGGCCAGGCTTGGCTTCCTGAAGAAGATCATGTCCGGGGCGCCCTACAGCGACATGGAACCGGCGCCCGACCTGGTCACGAGTGGAAATCCGCTGATCACGGCGCTTGCCAAGCGGGGTTCCTACTACCTTTTCCATTTCGCTCAGGCCAAGGAAGCAGCCGACTGGAACATCGGATTCTTCGGTCCCGCCACGCCGTCGCGGCCACTGCCTGCGAAGCCGATCGGGCCTGGAACATGGAAGCCTGTTCCCGTACCGGAATTCCGCATCGGAGAAGGCACGTTTCGTGTCGACATGATCGACAGCTGGAACATGAAGGTGTACTTCCTTGGATACACCACGGGGCCTGTGCAGAAGTTCCAACCACAGATTGCTCCCGGCCTGATGAGATTCGTTAAGGTGGAACGAGCCGAGCCCGGCAAGCCAGTCGGTTCAGTAACCGAGTTAATGAACGAGTTCGGTTCCCACGCACAGTAGTGTTACGAACGCGAGCTCGATCTCCGCCGTCCACGGGCCGGCGACCCGAGTTGCATGATTTACCAGGATGAAGGCGCTCCAGTGAGAAGTTGGCCCGCCACCCGCCGACTCCATATACTGCGGGGAGTGTTGAGGCCGAACGAGATCAAAGGCCGAGGTCCGGCTCGGGTTGTTCGCGCCAAGCCGAAAGACCAGTTCGGAGCGTAGTGATGTCCCGTAGTCGCGCCCATAGGATTCATTTGGCATACTCTTAGGAGTCTCAGGAGTTCGATATGCATACGCATTGGAAGGTTCTTGTTCTTGCCGCGATTGGGCTTAGTGGTTGCGCCTGGCCCGCGGCGGTTCCCGCCGTGGAGAAACAAGCGCACGGCGCGTTGGTGCGATTCGACGCCGGCGTGCTGCGGCTTGAGGTTTGGTCCGACCGCGTGGTGCGGGTTACGTACGCCCCCGGCGCGGAGGTTCCAGCCATTCGCAGTCTGAGCGTGATTTCCGCTCCGACCGCCGCGCCTTTCGAGATCAAGGAAACGCCCGAGGCCGTCGTCCTCTCGACGCAGGCGTTGCGCGCGAGCGTCGATAAGAAGACCAGTCTCGTTTGGTTCCGTGATCTTGCCGGGAACACGATTCTCGAAGAGGCTGGCCCCCGCGAATCTACCGTCGGCGACAGCTTCGTACTGCAACCCGATGAACAGATCTACGGCCTGGGCCAGCACCAGGACGGCCGCATGAGCTATCGCGGCGCGTCGGTCCATTTGCAGCAGAAGAACATGGAGATCGGCATCCCCGTCCTCGTTTCGAGCCGCGGTTACGGCCTGCTGTGGGATAATCCCGCCATCACGGATGTCGAAGCCGGCGTCCAAGGCAAGGAAAACTCGCTGCGCTGGATCTCGGAAACCGGCAAAGCGATCGACTATTACTTCCTGTATGGCCCCAAAGCAGATGATGTGATCGCCGCTTACCGCAAGCTGACCGGCCCAGCGCCGCTGCTCGGGAAATGGGTGTGGGGTTTCTGGCAATGCAAAGAGCGGTACTCCACGCAGGCCGAAATGTTAGGAATCGTGTCGCGATTCCGCGAGCGCCATATGCCCCTCGATGGCATCGTGCAGGATTGGCAGTACTGGAAGCCGGGCGGTTGGGGATCGCACGAGTTCGATCCCGAGCGGTATCCGGATCCCAAGGGGATGGTCGACGCCATCCACAAGATGAATGCGCACATCCTGATCTCGGTGTGGGCGCGCTTCGATCTAGGCACCGCCAACGGGAAGGAACTGGAGCAGGCCGGCGCGCTCTACCCGCCCGTGGTTCCGAATGTCTATCCGAAGGGCGAAGGTAAGTGGTACGACGCCTTCAATCCTGAGGGCCGACGCATTTACTGGAAGCAGATCTACCAACGCCTCGGCACGATGGGGATGGACGGCTGGTGGCTTGACGCCACCGAGCCCGAGATCGGTGGAAAGTGGGGCGAGTATCGCGCGTTTCCAACAGTCGCGGGCCCGGGCGCAACGGTGTTCAACGCCTATCCCCTGATGACCACCACAGGCATCTACGAGGGTCAGCGCGTGCAGACGGACAGGAAACGCGTCGTCATCCTCACCCGGTCCGTGTACGCCGGACAGCAGCGCAATTCGGCCATCTCGTGGTCCGGCGACATCCAGGGGACCTGGGACGTGGTCCGCAAGCAGATTCCGGCGGGCCTCAACTTCTCGTTGAGCGGCATTCCGTACTGGAACACCGATATTGGAGGCTTCTTCGGCGGGAATCCCAAAGACCCGAAATACCAGGAACTGTTTGTGCGCTGGTTCCAGTTCGGCGCGTTCACGCCCATGTTCCGCGTGCATGGCACCGGCGCAGGCAAGGAGTTCTGGCAATTTGACGAGCCCACCCAGAAGACTCTGGAGAGGTTCGAACGGCTGCGCTATCGCCTGCTGCCGTACATCTACTCGGTCTCCTGGCAGGTGACCAGCAACGGCAGTTCCATGCTGCGCCCGCTCGTGATGGACTTCGCAAGCGATCGGGACGCGCTTACGGTTGCCGACCAATACCTGTTCGGTCCGGCCCTGATGGTCAATCCGGTAACCGAGCCGGGCGCTACCTCGCGCAGCGTCTATCTTCCCGGCAAAGCTGCCTGGTACAACTTCTGGACCGGCACGCGCGAAGCGCCAGGCCGCCGCGTCGATGCTGCCGCGCCGATTGAAACCATGCCGCTGTATGTGCCCGCGGGCTCCATCCTGCCGCTCGGGCCGGACGTCGAATACGTGGACCAGAAGCCGGCTGATCCGCTCGAAGTGCGCGTTTATCCCGGCGCGGACGGCTCATTCACCCTGTACGAAGACGCAGGCGATTCCTACGACTACGAGCGCGGTGCCTACACTAACATTCCGTTCCGCTGGAACGACGCTTCGAAAACGCTCATTATCGGAAAGCGCAACGGCGCCTACGAAGGTATGCTGAAGAAGCGCACCTTCCGGATCGTGCTCGTGGACGAGCGGCACGGAGGCGGCTTGGACGAATCCGCCGGGGCCCGCGTGGCGGCCTACTCGGGCGAGGAAGTCCGGGTGAAGTTGCCCTGAGATGGACCTCGGAATGAACAAAACAGGAGATTTCAAGTTGAACCCCAATCGGTTTGTGATCGCTTTGCTTTCGTTGATTGGCTCGGCGTCATTCGGACAACAATCGGGCAGCGCGCCCTATCTGGATCCGAATCTGTCGCCCGAGCGCCGCGCTGCGGATCTCGTTTCCTGCATGACGCTGGATGAGAAGGCGCTCCAGATGCAGAGCACCGCTCCCGCGATCGAGCGCCTCGGCGTGCCCGCCTACAACTGGTGGAATGAGGCGTTGCACGGTGTGGTACAGGGTCGCGCCTCCGTCTTCCCGCAGGCCGTCGGACTTGCCGCCACCTTCGATACCGGCCTGATGTACCGGGTGGCCGATATCATCTCCACCGAAGCGCGGGCCAAGTACAACGACGCCCTGATTCACCCAGGTGAGACAACGACCGCCATCCTTCCCGGCCGCACCGCCGGACTGACGTACTGGTCGCCGAACGTCAATATCTTCCGGGATCCCCGTTGGGGACGCGGCCAGGAAACCTACGGGGAAGACCCCTACCTGACCGGCCGCATGGGAGTCGCGTTCGTCACCGGGATGCAGGGCAACGATCCTCGTTGCCTAAAAGTCGTCTCCACGCCGAAGCACTACGCGGTGCATAGCGGTCCGGAGCCGCAACGGCACGTCTTCGACGCCAAGGTGAGCGAGTCCGACCTGGTGGACACGTACCTGGCGGCGTTCCGGGCCACCGTCGTTGAAGGCAAGGCCGACTCGATCATGTGCGTCTACAACTCCGTGAACGGCGTGCCCGGCTGCGCCAGTGCGGACCTGCTGCAAAAGCGCTTGCGGGAACAGTGGGGCTTCCAGGGCTACGTCGTGAGCGATTGCGGCGCGGTGGGCGACATCTACCGGAATCACAGATACGCGTCCACGCTGGGCGGCGCGGCCGTGGCGGCCGTCAAAGCGGGCACGGACCTCACCTGCGGCACCGAGTATCGAACCCTGGTCGACGAGGTGAAGGCCGGCCACATCACCGAAGCCGAGATCAACCGCTCGCTGGAGCGGCTCTTCGTGGCGCGATTCCGTCTGGGCATGTTCGATCCCCCGGAGCGGGTTCCGTATTCGAAAATCCCGATCTCCGAGAATGATTCGAGCGCACACCGGCAAGTGGCGCGGGACGCGGAGCGCGAGGCGATCGTACTGCTCAAGAACAGCGGCGTGCTGCCTCTGGGCAAGTCGGTGCGCAAGATCGCGGTCATCGGCCCATCCGCCGACGACCCCGTTGCGCTGCTGGGGAGCTACAGCGGCATCTCGTCCAAGCAGGTGACCCCGCTGGAAGGAATCGAGCAGCAGTTCCCGGCCGCGCGAGTGCGGTACGCGCTCGGCGCCACCTACACGGCCAGTACGCAGGCGTTGGTTCCCTCGACGGTTCTGACGCAGCCGGATGGCAAAGGGAGCGGACTGCTGGCCGAGTACTTCGACAATCCCGACCTCCAGCGAGAACCGAAGCTCCGCCGGGCCGAGCGGCGCGCGTACTTCGATTCGGATATGGAAGAGCCCGCCGTGACCGCGGCGGTTGGCCGAGTGAAGTATTCCCTGCGTTGGACGGGCACGCTGACAGCGCCGGCGACGGGCGAGTATGATCTGACCGTTCGCACCGGGATGTGGAACCGCACCGGTAAGGCCCGGCTGTTCCTCGACGACAAGGAACTCACCTTCGGCTCCGGTCCTTCCACTCAAATGACCTCGACACAAACGGCGCAGCCCCCCCGGCGCGGCGCGTACGCCCGCGTCCCGCTGGAGGCCGGCCGGAAGTACAGTGTGCGGGTCGAGTACCGGCAGACGGCTTCCGGAGGATCGGTTCAACTCGGCTGGATTCCGCCCGCCAACCTAGCCCTTGCCGAGGCCGAGACGCTCGTGAAGGATTCCGACGTCGCCATTGTCTGCGTCGGTTTGAGTTCCGCGCTGGAAGGGGAACAGATGCCGGGGCTGAACATCCCCGGATTTCTTGGCGGCGACCGCACCAGTCTGGACCTGCCTGAGCCGCAGGAAAACCTGGTGAAGGCGGCGACCGCCGTCGGCAAACCGGTGGTCGTCGTGCTGACCAGCGGCAGCGCCATCGCCGCGAATTATGCGGCGGAGCACGCGACCGCGCTACTCGAGGCATGGTACGGCGGCGAGGAAGCCGGGACGGCCATCGCGGAGACGCTGGCCGGCGTCAACAATCCGGCGGGCCGTCTTCCGGTGACGTTCTACAAGAGCGTGGATCAACTGCCCCCATTCACCGATTACGCCATGAAAGGCCACACCTACCGGTATTTTAAGGGCGATCCCCTTTACACGTTCGGCTTCGGGTTGAGCTATTCGACTTTTGCGTATTCGGGTCTGAGCGCGAAGCGGACGCCGAAGGGCGCCGAGATCCGCGCGACCGTCAAGAATACTTCGGCCCGGGAGGGCGATGAAGTGGTGCAGCTATACGTCGGAGGCGGCTCTGGAGAGGAAGCGCCGATACGAAGTCTGCGCGGATTCCAAAGGGTTCATCTGCGTGCGGGCGAGAGCCGTCAGGTGAGTTTCACACTCGGTTCCGACGACCTGCCGAAATCCAAGAAGGTGGATATCAGCGTCGGCGGCGGACAGCCCGTTGGAAACATACCGCACGCGCGGGGCACGCTGTAGAGTCGGCGCGGGCCGGAGGCGGTCCTGATGTCGTGGGGAGGTTCTTGGATCGGCTCCGGTTCGTGCTCACGTTTTCGTCACTTCGCCTTGCTGATGATCCCGGCAAAGCCGCCGCCCCGAGCGAGCGAAAGCGGCAGAACGGATTCCGCGTCCACGTCACGCGTGGATTCAACCACAGCCTCGTACTCGGACGAGTCCGCTTTGTCAGCAAAACCGCGCAACGTCAATCTTCCCTTCCCGAGGAACTTCAGCCGCGCCGGCAATTGCTCTGCATCATCGCCATTCATTGCGGCAAGATACCAGCGTTCACCCGAACAGCGAGCTATCACGATGGACCTGCCGACTTCGCCCGAGAGTACGACGCCTTCATCCCACACTGTCGGCATTTCGCGAAGGAACTCGATTCCAGCCCGTCCGCGATAGTTCTTCGGCCTGTCGCACAACACCATCAACGGACTCGGATAAATCACCGTCATCGCAAGTTGGCGCGCCCGGGTGCCCATGACGTCGGCAGGCACGGTGGTTCTGAAAAAGTCAGCCCAGTGTGGCGCTACCTCTTCACCGAGTCCGGCACATTCACAGCCGTCGAGCCGTTTGTCGCCGCCGCTGATTCGAAAGCGACGCTCGCGGTCGCATGTTGTTGCGCGAGCTCCCGCTCGCCTTGCCGGTGGGCCGCGTGCTTGACGGCTCGTACCGAGGCGAGCGGTAGAGTCCGCTCACGCAACTCCCGCAGTTTCAGATTGTTCGGGTTGCCCGATGTCCAACCCGCCAGCAGTTCGTGAGAGATGTTCGCCCACCGGTAGATCGGGCAAAGGGAATCCTCCGCCGCAAAAATGAGCGGAGCGCTCTCTTCGGCAAGCAGATCCGGAATTTGCCGATTGATGCGGCGAAAGCAACCAGCAAAAGCTCTTTCTTGCCCTCCTTGCCACCTTCGTGCCCATGGAAGATCGCAGCGGTTCGGCCGCGTTGAAAGGCCGAGGCTGGTTGGAATCAGCCTGGACGGGGCACAGGCCGACCGCGCGAACGTCACGACGGAACTTGCCTTGTATCCCAGTTTCCTCGAGCACAGGCGTTGCAGGATTGCGTGCGAAAGCGCCATACGCGTGCCTCTCACTGGCCGCCTGTCCCGGAACGCGCGGCTCTTTGACCGGTCTTGCAGCCGTCAGCCGTTTGCAGTGGAGCGGAACGGGTACGGTGTCGTCAGCGGCTTTGGAGTCTCGTTCTGGCGCGACGCAGTCGCGGCTCAACGCGGAGTACTGCCGATTGACTTGATCCCTAGCGACGACAAGGCGCTCCAGTCTTGCGCGTCAACGTCCCTTCGGCATTTAGCGCAGAAGGCTGCCCACGGTAACGTTGCGAGACGCCTGAGGCCGATATCGCCGGTGCAAAGCTGGCATGTGCCGTAGCTCTGCGCCTCGATCCGGCGGAGCGCCGCCCGTATCCGAAGCAGCAGGGCGCATCGGTAGTTCAGCTTCCGGAGCGCCACTTCGTAACCGATTGCGCCGGTCATCTCATCCAGGCGACCCACGAGCTTCTTGATGTGAGCGGGTCCGCGCTTCCAGAGCAACTCCTTGGTCAACGCGCGGTCTAGGTCCTAGGGCCTCCAACGCCGTTCTGTGCTTCTTCATCGCCGCTGGCTGCATAGTCTCTCCGGTTCAGCTTACATCAGGTCCGACGACTGGCGGCCCTAAACCTCAGACTCGCCCCCAACAGCCGACTTCGTTCCCTCCGGCGAGCAGTCCACACCGAACCAACTCAGCCTTGGCCCGTGCGGTAATGTCACTTTGCATGCGCGGTTCGAACCGGTTGTCGAAAACAGGTGTCCGCTGAATCACGTCTAGCCGGCCACCGAATAGGCGCTGACCAGAGACTGTTCGGCTTCCCTCATGGTCTCGTCTGTCTTTGCCGGAGCGGGATAACCCAGTCGCTTCACCCGTTCCTTGAAGTGCGGGCGCAGAGCGCTGTACTGGATCTCTTCGGGGTGCTCCTGGAGAAACCGTGCGACCGCTCCCCAGGTCGCACCCTTGCCAGCTCGCTCCAGCCACTCGCACCGAAGCCAGTCCCGCACCGTTCCCTTGGTCACGCCCAATCTGGCCGCCACCTCTTTCTGAGACTCGCGCAACTCCTCCAACGTCATCCCATCGACCAACTCGCCAAGCCACTTCTTCAGGGCCGGCAGCCGTTCGGGCGGCAGCGGACCACTGAACTTTTTCACGAACAAGGCCAACGATTCGACGGGAACTCGGGCGTGCTCCGTCCACAGGTACCACTTCCAGATCCAACGCCGGACCTGGCGACCCGTGACCCCAAGCAAGCCCGCAACATCCTTGCACTTAAAGCTCTCCGTCTGGTGGTCGGCAGAGTAGCCACGTCGGCGGGCGAAACTCCAGATTGTCGACGCCGGACGCTCCAACTCCTCCGCGAGCAGCCGGAACGTCGATCCTCCCAGCGAGTTGAGCACGAACGCTTGCTCACCCTCTCGAAGTGGCTTTCGAGGTCTGGGTTCCGGCGTTCGCAGCCTAATCCGGTTGAGTTCCTGGACGATGCATTGATCGGACAGGTCGGGCCGCACCAATCTGATCGCCCTCTTCGCTTCGCCAACACCTCCCTTCAGGTACGCCGCTATGAGAACCTGGCGCAGTCTGTCCGTCCACCGAACCCGCGCACGGTGCCTCCGTTGCTTCGTGCGCTCGCGGACTACCTCCGTCAGGTCTGCTGGGACAAGTTCGTTCGCTCTACCGCGCCTACGCTGTGGACGCACCCCTCCGTTCAGAACGATCAGGCGCCCGCGCGGAGGCGCCTCTACCGCACTAGCATGGCACGCCTGTTCCTGTGGCAGTGCCCCCATAAAGCCTCCCTGGTTCGCATTCCGACACGTCCGCCACGGACCCCCTACTGACAATCGGGCCGGCCAGCGTGAAGGCGATAACCTTCGTTACACGGGATCGCGAGAGTGCCCGCTCTGAGATTCGACACCAGCCAACAACGCCCAGGCCGCGGAACTATTCGTGAGAGACACGACTCGCAACGATGCGTTTGCACACAGCCGGAACCCTTCTGGGGATGCTTACAACAGGGCCCTTTCAGCGCGTGGCGCGCATCTGTGCCCAGTCTCTCCGTCGCGGCTTGCCGGCCGATGGGGAGGCGATCCGGAATGCAACCGCAATCTGCGAGACGCGACGGTTGACGCCCCGCACTACGCCGAGACCTCTGTTGCAAGATCTCGGTAAATGTAAGAAACTACCTATATATAGTAACAGGCTATGCCGACTGCGTCTGCGCAGATTCTGGAGATCGCAAAACGACAGCGCATCATCCGCCCTCGCGACCTCGCCGCCCGTGGCATCGCACGCGAGCATCTGATCCGACTGCTGCGGAGGGGCGTTCTAGCCCGGGTGGCTCGCGGCATCTACATGCTCGCCGGCGCTCCTCCCACTGTGCATCACGGCCTCGCACTTGTCGGCAAGCAGGCTCCCGACGCGGTCGTGTGTCTCCTCTCGGCGCTGCAGTTCCACGGTCTGACAACCCAGCAACCGCGCGAGGTCTGGATCGCGGTCGGCGTGAAGGCTCACAGGCCAACGATCGGCTGGCCGGCTGTCCACGTGGTCCGCTTCTCAGGCGCCGCGCTGACCGATGGCGTAGAGAATCACAAGATCGAGGGCGTTCCTGTCCGCGTCTACGGCATTGCCAAAACGGTTGCCGATTGCTTCAAGTATCGGCGGAAGATTGGCATCGATGTGGCCATAGAGGCGCTGCGGGATGCGCCGCGAAAGCAGGTCTCAACGGATGAGATCTACCGCTTTGCGAAAATCTGCCGGGTCGCGAATGTCATCCGGCCCTACCTGGAGTCCGCCGCCTTGCGGTTCTGAGTTGTCTATGCCCAGAACTATGCTCACCTGGAACAGGCATGGCCAAGCTCGCAAGACAAGATCAAATGCTTTGCATGCAGGGAGTTAGCTCTACCACGGAACGACCGAACCCCTGGTTCCGGGCAAACGGGCTCGCCGCGGTTGGTGCGCCAAGTAATTGAAGGGATTGGTCGGGGCGAGTGGATTCGAACCACCGACCTCCTGGTCCCGAACCAGGAGTTCGGGGGTTCGATTCAGTCCGGGGGTACGAAAAGACCGGCAACTCGCGCGACGTGGCTGCAAAAACAGCCCACCCAAACGGGCATCAACAGCGGATCGGGCAGTCCCACATGGAACGTCGCCACTCTACAAGCTCGTGCAGCCCTCATCGCGCTCTAGCTTGGCTGGGAGGCAGGGATTCGAACCCCACCTGGGGCGATCACCACTGGTTCAGTGCTAGAAGCTGGCATTCTACCACTGGCTCACACCCCCTGGCCGGCGCGGAAGACGATCGAGTGCTTCTCTTGCTTCAGAATCCAGTCATCCAGTTCCTGAACCGACAGGCCTCGTGATCGAGATTTCAGGAAACGGAGGATCTCGAGCTTCGGCCACGCCACGCACTCCCAAGTGTTGCGGAATGGGTTGTTGTGGACTGCCCTCCTCCGCTGTTCGGCTTCCGCCTGTGCTTCACCCTGCCAGCGGGGCAGGAGCTTGCACGCTACATCGACATCGTTTGGCCTCTCAGCGCCACCGACGAAGCTGCCGAACACGACCAGGATGTCGATCCGATAGGCCCAGGCATCATTGGCGTTGATCAGTGTGGCCCGTTCCACCAGTTCCGAAACCAGCCGCTCGGCGCTACTGCGAAGCAAAGGCTTGGCCGCGGTCGCCTGTGCCAAGGCGCTACCCTTCAGCGACGGCTCAAGGTGGCCATTTACTGTTGTGATCAGGCCCAAGCGCTGGAGATCAGCCAAGGCACGGTCGGCGATTGGCTCGGAGCAGTTGAGAACTTCCTTGGCCCACCGCAGTGATATCGGTCGCCCAACCGTCTCGCGCATCAATTGGCGGATCTTGACGGCTGGGAATCCGGCGATGGTCTGGTTCGCATCGATCCGCATACTGCCCACTCTTCAATCGGGCCGCCTTCTCCACCCGCCGGGAAGCGCTCGGCCACCACCTTCGACCCAGGCGATTAGTCTCCCTTCCTCGACACGCATCTGGCGGCCAAGGCGGACGACTGGGAGGAGACCGGAACGGCCCATCTCGTACGCCCGTTGTAGAGAGACACCCAGGCGTTCGGCCACTTCCTGCATATTCAGCAGCCGTAAGTGCGGAAGCTGATTGGATACCACCGATAGGATCTTGGGGGAGGCGCCCATGGCTGTGTTTTACTGCTCCTCAAAGGTTTTGTCAAAAGCGCGGGCGTTCGAATGGTGAACACCAATCTCAGGCATAGTCCGCCAATCTCAGAAGAACTCAGTCGACTCGCTTGCTCGCCGGCCTTGGAACCCGGCTACAATCAGGCGAGAGACGGCCTCAACGATCCGCGAGGGTTCCGGCCGCAACTCCTGCAGCCGGTGGACGGAACCACAGCCGTCCTGCGGCGCTCTGATTATGCCCGGACAGATCATTTTCCGAGCTCGGAACATTTGGCTCGTTCGCGTCTACCTTGGGTGCGACGCCTCGGGCAAACGCGTCTACGAGAACAAGACTATCCACGGCAACAAGAAAGACGCGGAGGGCTACCTGAACGAGGCGCTACGCCGGCGGGACTTGGGTGGCACCGAGACCGCCGCGCAACGAACGGCGATCAACGAACTGCTGGACGACCTTCTGACGGATTACCGGATCAATGGGAAGGACTACGACTGGGCGGAACGAAAGGTGAGACTCCGCGTGCGACCGTTCTTCGGCTCGATTCAGGCCCGGAAGCTTACTACGTCAGTGGTCCAGCAGTTCATCGAAAAACGCCAGAAGGAAGAAGCGGCGAACGCGACCATCAATCGGGAGTTGGCCATCCTGAAACGAGCGCTGAATCTCGGGCGCAGGCACACGCCGCCAAAAATATCCCGCCTTCCCCACATCCCTATGCTGGAGGAGAACAACGTTCGCAAGGGCTTCTTTGAGCACGATGAGTACTTGCGCATGAAACAGGCGCTACCTGAAGACATCCGACCACTACTGGTTTTTGCCTATCACACCGGCTGTCGCAAGGGAGAGATCCTCTCCCTGCGATGGGACCAAGTGGATCTCTCCGAACGGTTGGTGCGACTGCACCCGGGGACAACGAAGAATGACGAGCCCCGGGTAATCCCCGTCGCCGGCGAACTACATGAAATGCTCGAAGCGCAGAAGCGGACGCGAGACGCCGAGTTTCCACACTGTGAGTTCGTCTTCTCTCGGGACGGCAGGCCGATTCGGAATTTCCGCAAGTCCTGGGATCAAGCGTGTATCCAGGCAAGACTGGTCACCAGCTCCGGCGCTGCATCCAGAATGTTCCACGACCTGAGAAGAACCGGAGTCCGGAACCTGATTCGAGCCGGGGTGCCCGAGAAGACGGCCATGGCGATCAGCGGCCACAAGACCAGGTCCGTGTTCGACCGCTACAACATCGTCAGCGAAGGCGACCTCAAAGACGCCGCGGAGAGGCTCGCAGCCTACCTGAGCGCGAAGTCGAAACCGGCTGCGAGGGGTCGTCAGAGGGAAAGTTCGCACACTATACGCACACAACGCAACCGGACCTAAGGTGGAATCGAAGTTGAGGGAATGGAATCAATTCCTTTTTTTTGTTGGTGCTGGAGGTGGGGGTCGAACCCACATGCCCATTGAAGGGCGCGGGATTTTGAGTCCCGTGCGTCTGCCAGTTCCGCCACTCCAGCGCGGCTACAAAAAGATGGTAGCAGAAAAGCGCCGTTACTTGATCGCGCCGCAGTTCTTCAGCCAGTCGGCCAAGCGGTCGGGCCACGTCGAGAGGATGGGGTCCTTCTGCGCCAGGCCCACGCCGTGATTGCCACGCTCGTAGATGTGCATCTCGGCGGGGACGCCTGCCTCGCGCAGCGCGAGGTAGAACAGGACGCTGTTCTCCGGCGGCACGGTCTTGTCCCCATCGGTATGGAAGAGAAACGCCGGGGGCGTTTGCGGGGTCACCTGCTTCTCGTTCGACAGCAGTTCCACGAGCTTCGGATCGGGGCCGTCGCCGAGCAGGTTCCGCCGCGAGCCTTTGTGCACATACTCGCCGTCGAGGGAAACCACCGGATAGGCCAGAATCATGAAGTCGGGCCGGCAACTGACGCGGTCGGTCGGGTCCGAAGCGTTCGGGTCGCCGGCATCGAAGTGCGTGCCCAGAGTCGAGGCCAGGTGGCCTCCGGCGGAGAATCCCCAAATGCCGATGCGATCGGGCGCGACGCGGAATTCGGCGGCCTGCGCGCGCACCGTCCGGAGCGCGCGCTGCGCGTCGCCCAGCTCGATTGGGTGGTGATAGCGCGGGCCGAGCCGGTACTTGAGCACGAAGGCCGCGATACCGCGCGCGTTCAGCCACTCCGCGATCTGCTTCCCCTCGTGATCCATGGCCAGGTGCCCGTAGCCGCCACCCGGACAGACCACCACGGCGGCGCCGCTGGCCTTGTCCTGCGGCACAAGGTACACCGTAATGCTCGGCTTATCGGCATCATCGCTGCCGAGTGCGCCGGGCGCGCCGCCGGGCCACAGCAGCCTGGTCTCCGGCGTTTGAGCTAGGGCCGCCGCAGCGGTCAGAAGGATCCCTGCAACCGTCCGCTTCGTCATATCCTGTCAGGATACTCCGAGCGACGGCCACACCGCCTTCCGCTTCTCCCGGAACGCTCGCACTCCTTCACGGAAATCGGCGCCCTCGAAGACGGCCTTGCGTGCGCGCCGCGCAAGTTCGCCGGTCGCGCTCGATTCCAGGCCGCGCGCTGCATTGACGAATGCCATCCCGCACCGGATGGCGTCGCGGCTCGATGCGGCCAGGCCGGCGGCGATCTCCCCGGCCCGTTCGCCCAACTCGAGCGACGGGACGACGTGATGCGCCAGTCCCCACGCCGCAGCATCCTGAGCGCCGAAGATCCGCCCGGTGAGTGCCAGTTCCAGCGCGCGCCTTTCGCCGATGGCCAGCGCCACTGCGCGGTAGACCACGAACGGCCACAGGCCCAGGCGGATCTCGGTGAGGCCGAAAGTGGCCTCCTGCGCCGCCACGACCACGTGCGCATTCGCCACCAGGCCCAGGCCTCCGCCGAGCGCCGCGCCGGAGACGGCTGCTACCACCGGCACGGCCAACCGCGAACCGATCGTGAACAGCTCCTCGTGAACCCTTGCGTGCTCGCCGGGGTCGCCTTCGAGCGCTTCGTCCAGATCCATCCCGGCGGAGAAGACGTTGCCATTGGCGGCCACGAGGACGGCGCCAACCGCGCGGTCCTGCTCCGCGTGGCGAAGCGTCTCGGCCAGCTCGCGGCACATCGCGAGCGCGAGGGCGTTGCGTTTCTCCGGCCGGTTCAGCGTCAGGTGCAGAACGCGCTCCGCCAAGCGAACCTCAAAGTTCGTGCTCATCGACATTGATCTCCATGCGCAGCAGCGCGGCTCCGAAGGTCTTCCCTTGCGCATCCACGCGTAGCGAGATGGCGCCGCCCCCGCCAAGCGCCTCGTACAGCAGGAAATTCAGGGCGCCGAGGTTCGGCAGCTCGTAGCGCTCCACCCGTCCCTTCACCCGCGCGCCGAAGAACGCCTTGACGCGCTCCGTCGTGACCTCGCGGAGCAGAACGGGGTAATACCGGTCCTCGCGGGCGACCACGCCGATATTGGCGATGTCGCCCTTGTCGCCGGAGCGGCAGTGCGCGATGCGCGCGAGCGGAACCTTCATTCCACCACCTCGACCGTCGCCTCGATCTCCGCCCGCGGCACGAGCGCCGGCCAGTAGGCCACCACCTCGCGCACCGGCGGACGGCCGTCGCCGTAACCCGTCGCCCCCGGCGGGCCACTGAGTACCAGCGGAACCAATTCGCGCGTGAAGCGCTCGACCGCGGCCCGGTCCTGGCCGCGCACACCGATCCGTAGTTCGACCTCGGGCGGATCGCCGGCCGGCGCCGCGGCGGGGCCGTGGCACGCGTCGACCCCCAGAAACTCGGTCTCGATGCAGTCGAACTCGAGTCCGAGTTGCCGCAGCCGCTCGCGCACGATGCCATCCGCGCACCTCGCCTTCTCCAGCGCTTGCGGCCAACTGTACACCAGCGTGCCGATCGCCTTCCAGCCGGCGAAGTAGCTCAGTGAGACTTTCAGGCTGCCGGTCCGCGGCATCCCGCGCGCGCCCGAGATGCGAACGCGGTCGCCGCCGAGGTCATCAAGGCGAATGGAAGTGAAGTCGACCACCACGTCCGGAGTGATGTAGCGCCGCGGGTCGCCGATCTCGTAGACCAGTTGTTCCTTGACGCTAGCCGCGCTCACGCGCCCGCCGGTGCCTGGGTGCTTGGTGACGACGAATGTCCCGTCCGGCTCGGCCTCCAGGATCGGATAGCCGATGTTAGCCAGGTCCGGAATACTCCGCCAATCCGCCTGAGAGTTCCCGCCGGTGCACTGGGCCCCGCACTCGATGACGTGGCCCGCCACGACGCCGGCCGAGAGCAAGTCCCAATCCGATTCCCTCCAGCCGAAGCGATGGATCATTGGGGCAAGCGCCAGCGCGGCGTCGGCGCAACGGCCGGAGATAACGACGTCCGCGCCGGTCGCGAGCGCTTCGGCCAATGGAAACGCGCCGAGGTAGACGTTCGCGCTCAGCACGCGGTCGCGGATCTTCCGGAGCGGCTCGCCGTTATCGAGGTTGCGCATCTCGCAGCCCCTGTCGAGTAGCTCATCGATCCGTCCGAAAACGTCGTCGCCGCGGACCACCGCGACCTTCAGCTCCGGCGCCAAGCGTCGCACCTCGTGCGCGCAGGCCACCGGGTTCACACCGCCGGCGTTGGCGATCACCTTAATGCCGCGTTCGCGGATGCGCCCGGCAAGGCGCGCCACCAGGGGAGGGAAATCGCGCGCATAGCCAAGAGCCGCATCCTTCCGCTTCTGCTTTTGGAGAATCGACATCGTGAGCTCGGCCAGGTAGTCCAGCGTCAGGTAGTCGATCGGCCCTTGCTCGACCAGGCGCACCGGGGCTTCCAGCCAGTCACCCCAGAAGCCCTGCCCGTTCGCGATGCGGATCATATGAGAAGCCGGTGGCGGTCAGCCACCAGCCGACAGAAACTGCCCAGTCTCCAAGACGGCGTGCTCGCGATGCCCTCGGTAAGACGTAACTTCCAGCACGAAGGAGAGGACGGCGCGGGTGTCCTTCGGGTCGATCACCGCGTCGCAATGCCCGCGCGCCGCGCCGTAAAGCGCGTCCAGCCAGCGTTCGTAATTGGCGTGCGTCTTCTCGATGGCGCGCTGGAGTTCCTCGGGAACCGGCTGCCCGGCCGTCCTGTGCTTTTCCAGTTCCGCGCCATGCAGCGCTTGCACCGCCGAATCGCCTTCCATCACCCCGATGCGCGCGGTCGGCCAACTGAAGGCGAAGTGCGGATCGAATCCCTGAGAGGCCATGGCGTAGTAGCCCGCGCCGCTGGCGTGGTTCAGCGTGAGCACGATCTTGGGCACGGTGGCGCAGGCCATGCTCTCGACCATCTCGGCGCCGGCGCGGATAATGCCGCCCGCCTCGGCCTCCAGCCCCACCATGAAACCAGAAACGTCTTGCAGGTAGATCAGCGGCAGGCCCAGCCGTTCGGCCATCTCGACGAAACCCGCCACTTTGTGCGCCGAGTCCGTGTACATGATCCCCCCGACCCGGGGGCCACCGGAGGTCTTCAGGAATCCGCGGCGGTTGGCGATCAGAGCGACCGGACGGCCCGTCAGCCGGGCCTCCGCGCACAGCACCTCGGGCGCGAACTCGGGCTGGAACTCGAGGTAGTCCCCCGCGTCGCAGATGCGGAAGATGATCTTTTCGATATCGTAGGGGAGCCGGTGGTCGGCCGGCAGGATCTCGTACAGAGTCTCGGCGGGACCGCCGGGCGGCGCGCCCTGGGGCGCACACGGCGCGGGAGGCAGCTCACGCACCTTCTGCCGGACCAGCGCCAGGCAGGCCAGGTCGTCCTTGGCCATGTAGTGCGCCACACCGCTGGTGGTGGTGTGCATTCGCGCGCCGCCGAGCGATTCCGCGTCGATCACCTCGCCGGTCGCGCCTTTCACCAGGTTCGGCCCGCCCAGGCCCATGAAACTGGTCTTGTCGACCATGATGATGGAGTCGCTCAGTGCCGGCAGGTAGGCTCCGCCCGCCACGCAGGAGCCCATCACCGCCGCGATCTGCGGCACCCGCAGCCGGCGCCGCATCAGCGAGTTGTAGTAGAAGAT
>Ga0187882_1002185_pt1 | contig 18401 bp, 16 predicted proteins | sample June2016WEW_19_1_3_FD_132991 | JGI IMG/M metagenome (GOLD analysis project Ga0187882, IMG submission 132991) | Peatland microbial communities from SPRUCE experiment site at the Marcell Experimental Forest, Minnesota, USA - June2016WEW_19_150 | ecosystem: Environmental > Terrestrial > Soil >... | reverse complement strand
CAAGCGCATCCTGCGCACCGAAACGGCCGGGCTAGTCGGCCTGAGCCTGATCCTGTACGAGTGGGGTGACCTGGGTGGAGCCATCAGCGCCTGAAAAGGAAGATGTGGGGCGTCCCAGAAGGGTCGCCTTTTTCACGCTTGGCTGCAAGGTCAACCAGCAGGAGACTGCTGCGCTTCAGGAGTTGTTCCGGGAGAGAGGCTACGAGATCGTAGGGTTCGACAGCCCGGCTGAAGTTTACATAATTAATACGTGCACCGTCACCCACCTGGCCGACCACAAGTCACGGCAGATGATCCGCCGGGCGGTGGGTCGTCGCCCGTGCCCGGCCGACGCCGATGGAACCCCGACGCAGGAAGCCCGGGGCGGGGCGGCAGTGACCGCCGTAGTGGGGTGTTACGCCCAGACGGCGCCGGAAGAGGTGCTGTCCCTGGGGGTGGATGTGCTGGTGGGCACTCAGGATCGGGGACGGATCGTCGACTTGGTGGAGCAGGCTGCCAGGGATCAGGGGTCGGAGGCAAGAGGTCGGAGGCCGGAAGAAAGCGAAAAGCATATGGGAAAAAATCTGACCCCCGGCCTCCGGCCTCCGGCCTGTGCGCCGGCGTGCTTTCCTCCTCCTCCGGGCTTACAGTCCGGCCTGAACGCCGCCTCTGAGGCTTCGCCTCAGGCTGAAAGCACGGCGGCACACCGGGAATGCGGAGCACAGGAGCGCGCCCAGAGGGCACCCGCGAAGCCTCAGAGGCGGCCTTCCGATTCGGGCGCCGCGCCCTCGACGGATACCGCAGGGGACACGCCTGTCACTGCCTGTCACTGGTGCGGTGCTGCGCTCTGTATTGTCTCCCCTTTATCGGAGGCGGCCGGTTTCGAGGAGTTGCCAATCCCCCGGCCCCGCAACCGGACGAGGGCCTTCCTGAAGATCGAGGACGGCTGCGACCAGTATTGCTCCTACTGCATCGTGCCCTTTGCCCGGGGGCCGGTGCGCAGCCTGCGGCCGGAGCTGGCGCTGAGACGGCTGGAAGAGTTGCTGGCGGCCGGCTTCCGGGAGGTGGTGTTAACCGGCGTCCACACCTCCGCCTACGGCAGGGACCTGGCAGACGGCGTCAACCTGGCATCTCTGCTGCGGCTGCTGCTGCAACTACCCGGGGAGTTCCGGCTGCGCCTGAGCTCGGTGGAACCGGCAGAGGCGCCCGATGAGTTATTGGATGTCTTGGCCTCGCCCCGTATCTGCCGCCACCTGCACCTGCCCCTACAGTCCGGGGATGACGAGATCCTGGCCCTGATGGGGCGGTCCTACCGGGCGGCAGATTACGGCGACCTGTTCCACCGCGTCCATGAGCGCCTGCCGGGAGTGGCCGTGGCTGCGGACGTCATTGTGGGCTTTCCTGGCGAGACCGACCTGCGCTTTGAAAACACCTACCGCTTCATCGCTTCCCTCCCGTTCCGGGACCTGCACGTCTTCAAGTATTCGCCGCGTCCCGGCACCCGTGCTGCGGAGCTGCCCGGCCAGGTGACGCCGGCGGCCAAGGACGAGCGCAGCAGCAGGCTGCGCCGCCTGGCCGATGAGCAGGCTGCCGCCTTCGCCACCCGGTTCATCGGTCAAACGCTGCCGGTCCTGGTGGAGCGGCAGGCGCGGCCGGCGCCGGGACGGAGCGGCTGCTGGGATGGGCTCAGCGACAACTACTTGAGAATAGTCTTTCCCGCTCCGGCTGGCAGCACCGGCCTCCAGGGCAGCCTGGTTCAGGTGCGTGCCCTGAAGCGGTTGGAGGGGGACACCCTTTACGGCGAGACTGTGGATTATTGATCCGCGATTTGGGTTGGTCCAACATTGTGGTAAAATACAATTGCCAAGTAGCATGAAAATAGACCGGCGAGTATCCACTGGGAATATTCGCTTCGAAAAGAGTGAGTGAACCCTCGGGTATTGAATTTCGCCTACTGGAAGCTAGGTAATTAAGACTCTCTAGAGGAGAAGAAGAGATGAGCGACTGCATCTTCTGCAAGATTGCCACCCACGAACTGAACGCCCAGATTGTCTACGAGGACGACGAATTCCTGGCGTTCAGGGATATCAAGCCGGTGGCCCCGGTCCACGTGCTGCTGATCCCCAAGACGCACCTGGACTCGCTGTTGGATGCGGGGGCGCAGCAGGCCGGCCTGGTAGCCAGGCTGCTGCTGACGGCCACCAAGGTTGCCCGGCAGTTGGGGGTGGCCGAGGAGGGCTTCCGGACGGTGATCAACACCAGGGACAATGGCGGGCAGACCGTCCATCACCTGCACCTGCACCTGATGGGCGGGCGGTTCATGACCTGGCCTCCGGGCTAGATGGTAGTTGGTGGTTAGCGGTTAGTGGTTGGAGGGCAAAAAAACTTTGGTCGTAAGCCTTCAGTATCGTATTCCAACGACCAACAGTTGATTGCCAACTGCTAAAAGGCATACGTCAAACGGCCAAAAGCTGAGGGCCAACCGTTATTTGGTCGTATGATTTTTAAAAAGGACACACTGGAGGGCTAAACCGATGGGAGAGGTTCCAAAGGGAGAGGCTCCGCGCGGCGCTGTGCTGCAGCGGGACAAGGAGACCTACATGATCATCCCGCGCCTCGTGGGCGGGATGCTCACTGCCGGGATCTTGAAGAGATTCGCGGAGGTTGCCGAGAAGTACCAGGTACCAATGGTCAAAATAACCGGGGCGCAGCGGATCGCCCTATTTGGCGTGAAGGCGGACCAGGTGGAGTCGATCTGGCAGGACCTGGGCATGGAGCCGGCGCCTACCGGCAAGAAGATTTTGAAGAGCGTGAAGATCTGTCCGGGCCTGCTCTACTGCAAGAACGCCCGGCAGGACGCCATGAGCCTGGGTCTGAAGCTGGAAGAGAGGTTCCTGGGCATGGCCCTGCCGGGCAAGTTCAAGATCGGTGTCTCCGGCTGCCCCAACAACTGCGCCGAGGGCTGGATCAAGGATTTCGGCGTCTTCGGCCGGGCCAAGGGATACACCGTGGTGGTCGGCGGCAAGCTGGGCAAGGACCCCTGCCTGGGCCGGGCGATGTACGAAGGGTTGACCGAGGATGATGTGCTGGCCATGGCCGAGAAGATGCTGACTCTTTACAAGGAAAACGCCAACCCCGGGGAACGTCTGGGCAAGGTCCTGGAGCGCCTGGGAAATTACGAGCTGATGCCGCCGCCAGGTATCGATCCCGCCCGGGAGAAATAGCTGACCGTACCGCGGCCGTCGGTAACCGGCTCTTAAGTGATTTGGGAGTTTCCAAGGTGGCTCCACATATTTGTATGAAGTAAATACAACGAACGCCTTGCATTAGTGCCGGGTGGGGCGTTTCAGGCCGCGCCGGCCACCGTGCTGTGCCGGCAGAGGTGAAAATCTTTTCTGAAAATACCCTGTTCGAGTCTGTCTGGAAACCATGAGGAGATCGTGCAAGATCATGTGAACCGTTCCCTTGATATCTCGAAAGCGTTAATGAAAATTTATCAGCGTCTCTACGGCCACTTCGGCCCCCGGCACTGGTGGCCGGCAGATGGCCCCTTCGAGATGATCGTCGGGGCGATCCTGACCCAAAACGTCACCTGGCGGAGCGTGACGTCAGCCATCGACAACCTGAAAGCGGCCGGTCTGCTCTCCCTGGATAGTTTGCTGGCTGTTCCGGAGGAGGAGTTGTCGCCACTGCTGCGCCCCACCCGCTACCATATCCAGAAGGCCAGAAAACTGCAGTCCTTCTGCCGGGTGGTGGCGGCAGAGCACGGGGGCGACCTGGGCGCTTTTCTGGCACAGGATGCCATGGGCCTGCGCCGTCGTCTGCTGGACATCTACGGGATCGGGCCCGAGACCGCCGATGCTATCGTGCTCTACGCTGCCGGCAAACCGATCTTCGTGATCGATGCCTATACGCACCGGATCTTTCACCGGCTGGGGTACTTTCCGGAGCGGATCTCCTACCGGGAGATGCAGTCCTTCTTCATGGGAACCCTGCCTCCGGACACAAACCTCTACAACGAGTATCACGCCCTGATCGACGCCCTGGGGCATCACATCTGCACAGCCAGGCCGCATTGTGGCGCCTGTCCGTTGGCCGGCCTGTGCCAGGCAGGCAGGACTCCTTGTTGCATATTGCAGTATAATCTTCCGTGAGACAATATGTATCAGATCGTGGTAGCATTCAAACGAAGCGAAGCGAAGTTTGAATTAGCCATGTGCCTGTTTGCCCTGTGCGCCGCATTCTTTCAGGCCGGGCGGTAAGCCCGGATGCGGTGGAAGCAAACATATGGCACGGCTCATTAATTCATTTAACTTCGCTAATCAGAAGGAGATTGAACTCCCTCTGATTTAATAATCTGAACCCGCCACCTGTTGAGGCGGGGAACTTCAAAGCGAAGTTAAAGGATTGCTGGCAATAAGGTAAGGAAACAACCGGGATCCTTCAATGGGGGGAAAATCATGACTCGCCTGCAGAAGATCTGGCTGTTCTCACTGGTGCTGTTGTTTGCCATAGCACTGTTGGGTACTTTTGGGGATCTGCTCCTGGTCCGCATCAACTATCTGCCGTTCCTGGACACCGTCACTTTCCAGAGAAAGTGCCTGGTGCCCACGGTGGTGCCGGATCAGGACCAGAACCACAACGGCATCATGGACTCCATCGACCTGGTTAACGGCGCCAGGCTAGAAGTCACCGGGCACACCTGGTATGACACATCCTATTATCAGGGCGGCTACCCGCCGGAGGGGCGGGGCGACGACGCCGATGTCATCTGGCGGGCGTTCGGGGCTGCCGGATACAACCTCAAGGATATGGTGGACGCAGACATCCAGGCCGACCCTGCTGCCTATAGTGCTTTCGTCAAGAAACCGGACCCCAACATCGATTTCCGGAAGGTGGGCGTCCTGGACGTGTTCTTTCAACGCCATGCCGCCATGCTGACTAAGGATGTCAAACCCGGCGACGCCAGCAACCTGGTGCAGTGGCAGCCCGGCGACATCGTGGTGTTCGGCCTCCCCGCCGATCCTGACCATATCGCCATCATCTCCGACCGGAGGCGGAAAGACGGCGTGCCCCTGGTCATCCACAACGCAGGGCCCTGGGCGACTGAGGGAGACTACCTCCTGCGCTGGCACAGCAAGATTGACCATCACTTCCGGTATATTCAATAGGATGTTTGACCAAGAATAGCATGAACATGAAAGCTCGCCGCCGTGAAGGGGTTGTCCCGGCACACTGGATCAGGGGATGCGATCCTGTCACTGTCCGCTGGAGAACGGCGCCGGGCCGGGAGGTACGACGCCGGGCTGATCCAGATCGCCGGCGCGCCTCCCGAACAGGCTGCCCTGAATGTCGTCCAGCAGGGCGTAGATCACCGGCACCACCACCAGCGTCAACAGGGTGGAGGTGATCAATCCGCCGATGATGGTATGGGCCATTGGCGCCCTGAGTTCGGAACCCGAACCGAGCTTCAGGGCGAGGGGTGTCATCCCCAGGATCATGGCCAGTGACGTCATCATGATCGGACGAAACCGGATCCGGGCGGCCCTGATCAAGGACTCGCTCCGTTCCGTCCCTCGCCTTCGTTCGGCTTTGGCAAAGTCGATCAGCAAGATGGCATTCTTGGTGACCAGTCCCATCAGCATGATAATGCCGATGAGCGACATGATGCTGATCTGGCTGCCCCCGATCAGGAGTCCCAGGATGGCGCCGATGATCGCCAGCGGCAGGGACAGGATGATGACGAAGGGATCGATAAAGCTTTCGAACTGGGCCGACAGGACGAAAAACATGAACAGGACGCCCAGCACCAGGGCGATCCCGATGGATGAGAAGCTCTCGCCCTGCAACTCGGACGTGCCACCGGCGTACAACTGATAGCCGGGCGGCAAGTGCAATTCCTGGGCCACCCTGCTGGCGAAGATGCTGCTGAAGTCTCCCGAAGAGATGCCTTCAAGGTTGGCGGTGAGTTCTATATCCCCCTGCTTGTCATAACGCATCAGTTCGCTGGGGCTGGTGGAGAAAGTGCGCTCGCTGACCTGGCCTAACGGTATCAGCGGGGGGGTTCCATCGGAGCTACCGTACTGACTCTGGATGTAGATGTTGTCGAGGTCCTCGACGCTCTGGCGCTGCTCCTCGCCAAGGCGCACCCTGACATCGTAGCGGTCCCCCCCGTCCTCATACTGTCCGACCACCACGCCGCTGAACAGCGTGTTCAGGACGTCGCCGACCTGCGCTGTCGATACCCCGAGATCGGATGCTGCATCCTGCTTGATCCGTACCTGCACCTCTGGCTGGCCCGGCTTGAAACTGCTGCCCACATCCACCGCCCCGGGTATGCTCGCCATGATCTGCTGCGCCTTTACGGCGTAAGCCTGCAGGGTGTTATTGTCGTCGCCCAGCAGTTCATAGGTGACCGCTTTGGTCACGCCAGGCATACTGGAAGCGGTGTCGACAGAGGCCTGCATCCCTGGCAGAGCGTTCAGGTCCTGCCTGAGAGCGGAGGCGATCTGCTTGTCTGTTCTGCTGCGTTTGCTGCGGTCGACCAGTTTCACATAGACGTTGATCTGGTTGGTCTGAATTGTGGAGTAGGTTTCTGTGACTTCAGGGTATTTTTTAAGCATGCTCAGAATCTGGTTGTCCATGCCGTCAACTGTACTGAGATTCAACCCGGAATCAACATTGGCAGCAATGCTGAGGTCCCCTGTGTCCTGATCCGGAATGAAGGTGACACCGAGCCTGGGAACCAGCATAAAGCTTATGACCAACAGGGCGATGACAATGACAACGGTCAACAGGCGATTCTTTAGCATTACCGCCAGCAAGATGGCATAGATGCCCGCCAGGCGTTCAAACAGCCCGTTGAACCAGGAGAGGAAACGATTCAGCCACCCTCCGCCTGACCCCTTATCCCCTTTGAGATAGCGCGACGAGAGTACAGGCACCAGGGTAAAGGAGACCAGCAGGGATACCAGCACGGCAAAGACCACCGTGATCGCAAAAGGGATGAACAGCCTGCCGATGATTCCTGTCATCATGCTCATCGGCAGGAAGACAGCCACGATCGTCAGCGTGGTGGCCAGGACGGCCAGGCTGATCTCCGAGGTGCCATCCCGGGCGGCTTCCAGGGGGCGCTTGCCCATTTTTAAATGCCGGGAGATGTTCTCGATCACCACGATGGCATCGTCGATCAGCAGGCCGACCGCCAGTGACAGGGCCATCAGGGTCATCGTGTTCAGGGTATAGTTCAGAAGCTTGAAGATAAAAAAAGTGGAAATGATGGAGGTGGGGAGCGCCACAGCGCTGATCAGGGTGCTGCGCCAGTCTTTCAGGAACAGGAACACCACCAGGATTGCCAGCAGGCTTCCCTCGAAGATCGTCCGAATCACATCGTTGACCGAGTCCCTGATATCGACGGAATTGTCGCGCACCACGTCAATGGCGCAATCTGGCGGTAGTTGCTGCTTCAGTTCCGCCACTGCCTGCTTGGCCTCATCTGCCACGGATACGGTGTTGCTGCCCGACTGCTTGGCCAGGTCGATGCCGATCGCCGGCTGGCCATCAAAACGCGCCAGGCTGTCCTGGTCCTTGATGCCATCCTCGACGTCAGCGATGTCCTTGACGTAAAGCTGCGTTCCGTTCTGTCGCGCCACCGGCAGGTCCCTGAACTGTTCGACAGTGTCGATCTTGCCCGCGGTGCGTACGGTCACCTCATTCCTGCCGCTGCTCAACTGGCCGGCGGGGACATCCATGTTCTGGCTTTCCAGGTTGTTCAGCACAGCGGTGGTGGTGATCCCGTAAGCTGCCAGCTTGTCTTTATCGAGATCGATCTGGATCTCCCTGGTTTCTTCGCCATAGGTAGTGATCTGGCCCACCCCGTCGATTTTCTCCAGGCGTGGTTTGACCACATCCTCTACCAGGGTGGTCATCTCCCGGAGCGGCATGCGGCCGCTCACAGCCAGTGAGACGATCGGTTGGGAGTTGAGGTCAAACTTGGAGATGACCGGCTCCTGGATCTGCTGCGGCAGATCACCCCTGATTGCGCTCAACTTGTCCCTCACATTCTGGGTTGCTTGATCAGGAGGCGTTTCCAGTGTGAACTCGATCAGCACCTGGGAAAGTCCTTCATCACTGTAACTGGTGATGTGCTTGACGCCTGAGATCTGGCCGACGGCATCCTCCACCTTCTTGGTGACATCGGTCTCCATCTGCGCCGGGGCCACCCCGGGCTCGGCAATAGACACCGTTACGTAAGGGATGTCTATATCCGGCATGTCGTTGATATTCAGGCTCACGAAACTGGAGATGCCCAGGGCCAACAGGGCCAAAATGAGGACTGTGGCAAAAACCGGCCTTTTGAGGCTCAGATCGCTCAGGTTCACAGATGCTTCCTCCCCGGCACAAATATAGTGATGAGTGATGAGTGATGAGTGATGAGTGATGCTCATTTTACGTCACGCCTTCTTTCAGGAAACTCGAAGGCCGCCGCATAACCCGGAGGTATTCAGAATTCAGTAGTCACTTGACTCCTGACTCATTCACTTCAGCGTATGGAGACTTGGCAATGAAGAGAAAATGGTGAAACTCACGCGGGTTCCTCCGTTCGAATCCTTCCGTGATGTTGGATATGATAGACATAGCTGCTCTCTGAATCTGGCGTCTCAAGCCATAGTCCCTGGCTTTCCACTCATTACTCGTTACTCATCACTCATCACTCACAGTTACCTGGTCCTGGTCTTGGAGGGTATCGACGTCGGTCAGGACAACCTTTTGCCCCTCCGCCAGGCCGGATGTTATTTCCACCATCTGTCCCATCACCTGGCCGGTCTGTACCTGCTGGCGTTTCACCCTGCCGCCGTCGACCACGAAGACGTAATAGAGGCCGGCATTGCTGACCACCGCGTTCTGGGGCACCGCGATGACCTCGACGGGCGTACCCGTCGTGATCTCCACCTTGACAAACATCCCGGGCTGCAACAGGTGAGGTTCGTTGGCCACCCTGATCTTGGTGGCAAAGACACGCGAGGTGGCGTCGCCTACCGGGTTGATCTGCTCTACCGTTCCGTCGAAGACGCGGTCGCCGTAAGCATCGGCGGTGACCTTGGCCGCCAGGCCCGGCCTGACCGCAGGAAGGTTGCCCTGCTCGATATCGACCATCGCATAGACGCTGGAGATGTCCTCGACTACCAGGAGAGGTGTTGCGGGAGAAATGCCGGGAGAGAGATATTGCCCGACCTCGACATCGCAGTTGGCCGCCACGCCGGAGATCGGGGAGCAGATGGTTGCGTCCTTCAGGGAGTCCTGGGCGCTGCTCACTGTGGCCGCAGCAGAGTTGACATTGGCCTGGGCGGTTTCCATGGCCACCTTCGCATTCTCAAGATCCGCGGTTGATAAAAAGTTGCTGTCAGACAAGACCTGATCCCGTTGGTAGGTCTGGCTCGCCGATTCCAGGCCGGCCTGCGCCGATTCCAGGTTGGCCTGGTCGATGGCGAGGGTGTCCCGGAAACTGCTGTCATCCAGCAGGACCAGTGGCTGCCCGGGCGTCACAGCATCCCCATTTTTAACCTGCACGCCGGACACTTGCCCGGATACCCGGGGGTTGATCGCAGCCTCCTGAACAGCTTCGATACTGCCCGTCAGGGCCAGTGCCGGCTCCTTTGCCATCCTGGCAACGGTTTGGGCAACGACGGTCTTGATCTGCGTCGGCCCGGTAGCCTGCGTTTTGGGGTTGCTGAGGAATCTGGCCAGTACAAAGAGAATGGTAATTGCCGCCACCGCCGCCAACCAGAGTTTCCACTTGCTTTGCATTGATCCTTCTCCCCTCATTTTGCTATTTCTCCCCTTATTTTGCTGGTAGGACTGAGAATCCCGCACATGACAACCTTCTCCAACTCGTCAATAATCTGCTTCGAGCTCAGGTCATCGAACTCGGCGTCGAACAGCCCTATAATGGATGAGCGCACAATGATATCAACCACATCGAGATTGATATCGGGGCGGATATCACCGCTGGCCGCTCCCTGCCTTATGAAGTCTTTTATCTGTTCTGAAATAGAGTCAAATAAACCACAATTCTTGTTCCATTCATCCGGAAAAAACTTTTTTAACTCTTGATTCAGATGTAAATGCTCACTCTTTCCCGCATCCTTGCGGGCGAGCGCCATGGTCTTGTCAAGCCAGGTACCTTCTGAGGTCAGAATGTCGAGACATTGCCTTTTGTCTGCCTCTCTAGCGGCAGCGCAGACCGCCCCAATGATCTCATTCTTGCTCTGGAAGTACTTGTAAATGGTTTTGGTGCTTATCCCCAGGTCCGCAGCAATGTCATCAATGGTAAATTTCCGGAAGCCGTACTTTTGAATCTGTTCCCTGGCGGAGTGGATAACTCGCTCTCTCATTTCAATTATGTCCCCCTGAAAAACATTATGTTTTATAAATTTTCCTGATGAGATGTTAACATCCACATCCAAGCACGTCAAGAAAAATCCAGGCACGTCAAGAAAAATATTGAAAACACGTAACTGCTCAGAGGCCTCAAGGAAAGATAAAAAAACATAGCATCTTAGCCCGCCTGCACACCGGGAATGCGGAGCACGGGAGCGCGCCCAGAGGGCACCCGCGAAGCCTCAGAGCCGGCCTTCTTGTTTCTGACCTCTGTGCGCGCCCGGGTACCCTCTGGGTGGGGCACCGTCAGGAACGGGTTTTGCGGATGATGACTATCGGGGTCTGCTGATCGGCATTGCCGGCGGGATTGGCCCTGAACGCTTTTAAAAGCAGTTTCTGGCCGGCCCCGCTGGTGGCGGCCAGGATCCTGGTGCGGCCGAGGTCGTTGGCGTCGATGATGGCGGCCTCCACACCGAACTGCTCCCTGATCTCCGCTACCACTTGCTCCGGATGGCTGGGGCCGAGTACGATGTGCTTATCGAAGGGGGGCATGTTTCCGGTGACGTCATCCACCAGGGAGGCCTGCTGCCCCGCAAACCGGTAAAAATCCCCCCGGCGGCCGAACACCAGGCGGGTCGCAGCAGCGGCGCAGAAGGCGAGCAGGGTGCGCAGGGCGCCGCTCTCGTTCATGATCACCTGCATGGCATAAGGGGAGGAGAGGCTGCCGTCCTGGTTGACGAAACGGGCCAGGGCCAGCGCCCAAGGGGTGGGTTTGACCTGCTCCGGACGGACCAGCCGTCCCTGGGTGATGGCCACCACGCTCTCGGCCAGCACCAGGATATCGCCGGATCGGAGATGCGGCCCGGCGTAATCGGCGACGACTTTGAGCAGCCGGTCTTCCGGAGTGATGATCTTGGTTTGCAGGGGGATTACCTCTAGAGTCATGCCGCACCTCCTCGAGGTTCGAGGTTCGATTGAAAAGAATTGGTTAAAGGCCAATCCTATCAAAAGGGTTCTTGGCTCCAGGGGGAGGTTTCCATCCTCTCCCCTTGAAACTTGAAACCGTTATCCAGGGTTTTAACGCCCCGGCGCTAAAGCAGTTCTGTTGCTTCCATGGTGGCTTTCCGTATGTGTCTTAGAACGGATCGGCAAACGCCTTGCATTAATGCCGGGGGAGTCTTGGTGGCGGTTAGCCATCGGAAAATCGAACATCGAAATTATCCGGCCAGATCGAACTGGGCTTCTGACAGGTACCACTGGATCCCGTCGCGCCCGACCACCTGGTAATAGATGATCACCTTCAGGCAGGGGATCTCCCTGGCAACCCTGAGCAGATCGACCTGCGAACGGATGGTCACATCCAACTCCACCAGGCGGGCAGTGTTCTTTTTGACGATCACCGCCTCCCAGTAGCCGTTCCGCCGCGCCGGCGCATCCAGCAGCCGCAGGCGGGCGGTGATATCCAGTTGCTCCATGATCTTTCCATAGTACATCGACTGGCAGAAAACGTTGATCACCATACCATTCTGCCGCCCGCGGTTGCCCAGGGGGATCAGGCAGCGGCAGCGGATAGTCCGCTGCGGCATGTTTTTGGTGACCCGGGAGTCCCTGGCGGCCCCGGTGTCAAAGGTAATCTCACTGTCCCCCTGGTAATGGAAGTACACCGCCAGGGAGGCGGCCAGGGTACCCAGGCAGGCCAGCGCTGCCAGGATAAACTCTGCGAACATTTTGTCCCGCCTTCACAAGGGTTTGTTAATAATTATGAAATAGTCATTTCTGTTATGTACTTGACTGAATAGATATTGAAGGCTTCCTTAATCGTGGCCCGGCACTATACGGAAAAAGAGGCGCAATGCTAAACGCAACAGGCTTTGAGGCTCATTTTCAGGGGGCGGTTTCCTTGATTGTGACCCAGCACTGAAAGTGCTGGGGCCTGTGTGCCGGCGGGCTTTCAGCCGAGGCGCCAGCCTCGAGCCGGCAACGAGGCCCACCCCGCGCCCCGCATTCATGCGCGGGGGACCATTCAGCCTCTTCTTCCATATAATTTATAGAGCTAAGCTGGTGAGGCAGGCTTGGGGTTTCGCTTCAGGCTCGACGGGCCGCCTGCCGGGTACCCTTTGGGTGGGGAGGGAAACAATTGTTAGCAACGCCGTGCAAGTTTACCCTGGTGGCCGGGCACGGGGAGGGGGGCACGCCCCTGAACGCCTTTGACGCGGCGCTCGTCGAAGCAGGGATCGGCAATCTGAACCTGCTGCGGGTGAGCAGCATCCTGCCGCCGTCAACCCAGTTAAGCAGGGACCTGGAGATCCCGCCGGGATCCTTGACGCCGACTGCCTACGGCTTCATCACGAGCAGTCAGCCCGGCCAGGTGATCGCTGCCGCCATCGGGGTTGGGATCGGCAACCCGGACGGTTACGGCGTGATCATGGAGTTTGAGGGTTGCTGTACCAAGGACGAGGCGGAGGCCAGGGTCCGGATGATGGTCGAGGAGGCGTTTGAAAAGCGTGGCTTGACGCTGCGGGAGGCGCATGTCCTGGGGATTGACCACCGGGTGGAGGCAGTGGGCAGCGTCATTGCGGAGGCGGTGCTGTGGTACGGGAGCGGCGAATAGTTGCGGCAGCTTGGCAACTAGACGCGGTTGACGCTCTTTAAACCGGTAGTGTATAATGTAGGTGCATTTGTTCTTAGAATGGGGTCATTAATTTTGTTTTTTCGCAGCAGGAATCGCCGTACGGAACTTAGCCGGGGGGAGGGAAGAATTGGGTATGGCCGAGGTTAGGGTCGGAAAAAACGAATCCCTGGATAGCGCCCTGAGACGTTTTAAGCGTTCCTGTCAAAAATCCGGGATACTGGTTGAGGCACGTAAGCACGAGCATTATCTGAAACCGAGTGTCAAAAGGAAGAAGAAGTCCGAGGCAGCGCGAAAGCGTCGCTGGTCCTAGGGAGTTGGTTCTCTTGACACTGCAGGAACGATTGTTCAATGACATGAAAGAGGCGTTAAAGGCTCGCCAGGCGGGGAAACAGAGGCTATCGGTGATTCGTTTGGCCCGGGCGGCGTTAAAATACCGCGCCATTGCCAAAGGGGCGGACCTGACCGAGCAGGATGTGTTGGACGTTCTTGCCAGGGAGGTCAGGATGCGCCGGGACGATATCCTGGAATACACCCGCGTCAACAGGACGGATGTCGTGGCGGAACTGGAAGCGGAGATCGCTATCCTGGAGGAGTACCTGCCCCGCCAGTTGAGCAGGGAGGAGATCCAGGACCTGGGGCGCCAGGCTATCGCCACCACCGGCGCAACTGATGTGCGGCAGATCGGCAGTGTCATGGGAGCGCTGATGCCACAGGTGAAAGGGCGTGCAGACGGCAGGACCGTTCAGGAGATCGTTCGTTCTCTTCTAACTCCCTCAAGTAACTGAGACTTCTTCGACGTTCGATGTTCGAGGTTCGAAGGAAAAAGCTAATCGAGCAGAGAGCTTCGAAGAAAATTGCGAATGTCGAACTTCCAACATCGAAAAAGACAGATTGACAGTAAGCCGCCCGTAGATGAAACAGGGCGGTTTTCCTTTGGCCCAGACGTGCTGTTTGCCTCTCCAACCACCGACCGCAAACCACTAACCACCAAATCGGTCTCTTTGGCGCCCCACCTGCATAAAATTGGAGGGAAAGGTGGGTTTTGTTGTGCCCAGGGAAATGAAGAGCCTCGAATATTTCCTTGCCCACTTCCTGGAACTGCCCAAGGAACTGGTCATGGGCCTGCCCCGGATCACCGTGCTCGGCGACATCCAGATGATCGTGGAGAACCACCGGGGCATTATCGAGTATACCACGGAGAGGGTCAGGATCGGCACCGGCATCGGAGAACTGCGGGTGACCGGAACCGGCCTGGCCCTGCGGACGATCTTTCCGGAGGAGATCGCCGTGGATGGTAAGATCCGCAGCATTGACCTGGTGGAATGAGAGGTGGGATGCGAGAGGTGAGAGATGAGATTTTTGATGGCATTGGCAGGCTATGAGGCTTGGCCTCATGCTGAAAGCCGCCTGCACTTCAGCTCCGCCAATGCCTACTATTCCGCGCCCGCCAGGGCGGGCGCCCGCCCACATCTCAAAGGGCAGGGGAGTGCCAACACCATGCTGATACGTGTTTTTTGGGCCTACATGCTGGGTTTTCTGGTCCTGGCGGTCAGGGGGGAGCACCCGGAGCGGTTTATCAACCTGGCGACCAGGAGGGGCGTGGCGCTCTGGGATGTGAACCGGGTAAACCCGGAGACCATCCTGGTCAAGGCGCCAGCGCGATCTTTTGTGGCGCTGCGGCATATTGCACGGCGCACCAACGTGAGGGTACGCATCCGGGCCAGGGGCGGGTTGCCCTTTATCCTGCAGCGTCTGCGGCGCCGTTGGATGCTGGTGGGTGGGGCGATCACCTTCTGCCTGCTGCTGTACCTGCTCTCTTCACTGATCTGGACTGTCGATGTGGTCGGAACCAGGCAGCTCGACCCGGCCCAGGTCCGCCGGGCGGCTGCCTCCGCCGGGCTGTACCCGGGAAATCTGCGCTTCCTGGTCAACGGCAAGGATGTGGCTGACCGCCTGATGCGGGAAATGCCGGGGATCGCCTTTGCCGAGGTAGACTTCCGGGGGACGCAGGTGAGCATCAGGATCTGCGAGAGGGTCGTGCCGCAGCCCTCCCTGGGCGCCGCCAATATTGTGGCTGTCAAGGACGGGGTGATCAAAGACATGCTGGTGCTGGCTGGCTCGCCCCAGGTCAAGGAGGGGGACGTGGTCCGTGCCGGCCAGATCCTGATCTCGGGGATCATCGCCCCGCCGCCCCCGCCCAAAACTGAAGGCGCTCCACAGCCTCCGGCGCCAAAGTATGAGCCGCGCTACGTGGAGGCCCAGGGGATCGTCCGGGCGCGAGTCTGGTACCGCTGTTACGCCGAGGCGCCCCGGGAGGAACTGGTGGAGCAGAAGACCGGACGCGTCACCAGTATCGTCAGTATCAGACTGGCAAACAAGGAAATAATTATAAAGGGGCCGCCCGCCATCCCCTATCTCCTGTACGACCTGACAGAGAACAAAAGGAAATTGCCGCAGTGGAGGAATATAACTTTGCCTGTCGAATTTGTTACAATAAGAGCGGAAGAGATCAGGCGCTTTTTGCTGAGGCGCAGCTACGACGAGGCCCTGCGCCTGGCAGTCCAGCGGGCTCAGGCAATCCTGGCCGATCAGCTTCCCGCCGGGGCGGTGGTGACCGCTCGTCAGTCGAAGGTGGTTAACGCGGACATGGACCACGTCGGGGTGCTGTTGACGGTGGAGACTCTGGAGGAGATCGGATTGCCGCAGCAGTTTGCGCCTCCCAATCGGAAGTCAGATGCCGGAGGTCGGAAGTCGGAATAGGCCCCTTACTGCCGAGCGGCGTCATCAAGGATGAAAACTTGCCCGGCAGAAGCCCTTTCATTAGTGCTGGGCGGGCGGGCAAATTTAAAGCAGCTTATAGGCATCAGAAACGCTATTTTTTTCAGAATAAGTGGTAGTAAGTCGGGTGCCCGGGAGTTAGAATGTTTTTATCATGCTTTTTGTTTTTTCTGACCTCTGATTTCTGAAACAAGGGGGTAAATTGTCAGCTTGTCAGTCACGGAAGCTAAGGTCATGGTCAACAACAACCATGACGCCTTAAACCTGTTTGGCAATCTCGATGAGAATCTAAAATTCATCGAGGAGAAGAGCGCCACCAGGATCGTCGCCCGGAGCGGTGAGATCATCATCCGCGGTGAGGAAGAGGCGGTGGCCCGGACCGTCGTCCTGTTGCAGCAGTTGATCACCTGGACGGAGCAAGGGAATCCGGTGACCATCCCGGATATCAATTACGCCTGGCGCCTGGTGTCGGACCAGTCACAGGTGAACCTGGCGGAGATCAGGTCCGAGGTGATCCTGACCAACATCAGGGGCAAACCGGTGCGCCCGAAGACTGCCGGGCAGGCCCGCTACATCCAGGCGATCAGGAACCATGACCTGGTGTTTGCCATCGGCCCCGCCGGGACCGGCAAGACCTTCCTGGCGGTGGTGATGGCGGTGCGGTCCTTTCGCAACAAGGAAGTGAGCCGGATCGTCCTGGTCCGGCCGGCGGTGGAGGCGGGGGAGAAGCTGGGCTTTTTGCCCGGGGACATCCAGGAAAAGGTCGACCCTTACCTGCGCCCGCTTTACGACGGGCTTTACAGTGTGTTCGGAGCGGAGACCGTCCAGCGCCATATGGAAAAAAACGTGATCGAAGTGGCGCCGCTCGCCTATATGCGTGGGCGCACCCTGGACGATTCCTTCGTCATTCTCGACGAGGCCCAGAATACCACTCCCGAGCAGATGAAGATGTTTCTGACCCGCCTCGGTTTTGGTTCCAAGGCTGTGGTCACCGGCGATATCACTCAGGTAGACCTGCCCCGCGGCCAGGCTTCCGGCCTGATCGAGGTGCAGAAAGTGCTCAAGGATGTGGATGGCGTGTCCTTCCAGTACTTGACCGGAGAAGACGTGATCCGCCACCCGCTGGTGCAGAAGATCGTGGAGGCCTACTCACAATGGGAAGCGTGAAGCGTAAGGTCAGCAAAACAAAAGCAAGAGCATGATAAAAACATTCTGATATCCGACTTCATTGTTGGGCGAGCGAAGCGAACATCGTTGCCGGGCGCCGGCTTGCTGGCGCGGGGCTTCCGGCGTCCAACCTCCGATTCAGGTACCTATCAGGAGTGGATCGCATGATCACCTGGCGACAAGGGAGCCTCTGGCTACGCAGTAGATGGCAGCAGCTTACCCGCCGCGGTTTGCGCAGGGTGGAACTGGTTGCCATATTCCTGGTGATTGCGGCGGCTGTCGTCGGGTCTGGCTTGATAGGGCGGGGTTACACCTTCAGGGAGGGCCAGATCTCGCCCTTCGACATCAAGGCGCCCCGCGCCATGTCCTACGTCGACCAGGCGGAGACCGAAAGCGCCCGTCGAGAGGCGGCCAGCCGGGTGGAGAACGTCTACCAGCGCGACGACCAGGTGCTGCCGGAGGTCGAGTCCAATCTCCAGGGGGTCTTCAACGAGATCAGGGACTTGCAGCGCCAGGGTCTGTCGACCCAGCGCAGCGACAGCCTGTTTCAGAGTTACCTGGCCCAGGCGACCGGGGCTTCCAACACGGATGTCGCCTCGGTGGACCCCACCTCCCTGGGGGCGCTGTTGTCCTTGAACAACACCCAACTTGCCAGGCTGGACACTTTGTGCCTGGGTTGGCTTCAGGATCCTCTCCAATACGGGTTGACCGAGGATGCCCTGCCGACCGCCCGGGATAACCTGTCGGGTCAGGTGGCCTCCTCGAACCTGGACAGGGATTTGAAGCCTGCCGTGACTTTCATTCTGACCCATATCCTGAGGCCGAACCTGGTGCTGGACCTGGAGACTTACGCCAGCAAGGTGGCCGAGGCCCGGGCAAGCGTCAGCCCGGTGCAGCACTCGGTCCAGGCCAACCAGGTGATCGTGGCGAAGGGCGAGACGATCGACGGCAACCACCTGGCAGAGCTCCAGCAATTGGGGCTGCTGAGGACTCAGAATATCTGGCCGCCCCTGTTCGGCATCGTTTTCCTGGTGCTGCTGCTGGCAGGATTGACGGCGACCTACCTGAAGCAGTTCCAACCGAGGTTTTATGAGCAGAACCGGTACATCGCCCTCTATGGCGTACTCGTCACCCTCACCCTGCTGGCTGCCAAGGTGGTCACCCTGATCAGGCTGGGCTCGCAGGCGGAGACTGCCGGGCTGATCGGTTACCTGGCGCCGCTGGCGGGTGGGGCGATGCTGATCACCGTGCTGATGGATGCAGGGCTGGCAGTGTTCACCTCCTTTATCCTGAGCTTGCTGCTGGGGGTGATGCTGGGCGGGCAGATTTCCTTCGTCATTGCCGGCCTGGCCGGTAGCCTAGCCGGGGTCTACAGCGTCTCCAACCTGAGTGACCGGGCGGGGCTCATCCGGGGCGGCGCCTTCGTCTCGGCGGTCAACGCAGCGGTGATTTTAGTGTTGGGGCT
>Ga0187882_1002183_pt1 | contig 18405 bp, 21 predicted proteins | sample June2016WEW_19_1_3_FD_132991 | JGI IMG/M metagenome (GOLD analysis project Ga0187882, IMG submission 132991) | Peatland microbial communities from SPRUCE experiment site at the Marcell Experimental Forest, Minnesota, USA - June2016WEW_19_150 | ecosystem: Environmental > Terrestrial > Soil >... | reverse complement strand
TACGGCCTCTTCGCCGCGATGTAGTGGGTGCGGACCAGCGTCCAGTAATCCGTGTACAACCCGTGCCGGTAATCGTCGAGGAAAACAGGGATCTTCTCCAGCAGGGTCGTCAGCCGGGAATTCCCGATCTGTGCGGGAGGAGGGGCGGCGATCGATGCGCGAATGAAGAGGCTCTTCTCCGTGATCGGCAATTTGCCAACGTTCGCGGCAAACCCATCGAAGCCGCCTTCGCTAAACAGGTATTGTTCGACGTTGGAAGTGTAAAAGGCTGTCACCGTGTATCCGTTCTTCTTCAGATACGCCGCCACCGAGGCAATCGCCTTGCTGCCGCCGAAGTCGCCCACGACCGGGATAATGCGATTGCTCTCCTGCAGGGCTCGTACAAATTCGTAATCGCTCCGGCTCGCGAGAAAGTTGCCTGTTTTCCCGTGCAAATCCGTTTCGAGAATCAGATCTTCCAGCGTAGGGGAATAGCCCCACGGACCCGCTGATCCGAATCTGTAACCACCAGCGCCGCGGTAACCTCTGAGTCCCCCGTACCTGCCGGGTGCGCCGGACTGATACTGCAGAACCAGATTGTTGTCGCGAAACGCGGTATAGACATACTCCAGCGATGCCTGATCCTTCTCGTCCAATGAATAGTGGAAATTCCCGGAGATCGTTTTCGTGAGCAGAGCCAGGTTGCGCGTGAAGGCCGCACCACTCGTCGCGGTCCGGACAAAATAGTTTACCAGCGCGTCCGCGGTGGCGTCGATCCCCGGCCCGGGGCCCGCGATCGGCTTGCTGAACAAGAGCGAAAGGAACTCGGCCCTGGTGGGAGCAAGATGAAAAATTGCCTTAAACATCAGGTGCTGGATGACGGCCTGGCGGCGTATGTCGATGATGAAGGCGATTTGCGGCCGGATCTTGGCAATATAGGTAAAGTTCTGCTCGGGGCCCACGCCCAGATAGGCGCCGCCAGTGGCCCCCAGATCCCTCAGCCTGTCCACGACATGCAGGTAGGAAGTCTCGTTGGAAACGAAGTTGTCAGAACGGAAATAACCTCCTTCTTCGGAAAAGTCCTTAATCATGCGGGCGAATTCGACCGCAGGAATCGAACTTATCTGAGTCTTCTGGAGGCCGCCGACCTCCCAGGCCTGCCGTGCTTGCACTGCGCCCAGCAGCAGCGTCGTGGCAAGAATCCAAAGGGTTCGTCGCAGATACTTTATCTGGATGCGCGGAAACTCATGTGCCATACGCCGAATTCATCCAACGAGGTTCTTTCTTCGCTTGGCAGACCAATTGCCTGTACCGGCATCTCCAAAACGCACCGTGCCCTTCATGGCATCTTCATTCACCGTGCCGGTATAGGTAATCGTGTAAACGGCATCTTGAAACTTCAAGTTCACTCGGAACTGAATATCTGTTCCCTTGAGTGACCCTTCCACGCTGCTCTTTCCCATCTGGCCGTTGTAGGTTCCTGAGATTCGCTCTCCATCCTGCCGCAACAGGATTGATGGGTGGGCAATCTCGCCGGAATTCTCGACGGTCATGTCCCAAGTACCGGTCACATCTTCGGCTGGAAATCCTGCATAAGGCATCGCTCCGCCCATGACGGCGAAGCACAGGGTCAGGATGGTAGCAAAGCAAATCGGCGATCTCGGCAAGGGCCGCATCGGGTGAGTCAACCACGTGCTGGTCATGGAAACGGTCTCCCTTTCAAGGATACCATCGGAAGACGCGCCGAGCGGTAGAGAATCTGCGGTGAATCATCGCGTGTGCTTACGCGCCTGAAAAGCGGATGTGGTGCACTATGGCAGGAGGAATGTTAAACATCACGAGATGCCGCTTGTACCGGTATTGTTCCATGTACTCACGGACCACCTTTGCGACGCCGGCGACCCGCCGCCGTTCCGAAGCGCTTCCGTTCACGAAGCGCGCCGCTTTCCGGATGAGGACGTACTCGAAGAAGCTGCAAACACCGCCTGGTTTGAGGATGCCCCTGTAGATTTCGAAGATCTCACGCACCATGTCCGGTTCAAAGCAAGTAAATGGGAGGCAAGAAATGATGAAATCGTAGCGCATCCTTCGGTCAATCTGTTCGATCGGCCGGTTGTGGATCCTGATCGACGATCGGAGCTCCTGAAACGCCGGTTCATTCTGTAACCGCCTTTTGATGACAGCAGAAAACTCCGGGTCTATCTCATAGACATCCAACGAATCTCCGGGCCGGATTGCTTCCACGATGACTTTTGTAATGTTGCCGGTGCCTCCGCCCACTTCGAGCACCCTCGCGGGCCCCTTGTCCCGGCAGGCCAGTTCGGCTGTCATCGCGCACCCGAGCGCTCTGGAACTGGGCGCAACTGCGCCTGTGCGTTTAAAGTCTCTGGCAGCCGATTTCAAAAACGCGCGGTGGGCAGCGATCTGCATCCCGAGAACACCTATTGTCAGCATTGACGAAGACTCATTATATGGGACCCAGATGTGTCTTACAAGCGCCAACGGCCCATGCGCGCGGGCACGCACTATACGATGAAAATGGCAGTTGGCTCGAGGAATACTTGCTGCCCCACGCGTCGTCACCAATGGATCATCACTAGAGAATTATAGCCGCCTGCCTGGAGTTAAACAGTTCGATCTGTGGTATCTTCATAACTGATCAGCCTCTACAAGGATTCGGGATCTTCGGACTGATGGCGAAAGCAAACCTCAAAGGCTCACAGCACTCAAAGAACCTCCAAGAGAACATATCGGGCCGGAAGGCGCCAGCTTCCGAGCCGTTGCCTATGTCGCGTATTGGATTTCTCGGTGGAACCGGGGTTGAGGCGCAGGGTCTGGCCCTCCGATTCGCGGCTGCGGGTGGCACCGTCTATCTGGGTTCCCGCACACTCGAGCGCGCACGCCAGGCTGCGGAAGCTTGCAACGTGATTCTGGGACAGAAACGGATCGAGGGAACGAGCAACCCAGAGATGTGCCGTGCCGCTGAGATCGTTTTTCTTACGGTTCCCTTCGCCCGTGCCGCCGAAGCCGTTGACAGCTGCCGTTCCTCGCTGGACGCACGTCACGTCCTGGTAGACGTGACCGTTCCCCTGATTTTTCGTGCCGGTCATGCCGAATACCAAAAGCTGGAGGCTGAATCCAACTCTGAGAACATCGCGCTTCATCTGCCGGAAAATGTCCAGCTCGTCGCTGCCTTCAAGACAATACCAGCCGCTGTTCTGGCGGACCTGACAGCTCCGCTCGATTGTGACCTTTTTGTGTGCGGCGACAACGAAAGCGCAAAGCAGAAGGTCATGGCGGCCATATCCATGATTCCATCGCTGCGCTCCCTCGATGCCGGTCCCTTGCGCATGGCGCGGACTCTTGAACGCATGACGGTGCTGGCGGCGGAACTCAATCGCCGTTATGAGAAAAAGGGAGCGCGTTTCCGAGTCGTAGGGATTTGAGGAACGTGGAGCTGCGCACCCTTTCATGCACCCGGACGTACCCAAGTTCGTAAAAGGGACGGCTGACAACCACCGATCCGCGCGTGAGGCTTGTAATCGTGGTCGGCAGTTAACGGACATTAAGAGCCGATTACCACCACGATCACGACCACGACGATTGTGGAAGCAGCTCTTTTCGAGATAGCAAAGGTCATCATGAGACTGACGGTACTTGCCGGAGGGGTGGGAGCAGCAAAACTCCTGTCGGGTCTGGTTCAGGTGCTTCCACAGGCCAACCTCACCATCATCAGCAACACCGGGGACGATTTTCGCTGGATGGGACTCTATATCAGTCCTGACATCGACACCGTAATTTATACGCTTGCCGGCATCGTCAATCCGGCCACCGGCTGGGGCGTTCGAGACGACACTTTCCACGCGCTGGAGCGTCTCGCGCAGCTGGAGTGCGCAACCTGGTTCCAGCTCGGGGATCGAGATCTCGCGACCCATCTCTATCGCACGCACCGCCTGGAATGCGGCGACTCACACACAAAGATCACGCTGGATTTATGCAGGCAGAACGGCGTTTCAGCGAGCGTCTTGCCGATGACCGACAGTCACGTCCCCACGCTCGTGCACACGAATGAAGGGACGCTCGGCTTTCAGGATTACTTCGTCCGCAGGCACTGCTCACCTGAAGTGCGCAGTCTTAGCTATCAGGGGATCGAAGCGGCGCGGCCGGCTCCAGGCGTCATCGATGCCATCCGACTGGCCAATGCGATCGTATTGTGCCCGAGCAACCCTTACCTCAGCATCGGTCCGATTCTGGCGGTGCCGGGCATCCGAACTGCCTTGCACGAGACTAGGGCTCGCGTTCTGGCGGTCACGCCGATCGTGGCAGGCGAGGCGCTCAAGGGCCCGGCGGCCGTCATGATGCGGCAACTCGGGGAGGAAGCCTCTGCCTCCGGAGTCGCGCGTCGCTACCAGGATTTCCTCGACATATTTGTCGTCGATTGCCGGGATGAGCACTTGCAGGAACAGATTGAGTCGCTCGGCATGGAGGTCCGCATCGAGCAGACAGTCATGGACAGCATGGAAGCCAGGATCGCCCTGGCGCGACGCCTCGTGGAGATCCTGGCATGAGCTGTGTCATTCTCATTCCCATTAAGGACCACGCTCTCGCCAAGTCCCGCATGGGCCCTTTCCTGACGGCGCAGGAGCGTCCCCTGGTTGCGAAAGCAATGCTGGAGGACCTGATTCGGGCTCTGCTCCCGCTCGCTTTCCCGGTGGCGGTGGCGACTAATTCGCGGCAAATCGCCGCACGCATCGCGAAGCTCGGGTGGCGGCTTTTCCTGGAGGAGAAGCAGATCTCCGAGAGCGCGTCTGTCGATGCCGCCTCCAGGCGCCTTGCAGACGAAGGAGCGCAGGCGGTTCTGCGCTTGCCTGCAGACCTGCCCCTGATACAGACCGGCGATGTCGCAGAACTGTGCCTTGAGACGCCACCGGCTCCGTGCGCGACTATGGCGCCGTCCTGGGATGGGACGGGAACCAACGCGCTGCTGCGCACCCCGCCGGGGTTGTTTCCATCGCGCTTCGGCCCCGGCAGTTTTGCCCTGCATGTCGAGGAAGCCAGGCGGGTCGGTGCTCACCTCCGGGTCGTGCAAAACCCGCGCCTGGCGCTGGATCTCGACGATGTTACCGATATCGCGCGCTTCCTGAGCTCACCCTCGGAGTGTGAGACTTATCGCACCTTAATCGACTTGAATGTAAAAGTGAGGCTGGCACGTCATGCACTCCCATGAGATCCGAGTCCGGGGACTGGAAGGAATTCCTGAGATTCTGCAGGGAATGGATCTGGCAAAAACAATCCTGGCGGCGCTGGAGCAGGCCGGGCTGCACTCGCCGGAATGCTCCGAGAGCGCAGCCTACACGGATCCAATCGTTCTCGTTGTCGCTCAAAAAGTAGTAAGCAAGTCCGAAGGCCGCCTGGTGCGGCTGGACAGTGTCACACCCTCACCTCAAGCCGAAGCGTGGGCCGCCGAACATCACAAAGACGCACGCATGGTAGAAGTCGTGCTGCGGCAGACCCGGCGCGTTGTCCGGATGGAACGCGGCATTATGATCATGGAGACGCATCACGGTTTCATCTGCGCAAATGCCGGTGTCGATGCGTCCAATGCTCCGGGCGGCACCGTGGTCTTGTTGCCGCAGGATCCCGACGCATCGGCGGCACGCTTGCGCCAGGCGGTCGAAGGCGCATTGCGGCGACCCGTGGGTGTGATCATTTCAGACACTTTCGGCAGACCCTGGCGCGTGGGCCTGATGAACGTGGCGCTCGGAGTCTCAGGCCTTTCTCCATTGATCGATTACCGGGGACAACGTGATTCTTATGGCCGGATGCTGCGGGCGACGGTGCTTGCCGTCGCCGACGAGCTGGCGGCAACGGCCGGACTGATAATGGGGAAAACCGCGGGAATTCCTGCCGTCGTCATCGAAGGATTCCGATATGTCCCTTCGGCAGGCGGTGGCCGTGACTTGATCCGCTCCCCAGAGGATGATCTCTTTCGCTGACCACAACATTTCAGGGTCAGGTTTTGATATCATACCTGGCGAACCTGCTAAGAAGGACCAGGAGAAAACATGGCAATCAAAATCCCCGAAAACTACATGGATTTGGTCCGACAGCCGGCATTCGCCAATCTCGCGACCATAATGAAAGACGGCAGCCCTCACGTCACTCCGGTCTGGTTTGACTACGACGGCGAATTCGTCAGGATCAATTCCGCCCGCGGCCGGGTCAAAGACCGCAACATGCGAAACAACCCCAAGGTCGCGCTGTCCATCACGGATCCAAAGAACCCGTACCGTTATCTGGAAATCCGCGGCTCGGTCACTTCGATCACCGAAGAAGGGGCTGATGGACACATCGACCGGCTGGCGAAGAAATACCTGAATGTCGACGCGTATCCACACCGTTCCACCACCGAGGTGCGCGTCATGTATCACATCACGCCCGAGCATATCAGCACCATGGGATGAACCGTGCGCCAAGGCAATGGAAGTGCCCGCTACCATACGCCGTCCGAACATGAGTCGACGTTTGGTTCGGCAGGTTCACGACGAGCGCCTTCGCGATTTGGGGCTGGCGCCGCCATTGCCTTCCTGTTGCTGCTTGCCTGGGAGCTGGTCGTAAGGGTCCTCGAGGTGCACTCGCCTACTATCCCCTCACCGTCGCGCGTTTTTCTCGAGTTGTTGAAGGAAGCGCTTCAGCTGAAGGAAGACGCGTGGATTACGGGCATGGAATCCCTGGAAGGCCTGCTCCTGGCGCTCGCAGCCGGCTTCCTTCTGGCGGTTCTCGACACGACATCGAAAAGTCTCCACCGCTTTACCGCACCCGCGCTTTCCTTTTTGCAAAAGATGCCGCTGATCGCTTTGGCGCCGCTCATCGTCACGTGGGTCGGTTTCGGCACTGCGCCCGCGGTTGCGGTCGCGTTCCTGCTCTGCGTTCCGCCACTGGCGGCCAGCATCAGAGCGGGCTTTTATGCGGCACCGGATGAAATCCTCGAGGTTCTCCAGGCGATGGACGCCCCGCGTCTCAAGACGCTGTGGAAGGTCAGAGTCCCGTGGTGTCTTCCCTTTCTCTCGAGCGGGATAAAGACTGCGATTCCTCTCGCCCTTGCCGGCGCGACCGTTGCCGAGTTTGTGGGCTCGACCGCGGGCCTCGGGTATACGATCGTTTATGGCGCATCGAGGACGGAAGCAGCGCCTCTGCTGGCTGCCTTGACCGTGCTCGCACTGATCGCCTTGATATCCTATGGCATCGTCCGTTTCCTGGAACAAACCCTGATGACCTGGGCCGGTTCTTTGCCCAGCGTCACTTTCGCCGGCCAGATTCCTGACTCGCACGCATTTTCTGTCGACCGGACTGACTGAGTTCTATGCCACCGCTCGCTCTTAGCCTCCAAGACGCTCATCGTTCCTGCTGGGTTGGGAATGAGTCGCGCACCGTGGTGGGACCCATCTCGCTCGAAGTCGGAAGTGGTGAGTTTGTTTCGATTCTGGGCCCTTCCGCCAGCGGGAAATCGACCCTGCTGAGAATGATCGCCGGACTCGTCCCGATCACGAACGGCCGGATCCTTATCGGGGGCACCACAATCGAGGAGACGCGTCGCGCAATTGGACTCGTCCTGCAGCGGCCTGCCTTGCTTCCCTGGCGAACCACAATGGAAAACGTCCTGTTGCCGGCGGAAATGCTGAACCTCAATAGGGAGGAATCCAGAAACCGCGCGCGCAGATTGCTTGCGTGGTTTGGTCTATCCAGATTTGAAGGGTGCCTTGCCGACACCCTCCCCGCAGGCATGGCCAACGCAGTCTCCGTGTGCAGGGCTCTGGTGCACAACCCTTCCCTGCTGCTCATGGATGAGCCGTTTCTGATCCTCGACGCTCTTGTGCATGAACAAGTCCTGGACGGCTTTCAGCGACTCTGGGCGGAAAATAAAACCACGGCGGTTCTTTGTACCCGCAACCTGTTTGAGGCCGTCTTGCTTTCGGATAGGGTCATCGTACTCTCTCCCGGCCCCGGCAGGATTCTGGAGATCGTCAGTGTAGATCTTCCCCGGCCGAGGCGCCTGGATAAGGCCATGACGCCGCAGATCACCGATCACTGCAATCGCATTCGCATGATACTGCGTGCGCAGGGATCTGTTCCGTAAAGAAGGAGTCATGAGACAGAATGAAGCGGACCTGCCGCTTCCGACCTCGGACATCGGACATCAGACCCGAACGTCTGCAGCTAGCACGAGTCCTTGGCTGCGGCCCATCGGCCTGGGATGGCAAGAGAGCAAGAAGGACAGGTTCCGGTGCTTGTTATTGAATAATGGAGAATCCGGTAACCGCGCCGTTCTACGAGCAGGCGGCCGCAATCGGGACAGTACGTGTTTTCCAGGCCGCGCAGCTTTGCCGGCAGATTTCCGGCATAGACGTAACGCAGGCCCGCGCGTTTTCCGAATTCTGCTGCTCGCTCCAGATCGGCGGGCATTGTGTCCCGGCTGTCGGTCATTTTGTAGTCCTGGTGATAGGCCGTAACATGCCAGGGAATGGCCGGCGAAACGCCGGCGATAAACTCCGTCAAGCCGGTCAATTCAGCCTCGGAGTCGTTGAATCCCGGCACCAGCAGTGTGACGATCTCCACCCAGAAGCCGCTCTGGTGCAGGCCGCGAATCGTATCGAGAATGGGTTGCAGACGGCCGCCCAGTTTTCGATAACGCCGGTCGTCGTACCCCTTCAAATCGACTTTATAGAGGTCAACCCATGGGCGAAGATACTCCAAGACGCGCGGAGTTCCATTGCCATTGGAGACATATGCGGTCAGCAGGCCCGCAGCCTTGGCTTTCTTGAACACGGCGACCGCCCACTCGCTTGTGATCAGCGGCTCATTGTACGTGCTGACCACGAGCTGTGCGCCTTGCTCAATTGCGCTGCGCACCAACTCCTCGGGAGTCGTCCGATAGGCGGGGGATAAGGCCTCCGGATCGCGCAGCGCCTGTGATGTCACCCAATTCTGGCAGTATCCGCAGTGAAGATCACAGCCGAGCATGCCGAAGCTGAATGCGAGCGCTCCGGGAAGAACATGGAAAAATGGTTTTTTCTCCACCGGATCGCACTGCGCGCCGCCCACATAGCCGAAGGGAACCATCAGCCTGCCGCCCTGATTGAAACGGACCTTGCACACCCCCAGGCCGCCTTCAGGAATCGGGCAATCGTGGCCGCAGGCATAGCAGTGCACGCGGTTGTTATCGAGCTTCTCGTAGAGTTCTCCCTCGCACGTATACTGTTGCAGCAACTCGGATAGACCAGGCATGATTCATAATTCTATCGCAGTTGCCCCGCGCCGAACAGTCGCAACCTGAAACCAAGTGGCTCAAGCACGCTTTTTTGTAGCCGGACCGAACCTATTTCAGGCATCCTGCGTTGTAGTGTGCAGGGAGCCGATCCGGGAATTGTGAGGGATCCCTCTTACCAATCGGTTCATTGGTAAGTGGACACCTGTCTTTGGTAAGTGGACACTTGTCTTTAGAGATTCTTCGAGCCTTCGAGTCTTGGAGGTTAGTCGTCATGCCTCTAAGCCTCTAAGGCTCAAAAGAGCGCTGAGCGTCGACAAGATTATGAACTGATCAGTAATTCTCGACGGGCTCCTGGATGATGCAGGCCGAAATTGGGGGCACTCCTGGCTGACAATGATCCGGGTCCGAAAACGGACCTGTCCTTCATTCTGACGCAGTGCAAAGCAGGCGATGCGCTCGCCTGGGAAGCACTGGTGCGCCAGTTTCAGTCCCGCGTCTACGGCATTGCCTACCACTATCTCGGAAACGCGGAAGACGCGCGTGATCTGGCTCAAGAGATCTTTGTGCGCATCTATCGAAACATCGTTGTGTGTGCGGATGCGGCCATGTTTCTGCCGTGGATGATCCGAGTCTCCCGCAATGCCTGCATCGATCATTTGCGCAGAAAAAAGGCCCGACCGCATGCCAAGGAAGTTGCCCTCGATGATGCGGCCGGCCTGAGGGCCCAGGGCAACACTCCTGAACAGCAGTGGGCTGCCGATTCAAGAAAGCGCCTCATTTATCGCGCACTAGCCGAACTCTCCGGATTGAATCGCGAGATCATTCTGTTGAAGGACATCCAGGGAATGCAACTGGACGAAATCGCCGTGCTTCTCAAGGTTCCTCTGGGAACTGTAAAATCACGCTCCAACCGGGCACGGATCGAGCTCGCGCGCAAGGTGCTGGCGCTCGACGGGGATCGATGATGATGGATTGCCGTGGGTTTGAAGAACGGATGGATGATTTCGTGACGGGCAACTTGCCCGTAAAAGAGCGCGAGGACGCCGAACGTCACCTGAGTGCGTGCACCCGATGCCATGCGCTGCATGAGAGCCTTCTCGGCGTGGCGGAATCTCTGCCGCCGAACTGGCCGGACACTCTCACGGCGGGGATTCTGACCCGGACCAGCGGGCCCGTCTGCAGCGAAGCCGAGCGGCGCCTGTGCGGCTGGATCGACGGTGTTTCGAATAAGGACGGCGGCGCGGTCATTTCGATTCACCTGTTGCATTGCCCCTCCTGCAGCGCGCTTGCGGGTTCCTTGCGGGAGCTGAATCACATCCTGCCTGAAATGGCGCTACTCCAGCCGGACGCCTCCTTCGCCGCTGATGTATTGAAGGCCACGAGCGATCGACCGGCCGCCGCCGGTACCGGGGCATCAGTCACCGGTGTACGGCAGTGGTGGCGCAGCATGATGCAACGCCCGCGCTTTGCCTGGGAAGCGGCCTACGTGGGCGCGCTGCTCGTGCTGATCGCACTCGGAAACCCGGCCGCGCTTCTGCAACGAATGCCGGAGACTCTGATCGTACCCGGCTTCCTGGTTCGTAGTGGCGATCAATTGGTACGGCAGACTGCGGAGACCTACGAGGTAACCCAGGAAGCGGCACAACGTTCACTCAATTCCTTGCGACTGCGAAGCCGCGATCTGTGGCTCGCGGCCTCTGATTTGCCGGTTCGCACCACTGCCGTGCTGCGCCAGAAAGCATCCGAATATATCGAGAAACTGAAGGCAGATATCGCGGATGGCACACCGGCACAGGAATCCCCGCGCAAGCAGCCATGATGCCGCCATTCGCAGGATGCACCGAACCTTTTTGCGGCCGATGCGTTTATCGGGTAGCGAAGGGAAATGGTGAAAACGAGATTGCATGACCGAATGGCAAAGGAAGATGATATGGATATACCTCATGAGACACAGCAGGAACCGGTGCAGCAGAAGCCCCCAGAACCTGCCGCACCCACTTACATGCGTCGCGACAATCTTTGGCAGCGCAAACCCGTCTACCCGGAAGATCCCAGGTTGAAATCACCGGTGCTGGCCACGTTTCTATCGCTGGTTCCCGGCCTGGGCCAGGTGTACGTCGGTTACTACTACCAGGGATTCATCAACATCATTGTTGTGGGCACGATAATTTCCATGCTTGCAGGCAGCCGATACGGCATGTGGCCGCTAACGCCGCTCCTGGTATTTTTCCTGGTCTTTTTCTGGCTCTTCAACCTCGTGGACGCGGCGCGCCGCGCGGCGTTCTACAATCAGGCCCTGTCGGGAATCGCAAACGCGGAGCTGCCCAGGGAATTCACTCTGCCTTCGCGTCACGGGTCCTTGGCCGGTGGGCTGCTGCTGATTCTGGTGGGCGTGATCATAGCAACCAATACGCTATTTGATTATCCTCTCGACTGGCTCAGACATTGGTGGCCGGTAGGCCTTGTCATTGCAGGCGCGTACCTGGTGGTTCAATCGGTACTGGAACGCGGACAGGAACGGAAGACCTTGTAACCTAATTCGAGATTCGAGATTGAGAATTTCGAATCTCGAATTTCGAATCAGGAATTATGCGCGGCAAGAAGATCTACTAACTCCTCCTCGAGCGCCCTGCCGCGATTCTTCGCGTACCAGAGGTGAAGCTTCTCTCGGAGCTCCGGGCCGGGAACCTCTTCCTCCTTGAACCGGCGAAATAATTCTACCGCGGGTTTCGGCCGTGGCCCCCAGCGGAACAGTTCCCTTCCCTGACTGTCAAAGGCAGTGAGTTTTGGGATCCCCCGAGTGCCATCGGTCAAATAGGCGTCCATGATGTCCAGATTCTGATCGCGAAGCAGAATCCGCACGTCAATGAGCGGGTTGCACGCGGCGATCCTGAATATGTAAGGAAGGTTCTGCGCAGAATCGCCGCACCATGGCTCCGTCAAAACCATCCAGAGCTGCGCGTCACGGATCGCGCTCGCCGCCGCCTGTACGCGACTCGACGGGCTGTAGGTTTTTTCGATCCGAAGCGTGCGCGCAAGATTCAAAGGCAGATAGCGCGCGTGATCGTCCTGCGCGACGCCGGCCGACTCTTGGGCCTTGTCGCTCTCCGCCTGAATGTAGTGCCGGTATTCGTCGGGAGTCATGCCGCGATGCGGCCGCTGTTGTGCGAAAAACTCTTGCATCATCTTCGTACCGCTACTTAGTTTAGAGGTTCTTTGAGTCTTCGAGTCTTAGCGGTTAAGGAAACCTGTAACCTTCAGGGCCTCTAGACTCCCAGCACATCGCGCGGACGTTCACACTGTCCTGCCCGCGCTATCGGATATTGCCTCCCGCATGGCTCGTATGTGGCCCGGCGTGCTGCCGCAGCACGCGCCGATGATGCGCGCTCCTTCTCGAATCGCGGCGATGGCGCACGGAGCCATCGATGCCGCAGTCGCATTGTAGGTCGTCTTGCCGTCGATCAGCTCGGGCACGCCCGCGTTCGGTTTGAACACAAGTGTCATATCGGGTGCCAGGCCGTGCAGAGTGCGTATCATTGCGAGCAGCTCCTCGGGGCCGGTGCCACAATTTCCGCCCATCGCGCTCGCGCCCCATTCGGTCGCGGACTTCATTGCCTGCTGCGGCGTGACTCCCATCATAGTGCGCCCATGCTTTTCGAACGTCATGGTCATGATGACCGGCACATCTGCGGAGACTCTGCGCACGCCTTCGATTGCCGCGTGCACTTCCTCAAGGGCCGACATGGTTTCGACCCAGATCAGGTCGACACCTCCAGCAAGCAGCGCTGCGGCCTGCTCTGCATATGCATCCACGGCATCGGCATAGGCCAGCTTGCCCAGAGGAGCGAGCAACTCTCCGGTAGGACCCATGTCGCCGGCAGCGAGCGCGCTGCCCCCGGCCTCGTCCACTTCGGCGCGCAGCAGGGCGGCGCCGGCTCGGTTTAGCTCGGCGAGCTGCGCCTGGAGATTGTGCCGGGCGAGCCGATAGCGATTGCCGCCAAAGGTGTTCGAAAGGACAATCTGGGATCCCGCATCAAGATAGGCGCGATGGACAGCGCGGACGTGCTCGGGATGGGACACGTTCCACGCCTGTGGTGATTCTCCAGATTCCAATCCGGCCTCAAACAGCATCGTCCCCATGGCGCCGTCCGCGAGGAGCGCGCGGGAGTTTGCGAGGAGCGCTTGGAACCTGTTCATCGTGACCTCCATCTGGGGTGCACGACGGCACCCCTCCTCAATAAAAATGACAGTGGAAATATATGGCCAACTCGTTCAAGAGACAAATCGGCGGGCCGTGAATCGCTTGCCCTCTATTAATCGACAGGAATTAGGAACAAGGGCAGTCAAGAGCCCAACATTGGAATCGTAGCAATAACCCTGTCCCGAAGCCTTGAGCGAAGGTCTTCCGGCGATTCCCAGTCGATATGGTTATATTGCCTCGTGTCGAAATGCGTGTTCCCCAGGTCATCCTTCCGGCAGGTCCAAATCACAGGTCTACCCAAACCCAGAGCGAATCCAGCTTCAAAATAAACTCCCGCCCGATGGAGAGTAAAATCGGCCACGAGAAATTGGCTTAACCTGATTTCGGCAATCAGTTTGTCGCAGATCTTTTCGTTGTGATGAACCTTGTCAATTCTGATTGGATCCAGTTTGCAGTCCTCACGCAACGCCGGTTCAATTCCCTTCTCCCAAGCTTCATCTAAAGAATGATCGAACGACATAGCAACAAAGCATCGACCTGGAATTCCTGTGGTGCTTTGAGCCTCCGATCTCGTCCATCCCTTGCCAGATACCACGCAAATGTAGCGCTTGCGAGGAGGATCATCGGAGCTGCGGCGGTCCAAGAATTCCGACTCTTTGAGGTGATTCATAAGGAACCCTATCTCGGCTTCGTTAGCAGCGTCGATGAGTGGACCGTCATTATAGGGAAAAACAACATCCGCGCCCGGGAAGGCAGATCGTTGCGCCATCAGTCTAAGAGTGAGATCAAGTTTTCGAGAAACTGGAGTTGCTTTGTGGGCCAAGGCATGAGATTCCCAGTCTTCATAGCGCAGCACAAGAGGAGCGCTTGGTCCACTGTTTTGTCTAATGTGCGCCGACAAAAACGGCAGCAAATTTCTGTCTGACAACCCCTCAAAAAATCTACGATTCGATGTAGAGACATAGAAGTGACCGCACCGTTCGCAGCAAATTCTTACGGCGTCCTGGTTCGGTAAGAGACTGGCAATCCCGGCTATGCCTGCACAGATTGGACATTTGCCTTCCGCCATTTTCTCAGCCCTCCCCGAGTGATCGGATTGTACAGATCCGCACCCCAGGCGCACTCTGTGATTTTGGTGCCTGTAAATGGTGGGCGGTACAGGACTTGAACCTGTGACCCCCGGTGTGTAAAACCGATGCTCTGCCAGCTGAGCTAACCGCCCACAAGCGCCTCAGTTTATAGAACCCGCCCGCAAAAGCCAACGGGAAATCTCCTTTGTGTCGCATCTTCAAAATTCAAAATCTGCTGCAGATTTTGAATTTTGAAGATGCGACACCGTTCACGTAACGCCCCGAATAACGGTCTGAGCCCTAACCATCCGATTAAAAAATGCTTGACAAAACTTTCAGAGCGCAAATAGCGTGGCTCTTGTAGTGCTTCACACGGGCTCGAGAGGCCGGGCGGCAAATTTCCAGACTGAATTCTGATGCGAGCGGGCTGGCTCCAAAAAGAAACCAGCTTCGCAATGGCGGAGCTCTGCTCAGAGGTCAGAGGTCGGGGATGAAGCAGCTTCCGATTTCCGGCCTATGACTTCCGGCCTGTGAATCTATCTGTCGATGGGACGGAGAACATCTTCTTCATCGCCGAGAAAACCTTCTTCTTGACCGACACCATGGTCTCGGCGTCAGACAAGATCTTTTGCGTGACGCACACTACGGTTTCGGTCGACGAGACCATGGTATTTGCCAGCGAAAAGATCTTCTCCGCAGCGGCGACCATGGTCTCCGTCGCTGAAAAAGTCTTTTCCGGCATCGACACCATCATCTCCGTCGCTGAAATGATCTTTTTTGTCACGATTACCATGGTCCTCGTCGCTGAAAAGATCTTTTCAGTCACGGTTACCATGGTCTTCGTCGGTGAAAAGATCTTTTCGATCATGCAAAAGATCTTTTACGTCACGATTACCATGGTCGGAGGCGATCGCCATCCTATTGATGGATAATAAGTTAGCGCTAAGTCTGATTTTTACCATGGTGTTTGTCGTCGACAAGATCTTTTCTGTAAGGCAAAAGATCTTTTCAGCGATTCAAAAGATCTGTTTTATTATGCAAAATATCTTGTCAATCATGATAAAGATCTGTTTAATGATTGACAAGATCTTATAAATCATCTAAACAATCTTATCAGCAATAGAAAAGATCTTATCTTTTATACAAAAGATGTTTTCGAAGGCTGAGACCATCTTCCTCGTTTCGCAGACCATGGTCTTCGCCATTCAGAAGATCTTTTCGGTAATCGAAGCAATCTTTTCCGTCGTCGAGACCGCGGTCTCAGCGATAGAGAACATCTTTCCGAGGTGGAGAACATCTTAATCGCCTCGGACAATATTTTTTCTGCTACGTAGAGCGTCTTCTCCGTCGGCGAGATAACCGTCGGCGAAGCGCCGGCAGCAAGGGATGAACTCGAATGAACAACCTACAAGGAGGTCTACTATGTCTCCACACATTCGCATTGCGGATGGACTTCGAACCCAGTCCGCCGAGCGACTCATCACCACCGCCGGCGCCATTATCAACGGACTGACCGGCAACCCCTCTTTTCCTGCGCCGCCGGTGGATATGAAGACGCTGCAAGCCGCCGTAGACGATCTGAACGCGGCCCTGGCCGCGCAGCCCCAGGGAGGACCCTCTGCAACGGCGGAGAAGAATAACAAGAAAGAGGCTCTGATTGCGCTCTTGCGCAGGCTGAGGCATTACGTCGACGAGAACTGTGGCAACGATCTGTCGGTTCTCCTGTCGAGCGGTTTTCAAGCAGCGGTGACCACGCGCGTGCGTTTGCCTCTGGCGAATCCCTCGATTCTCAACCTCGGCCTCGGAAACAGCACCGAGCTGGTGTTGAAAGTCACGCCGATTGCGCATGCGAAATGTTTCGAAGTGCGAATGGCGGTGGTCGGCGCCGGAAACACTCCCGGTCCCTGGCAAACCGCTGGCCTGTTCACCAACTCGCGGTCGATGACGATCGACGGCCTCACCCCGGGAACCACCTACATGTTCCAGGTGCGGGCCGTCGGCGGCTCCACTCGCTACAGCGATTGGAGCAATCCGGTGTCGCGCATGTGCGCGTAATTTTCGCTCGCTAAAACGAGGGACGCTGCCCAGTCTTGCGCCGCGTTGGCGTGCATGATCAGAAAAGTGTTCCCAAAACCGGGCAGCGTCCCCAGTTTTTTAGCCGGTCCGATGAGGATCGGGGGGACCGTGATTTCGAGGTCAAACGGCCTGTCATCGAGATCCCCACGGAAGACATTGATCGCTTGTGGTCATGATGACTATAATAGGTCTGCTGATGACTGGAGGCCGGACCATGGCAAAATCATGCCGCGTAAATGTTGTGGAAGCAAAACGATCTCTTTCTGAGCTTCTGGGACGGGTCGCCTACGGACGAGAGACCATAACCATAGTGAAGCGGGGGCGGCCCATGGCTCGACTTGTTCCCGCTGGCGGCGAGATCGGCGGATCCATCGAGGCAATCAAGGGGTGGTTGAACAATGATGACCCTTTCTTCGCGATCATGGAGGAGGTGGTTGCCGAACGCCATTCGCATAGACCCCGTGTGAGTCTGCGCGGCAGGAGGTGACGCGTGGTTCTCCTGGACACCAACATCGTCAGCCATCTCATGCGGAAAAGGCCACCCTCGATTCTCATCGACAAGCTTCACGGGCAGGCAGCGGGGACACTGGCTACCTCGTGCATTTGCATAATGGAACTGCGGCATGGCGCCGCCCGGTTGCACGATCACGGACTTCTCTGGGGACGCATCGAACGCGATATCCTCCAGTGGCTGGAAATTCTTCCGGTCGGCCTCGAAGAGGCGTTGCTGGCTGGAGATATTCTGGCACATCTGCGCGCCAAAGGACTCCCGATCGATGTGGAGGATGTCCTTATTGGCGCAACGGCTCTGATAAAAGGGCTCACCGTAGTGACCGATAACATCAAGCACTTCCAGCGGATTCCAAATCTTCAGGTCGAAGACTGGCTCAAATAAAGAATGCATTGGAGCCGACGCCCGAGTTAGGTCTGCAAAATTTACTTTTCATTCACAGGATGCGAGACAGCGCGTATCAGGAACAAAAGTAAATTTTCCAGACACCATCGGCCCGGCCCGTGAATTCTGATGAAGATCTCAGCGGACGTATCCTGGACACGCTGAAGAAAGCCGAGCGAGAGCGTAGCATCACGCGCGTGCCTACCCCGATGACTGTCAGCCTGCTGTTGTACGCCGAAGCTGAAGCGGATCGCAGCCTGTGGATCAATGGCAGCAAAACCATCAAGGGAGACTGCATCGACGGGGTTTACCTCATCGAAAGTATCAACACGGAGGGTGTGGTTCTGAGCCACCAGGGAGAGCGGGCCACCCTTCGCCCGCCGAAATGATCGTTGGCGCTTGTCAATGTCTGGCTAGAAAAACGAGGCTGCCCAGTTTTTGTCGCGCCCTTGCCGAAATCCAGAGGCATCTTTGAGAAATCAACTTACCATCCACCGATGGCATGAGGCGTTTTTCAAGGCGAACGCGCATGGATGTCATGTGGTCTGCCACTTAGCAATTACTAACGGTTGAAGTATGTCAGAACCTTGGGCCGGATTAAGGGTATGCACCCAGACCAGATTCAACCCTGGTCTTCTGTCGTCGAGCAATCCTTTTGCCCGTGACAGTTGCTGACGCCCCCAATCCAGAGAAGGAAGTACTTCCCTTTCAGACTTGAGCACACATAGCAACACGCCAAGGGATTCGTTTTTGAAGAATCCAGAGAGCACTGCTGGCCCGAATTTGTCTTTATACTTACTAATCAGTTCATAAGTAACCGGACATATGATATACTTGCGGCATGACGCCAAATGATGCGCGCAAGCTGGATCACAAGACCCTTGAAGCCATTCGAATTCGAGCCGTCGAGCAGGTT
>Ga0187882_1002175_pt1 | contig 18453 bp, 12 predicted proteins | sample June2016WEW_19_1_3_FD_132991 | JGI IMG/M metagenome (GOLD analysis project Ga0187882, IMG submission 132991) | Peatland microbial communities from SPRUCE experiment site at the Marcell Experimental Forest, Minnesota, USA - June2016WEW_19_150 | ecosystem: Environmental > Terrestrial > Soil >... | reverse complement strand
GTAAATTCGATTTAGTATTCGATTTTCAGGGGCTTTTCAGGACGGGATTTTTCAGTTGGGTAACGGGCAGCAAAAGGCGATTCGGGATGGCAGGGGCGAGAGAGCTGGCTCATTTGTTTTACACGGATAAAATTTCGCAGGATGCTTCGAGCGTTCACTTAGTCGATTATTATTTGAAAATGGTTACCTCGGCTGGTACCAAACAGGGGGAAGCGGAATTCAAATTGCCGCAGGACGCGGGGGCGGCGGAAAAAATCGACAAGCTTTTGAAATCACAGGGTGTAAACGGCGGGTATGCTGTGATTGTACCCGGAGCAGCCCAGCCGAATAAACGTTGGCCTATTGAGCGATTCGCGGAACTGGCGGGCAAAATCAGCGAGCGATTCGGATTATCGATTGTGGCGACGGGTTCGCAGGGGGAGCGGGAGTATATTGAGGCGATTCAAACAGGCGGCAAGACACGCGTAATCAACCTAGCGGGAAAAACAGCGGTGCGTGAGTTGATACCGTTAATGAAGAATGCGTCGTTGGTCGTGAGCAATGATACGGGGCCGGGGCATATAGCGGCGGCAATGGGAGTGCCGATAGTGATGATATTCGGGCCTACGAACCCGGCGAGGGTGTGCCCGTATAAACGGCCACAATGCGTCGCAGCGATTGAACCGAACGAACGCGGAATGAAGGCGGACAGCTACGAGCCGAAGCACGATATTATCCATATAACCGTCGAACAGGTTTTTGATACGGCCTGCCGGCAAATCGACAAAAAAGGGGCCTGACCCCTTTTTTGTTTGCAGTTAGGCGAAAAGGTGATATTTTCAGGCAAAGAAGCAGCGTGTTATCTGGAAGCAAAACCCGAATGCGGGTTTATCTGGACACCATATAAACAGTAGTTATGCCTTCAAGGAGAAGGCAATACAAAAACAAAAGGAGGAACACTTATGGCGGATTTAGTAACTAACGGAATAACCTTGCTCTCTACGGAGGAGGGCTATCGTAACGTTCGAACCGAATACAGACAGCACATGTCGCGTCACTGGGTTAGTTGCATTGGTTGCGTACTTCTCTTATGTGGAATATCAGGCTGTGGCTCTCGCGCGCCATCTGATAGCGATATTGTGGCTGCCGTTAAGACGTACTATGCGAGAGAACTAGGTATCGTCGACGTAGGTTTGCTGACTAGCGTCCGTTTTCCCAAAGGATTTACGGGCAATGTCGGTGAGAAATGCTCTGTTGCAGAAGTTCGCGTCGAGAAACGCGGCGAACCATTCACGCCAAATGAACTCCAATCTTTGCACAGGCCCATGGGTGCCTCCTCCAAAGGTTACCCGGTCCGCGTCTTTGTTAAGGGAACTGCGAGAACGTCGCAGGGATCAGATAAATCCTTTCAAGGCGAAGTCGATTTTGTTCTGTATTATGTACCCCCCGACAAATCGAGGGTTGATCCTGGGCCAGGCATCTGGGTAGCCAATTAAGAATGGAATATAATGGCTAATCTGGGGACACCATACCGGGGAAAAAGGAATGTAATTTTTTTTAACCTGCCTGTTGGCAGGCAGGGAACCGGAAGTAATGGACTTGGCCATCCCTAACGGGATTGTATTAGCGCAGGCAATGGTCTCAGGACTTACCGGCAACGCTGTGTTTTATCCAGCGCCTCCGGGTTGCGCCTTTTAGCTTTTATGGCCGATGACAGACCCCGCAGAAAGCGGACAAAGGCACTGCTCAAAACCAAAAGACGGTGAAATAAGCGGGTTAACTCTTCAGCCGTTTGATTGCTTCAACACACCGCTCGCACAAATCAGGGTATTCCTTATCGCTGCCGACGCTGGGCCAGTAGTTCCAGCAACGCTGGCATTTTTGATGAGCGCTCTTCTGTGCAATCATCTGAGTCGGGCCTTCGGCTTTTTCGAGCTTTACCTCGCTGACAATGCAAAGGGCGGCGAAATTCTTAATGCCAAACTGCTCAATTGCTGTCACATCTTCACTGTCGCAGCGGATAGTAACGCTGGATTCCTGATTGCTGCCGATAAGTTTATCGCGGCGGAGTGGTTCAAGTGCGAGAAGAACGGCGTCTCGCAGGGACATAAGCTTTTGCCATTTCGCTTCGCCTGCCTGCCAGTTGATAGCCGGGTCAACTTTGGGCAGCATAGCGAGGTGGACGGTCTCGACGTTTTGCGATTTGTGCTGAATTGCGGCCCAGGTTTCCTCGGCGGTATGGACGAGGATTGGGGCGAACAACAGCGTTAGCGAATCGAGAATTCGATAGAGTGCGGTCTGGCAGCTTCGGCGAGACGGGCTATCTGCGGGGTCGCAATAAAGGCGGTCTTTGAGCAGGTCCATATAGATGCTGCTCATCTCGATGCTGCAGAAATTATAGAGCAGCGAAAACGCGCGGTGATAGGCGAAGTCATCGAATTCTTTGGTAACGCCGGCGATTAGCTTTTGTAACTGCTGCATCGCCCATTTGTCGATTTCGAACATTTTGTCATAGGCGACGGCGTTTTTGGCGGGGTCGAAATCATAGATATTGCCGAGGAGATAGCGCAGGGTGTTCCGGATTTTGCGGTAGGCGTCCTGTGTTTTACCGATGAGCTCGTCGTTGCATCGCATATCATCCTGATAGTTGACGCTGGCGACCCAGAGGCGGAGGATGTCTGCGCCGTATTTGGTGACCTCGTCCTGCGCGTTGACGTAGTTGCCCAGCGACTTGGATTGCTTCATACCTTTTTCATCGACGGTGAAGCCGTGGGTGAGGACGGCTTTGAAAGGCGCTTTGCCGATTGTGCCGAGGGCGGGCAATAATGACAACTGAAACCAGCCGCGGTGTTGATCGCTGCCTTCGAGATAGAGGTCAACGGGGATGGGCCAGCCGGCTTTTGTAGCGACGGAATACCAACTGCAGCCCGCTTCGAACCAGACGTCGAAGATGTTTTCTTCTTTTTTCAGTTCGTTAAATGAGAAGCCGGCGGGCAGTTTGAAGTCGGAGCCGAGGATTTGCTCAGGCGAATCGGTGAACCAGCTATCGGAACCTTTGACGGCGATGTGTTTTGAAACTGCCAATACTGATTCTTTTGTCAAAAGTGTTTCGCCCTGAGGATTGACGAAGACCGGGATAGGCAGACCCCAGCTTCGCTGCCTGCTGATGCACCAGTCGGGACGCGATTCGAGCATACCTTCGATGCGTTTCTGGCCCCAGTCGGGAATCCAGCGGACGTTTTTTGTAGATTCGAGGGAGAGGTTGCGCAGGGTTTTGCCAATGCCGGGAATTTCTTTATCGACGCTGACGAACCATTGTTCGGTTGCGCGGAAGATGACGGGCGTTTTGCTTCGCCAGCAGTGGGGGTAGCTGTGGGTGATTTTCTGCTGATTGACAAGCCAGCCGGTTTTGGCGAGGTGGTCGATAACTTCTTTATCGACTTCGAGGACCTTTTTGCCCCGAAGCCATTCAGGCACGGTGTTGTCATAAGAGCCATCGTCTTTGACGGGGGAATATATGGCCAGACCATACTTTTGCCCAGACATATAATCCTCTGCGCCGTGGCCTGGGGCGGTGTGGACGAGGCCCGTGCCGTCTTCGGTTGTTACGTATTCCGCGAGGATGACTTTGTAGGCGTCTTTATCCGTCGGGTTCTTTTCGATAAAGGGATGCGTATAGCGCAAACCCCCAAGTTTGGAGCCGAGGGCTTTATTTGGGCTGACTTTATATTGTCCTTCGTTTAATCCCGCAGCCGCGACGACCGCGGGCAGACGGTCAGAAACGACGACGGAGACGAAACGCCTGCCATTAAGCTGATAGTCGAGTGTGACATATTCGAGACGCGGGTGCAGTGCGACAGCGAGATTTGCGGCTAACGTCCACGGTGTGGTCGTCCAAATCATAAAGCAAACTTTGGCGTTCTGTGCCTGCTCTGCTGTTACCAAACCAAGTTCGGTCAGCCGTGGGACACTGTCTTTGGCGACGGGGAAATTTACGAAGATGCTTGGCGAGTCGATATCTTTGTATTCGAGTTCCGCTTCTGCCAGCGCGGTTTCGCAGCCGACTGACCAGTGGATGGGTTTCAGTTGTTTTTTGACGAGACCTTTACCTACGAGTTCGGCGAAAACCTCGAGGATGCCCGCCTCGTAAACGGGTTTAAAGGTGAGATACGGATTTTCAAAGTCGCCGAAGACGCCTAATTGCTGAAATTGCTGGCCTTGGAGCTTTACGTATTTACTCGCGTATTTTTTGCAAAGCTGGCGAATCTCCGGTTTGCTCAGTTGGCGGATTTTTTCGCCGAGCTCGGTAACGACCTTCGATTCGATTGGCAGGCCGTGGCAATCCCAGCCGGGGACATAGGGGGCGTCGAAGCCGGACATTGTTTTGTAGCGGACGACGAAATCTTTGAGGACCTTGTTGATGACGTGTCCCATGTGGATATCGCCGTTGGCGTAGGGCGGGCCGTCGTGAAGGATATATAACGGGGCACCTTTTCTCGCAGCCCTGATTTTGCCGTAGATATCGCCTTTTTGCCAGCCCTTGCGCATCTGGGGCTCGCGCTGGACGAGGTTTGCCTTCATCGCAAAACTTGTTTGCGGCAGGTTCAGTGTTTGGCTGTAACTTTTCTTGTCGTCGGACATCGTAATTCCTCAAATATCAAAAGCAAGTATATTAAACATTAGCGAGCGTGCAGTCAACGTAATGACCGGACGCCGGTTTATATAAACGAAAAAGGCCTTTCAGGATTGCCATCCTGAAAGGCCTTTATAAATCGATATTTGACGCTTTCAGGACAGCTTTGTTATGTCTCCTATAATGATAATCGCAATGACAGCGGGGCACATAACGTGCTTTGCCTGTGCGATTAACCGTAATGTAGATTGTTTTAACGCCATAAATTCACCTTAACAACGTTACAAATCTACCATAGTAGTCGGTTATTGTCAATCGTGAGTTTAACGGCCATTGACACAAGGCCGGTTCGCCTCTTATAGTATTCCCTTTATTAACCGTATTTATTTTAAGAAGCGAACAACGAAAGGGCTATTTTGATGGATCCTGCAATTTTCAAGGCGTATGACATCAGGGGTATTTACGGCGACCAGTTGAACGAAGAAGACGCGTGGAAGATTGGTTTTGCGACGGCGCGTTTTCTGCCTGCGCTTCTTCACGGTTTCGACAGAGGGCAGACCAATGGCAGGGCGATTTGCGTTGGGCGTGATATGCGAACCCACAGCGTGCCGCTTGCCAATGCGCTGATTGAGGGCATTACTTCAGCGGGTATCGATGTTATCGATATCGGTATGAATGATACGCCTTTTATTTATTTCGCGGTCAATCACCTAAACACCTGCGGCGGCGTTCAGGTTACCGCTTCACACAATCCCGCCAAATACAACGGCTTCAAAGTATCAGGCCCCGGTGCAAAACCCGTCGGCGAAGATACCGGTCTAAAAGATATTCAACATATTGCAATGTCTCTGTTGCATACAAAAGGTAAGCCCACGGGAACCGTTCAAAAGGTTGACCTGATGGAAGAATATAAAAAGCACGTTTTGAAATTCCTGCTGCCCAAGCTGCGAAAGCTCAAGATAGCCATCGACGCCTCGAATGGTATGGCTGGGAAAATGGTGCCTGCCCTGTTCTCCGGGCTGGGCCTGAAAATAATCGAGTTGAATTTCAAGCACGACGGCACATTCAAGCACGACCCGAACCCGCTGGTCGAGGGAAGCCTCACGGAATTGAAGGCGACAGTCGTTCAAAATAAGTGCGACTTGGGCGTTTGTTTCGACGGCGACGCCGACCGCCTGATGATGATTGATGAGACAGGCAGAACAATTGCCTGCGACCTTATGACCGCGCTTATGGCGGGGTATTTCCTGAAAAAAGAGCCGAAGTCAACGATAGTTTACGACCTGCGTTCGAGCAGGGTGGTTGCCGAGGAAATCATAAAATACGGCGGGACGCCCCGGCGGGAGCGGGTAGGGCACGCGTTTATGAAAAAGGCGCTGCGCGACTCGCACGCGATTTTCGGCGGCGAATTATCCGGGCATTTCTATTATCGCGATAATTTCTGCGCCGACTCCGGGATGATTACATTTGTTCACATGCTCAATATTATCAGTCAAAGCGATAAACCGGTAAGCGAGTTGGCCAATCCCCTTCGCAGATATTCCCAGAGCGGCGAGATAAACTTCCAGGTCGAGGACAAAAAGGCCAAAATGGACGAACTGGCGAAGAGATACCGCGACGGGCAGGTTGACTGGCTCGACGGCGTTACCGTGGGATTCAAGGACTGGTGGTTCAACTGCAGGCCGAGTAATACCGAGCCGTTATTGCGGCTGACGGTCGAGGCGAAAACGCCTGAAATGCTCCAGGAAAAATTAAAAGAGATAGAGTCAATGCTTGGCTCGCCGGTTCGCCATGAGGAACATAAGCCGCAGGGACAGCCGGCCCGCCTCGCCGAAGACGGCGAGTCGAGGCGGGCGAAAAAAGCGGGCAAAAAGAAGCCCGCAGATAAGTAGAGGAATGAATTATGGAAATAAACAGAAAAACTTTTCAGACCCCGAAGGGCCTTGTTGAGGGTGTCCAGACGAAATGGCCCGGCTTTAATATCCTGATTGTTACCGGCTCGAAAGGGTTCCTCGCCTGTCCCGTAATCGATGTTGACGCCTGCCAGAGATATGGCGTGGCTGCGGCTTTGGTCGAAAGCTCGCCGGCCAACCCCATCGGCACGCTTGACAGATTTCCTGACAGAAAGGTTACAAAGGTAAACGAAAAGGCCAAATCCCTCGGCATTAAGGAAGGTATGCCTGTTGCCGATGCCTTTGCGTTGATTGTATAATATCTGGCTGACTTAAATTTTGGAGAGCACAAATATGAGAATCACACACCTTCTCACATTGGCGGTCCTATTTTTTATTTTTTCAAGTCATGTTTTTGCCCAACAGGGATTATCAGGCGATGTCAAACCCAATCCGGCTTTGGCTGGTATAGAAGAACTGTCGGTAATTATCACGCCTGCCGATTCCGAACCGAATGCCGATGGCTTGAAACGAGCAAGCATCAAAACGGAAGTGATAAGACGACTTTATGACGCCGGTTTCAAAATCGGTCATTCATCTGCCGATGCTTCTGAATTGAATATCAAGTTAACAGTTCTCAAAATTGAATCCATTGAGCAGTATGTGGTTTTGGTGCGGACGTCCCTTGTTCGAAGTGTTACTTTGGTTAATGGCGATGAGCGGCTTTCTGTTGCTGCCGATATCTGGAAGATAGATTCCGGCATACGAATTATGGCGGCGGAAAAAATTGTCGATGAGATTCCCGCAATAGTTAAAGAGCAGGTTCAGACGTTTATCGCCGCCTGCCCGCCGATGGTTTCCGTGGAGAAAAAACCCGATGTCAATCAGCCCCGGCAGCAATTACGCAAGGCAAGTGTTGAGAAAGATGCAAAACCGGTTAAACAACAACCTGTTGAAGCGACATTTGTTGCCTCTAAAAACAGCCAGGTGTTTCACAAGGCGAGCTGCTCGTCTGCGAAGAGAATATCTCCGAATAATCTTGTGAGCTACGCCACCAGAGACGAGGCAATCGCCGCGGGCAAAAAGCCCTGTGAACGCTGTAATCCCTGAATAAGATGATAACCACACCAAACCGGACATCGAATTGGTTCGTGAGAGCCGTTAGCGATACTGTTGGCGGACTGGGCCAGTTACTTTGGCCTGCCAAATGTGTCAACTGCGGCGAGCATAGTGTTGAAACAGGCAGCGGCCTGTGCGGCGACTGCTGGGAGGGCCTCACTTCCGTATGTTCTGCAGATTATTGCAGGCGTTGCGGCAGAAACGTAAGCCCTTATGTTGCTCGTGAAGGTGTTTGTTTGAGTTGTCGTGGCGAGGAGATTCATTTTGACGGGATTGCTCGTGCCGGTATGTATGCGGAATCACTGCGGGATATGGTGAAGGCGTTCAAGAATGACAAAACCGAGCTTGACTCGATAATGGTCTGGCTTGCTGATACCGCATTGCAGACAAGCACATTTTTTCATGATATCGAGTTTTTTGTGCCGGTTCCGTTGCATTGGCGAAAACGCTTTAGTCGTGGTTATAACCATTCGTATCTTGTGGCAAGAGGATTAAAGCATCACACTGCTAAGGTCAATACCGACCTCGTCCGTATCCGTCACACCAAAGAGCAGCCGACGATGATGACGGTAACCGCCAGAGCAAAAAATGTTGCTGGCGCGTTTGCTGTTCGTTATAGACATCCCTTTACGGGTAAGAAGATTTGCCTTGTTGATGATATTAAAACAACAGGAGCTACGCTCAACGAATGCGCAAAGACACTCAAAGAAGCGGGGGCGTCAAAGGTTTTTGCCCTGGTGTTATCGGTAGCCGGTCAGTATATGAGATAATTTTTACGGGGGATGTTATTTCTGGCAGTAATCGATGAGGCGGGCGATTTCGCTGCGAAGGTCTTTGCGGTGAACAATCATATCGACGAAGCCGTGTTCGAGCATAAACTCCGCGGTCTGGAAACCTTTCGGAAGCTCGACCTTAATTGTCTCGGCGATGGTTCGCTGACCTGCGAAGCCGATTAACGCCTTTGGCTCGGCGATGAGGCAGTCGCCCAGCATCGCGAAGCTGGCGGTAACGCCGCCGGTAGTGGGGTCGGTCAGGACCGAGATAAAGAAGCCGCCTTCCCTGTCGAATTTGGCGATTGCTGCGCTGGTTTTCGCCATTTGGCCCAGCGAAACAACGCCCTCGTGCATTCTCGCTCCGCCTGATGAACATATAGCCACGAGCGGAAGTTTTTCTTCGATTGCTTTTTCGACGGCCAGGCAGAGTTTTTCGCCGACGACGTAGCCCATCGAACCCATCAGAAAATTCGGCTCCATTACGGCCAGCACTACGCCTCTTCCCTTGATGAATGCCTTGCCGATTCGCATTGCTTCTTTTGAGCTGCTTTTGTATTCGTCGGCTTTTAGCCGCTGGCGATAGGTTGTGCCCCTGAAGTTGAAATCAAGCGGGTCATTGCTGGTAAGGTGGTCGTGCGTTTCTTCGAATGAACCCTCATCGACTAAGTAGCTGATGCGGGTGAGCGAGTCGATGCGGAAGTGGTAATTGCATTCCGGGCAGACGTTGAGGTTTTTCTCAACGGCGCTTTTGTAAAGCATGTGCTCGCAGGCCGGACAACGCGTCCAAAGCCCGTCGGGCATTTCCTTTCGCTTTTTGAGCGAAAAGCCGTTCCATTTCGATTTTGCTTCTTTTGCCATAATCGACATTCAAGTCCCGTCCACAGGATTCACGGCATTCTACCAAAAGAGCGAGTGGTTTTCCAGAGGCAATTTACCGGTGATGAGCCGTTTTCGAAAAGAATAGAAACAAGGCGCAAAAAAGCGACCCCGCCTCGTGAGGAGGCGGGGTCGCCTGAAAAACTCTAATCAATAGTTGTTACAACTAAGGAGCTGGACAATTGGCGTCAGTCGTCATAGCAGAAGTTGTCCAGAACGGGTTAAAGGTAACATTGGTAGATACCGAAGCGCCGGTGGTGCCGCAAAGACCAGCACCAGTTGGACCAGTGGCATCGCCCCAATAGTTATGCTTGGCGTTCAAAGCTGCCGAGACCGCATTATTGACGGTGTTGTAGGTACCGCCCGGGGTCCGCAGGATTAAGTTATTTGTGAACGTCAAAGTGGCCCAATCGACGTCATTTGGTTCGAGAGAGTTGTCAATCCGGAGTGCGGAATCTTGGCTTCCAAACGCGAACGTATTGTTGCTGATGGTTACGTTCTTCAAACGGTTAGCATTACTACCCTCGACAGGTTCGTACACAAGAATTCCACCGAAACTGAAGGCGTTGTTGGAGATAGTCAGGTTAACCAAATTGGTATCATTAGGTCCGACCACAACAGCCATGCCGTGGTCTGCCGTGTTGGCGGTGATAGTTATGATGTTGGCATCGGAACCTGCGATTTTCACGAAGTTGGCATCTGTTCCCGACTTGGTGAACATATTGTTGGTGATAGATATGAACTTGACTAATCCATTACCAAGATAAACACCATTACCGTCATTAACAAAGTTGTTATTCGCAATTGTAACATTAGTGGCCTTGTCTATTCTCACACCCTTTGATGCACTACCAACAGAGTTGAGGTCGCAATAAGAGACCTCTGTGTTATTTTGTCCTGCGCCGATTAGGGCGTCGGTGCCGGTAGCGGCGCTCTTAATGGTGAAGCCGTGTCCTGCCGAGCCACCGATTGTGACGTCGGTAGCGGTGATTCTTATACCGTTAGCGTCAGTAGATTGAAGTTGAATAATTGTAGCAGCAGAGCCGCTCGCCGATTGAAGTATAACGTTGGGCTCGTTAATTTCCAAGTCCTCAAAATACATTCCTGCCGCGGCGGTAAAAATCATAGGTGGGTAAGGAGAACCACCACGGGCAGTAAGAGCATTGTTTATCTGTGTCTGGAGGGTTATCGAAGTTGTTGCTGCTGCAGCAACGGACCAGGCGGTCGTATTACCAAAGGCATCTTTTGCCTGGACCTGGTAACTATGTATGGTATTTTCAGTGAGACCCGTGTCCACGAAGTTTGCATCGGTGCTCCAATCCCTCAGCACACCTAACGATGCACTGTTCCGGAACCGATAAAAGACAGTACCAGAAGCATCGGTCGCGGTTGTTGCCTGCATTGCAATAGTAGTGGGTCCTGTGGCGTAAGGGGCTATCGCGAAGGTCATCGGGTTTGGCGTAGGTGAAGTTGTATCCGCGAGGGTAGTTGCGTTTGCCTGGATTGATTCAACAGTTATATTCGGCACTAACGCATTATCCCGGGCCTTTACGGTGTATCCGTAGTTGGTATCAGGAACAAGGCCGGTGTCTGTGTAGGTCGTAGAGAGCTGCCAGCCGCTGTTGTGATGATTGGGGTCGTTTTTATTTGTAAAGTAGTACTGCACCGGACCCTGAGCATCAGTTGCAGTTGTCGCGGTCATTGTAATTTGAGTATCGCTTACTGCGTTAGGACCGTATGCCCATGTCATTGGGTTTGGTGTAGGCGCGTTGGTGTCCGCTGATTTGTTAGTTCTTGCGGTTGCAGGGGCTGAGGCAACGGTTAAATTCGGCACAGCTGCGCTATCCCGGGCTGTTACAGTGTATGTGTAATTAGTATCAGAAGTAAGGCCGGTGTCTATGTAGGTCGGAGAACTCAGCCAACCACTGTTGTGACTGGCATCGGTAACATTTGTAAAGTAGTACTCTACAGGAGGAGAGGTAGCATCGGTTGCGGTTGTCGCGGTCATTGTAATTTGAGTGTCGCTTATTGCCGCAGGTGCGCTTGCCCACATCATTGGGTTTGGTGTAGGCGGAGTTGTATCTGCGACATAAGTAAAGTAAGCGGTAATGGTCATGTTGCCATACATGGTAATAGTGATCGGATTATTGGTGTTGTTTTTTACCTTGCCGCTCCAGAAGTCGAACGACCCGCCAGTAGCGGGATTAGCCGTCAGCTGAACTGTTTCACCAAAGGAATATGTGGCCTGGTTCGGGTCCTTACTGACACTGCCACTGCCTTCGATATTGATTGTCAGCGTGTACTTTTGATAACCATAATAAGGTTCTTCTTTCAGCCATTCATTGCAGAAGATTTCCAAATCGGCTATGTCCACCGTGCCTGACAAATCGAAGTCGGCGTTCGGTGATGCATTGGTTGAGGTCACTTGCGCTTTGTCGAAGTAGAAACTCCCGCCGTCGATAAGGTTACCATCCTGAACGGAGATTTGAATCTGCATCCAGGTAGCGCCCTTCGCATGGTAGTCCGAGATGTCATAGCTGTACGTCTTGTTCGCGTCACCGAGCCACGGACCCCAATCTCGAGTGGTAGGTAAACCAGTGTCCCTGTCTATAAACGAATATGCCAATAAACTGCTGGAAGCGGGTCCATACTCTTTCCAGCCGGAAGGACCATTGCTGTTTATCGCGATTTTATCACCCACCTGAGTCCATGCACTGTTGCCCCATTCCGAAGCGACCATTGTCAGGTCAAACTGAAAATTTGCGTCGGTTAAATTCAACGGTGCCCCTTGCCACGTAAGTCCCCAGTAGGCGCCATCAGTACCAGGTGTTAATTTGAGACTCCCATGGCCCAATGTGACGCCTATGTTACTATCGGGAACAAGAATGGCGCATGGGTCATTCGACCCGGGGCCCCAGCCATCATCGTTGCTGTCGGGGCTTTCCCAGTTGCCTATCACGATGCTGTGGCTGGTAGGAGCAACAAAACCCGTATTCAGCCAGCGTTTGGCGAAAAAGGCAAAATCAACGAAGTTAACACCATCAGGACAAACCAGATCGGCGGGTAGTATCTGCCAAAGCAGTTTTGGGTAATTGGTGGTTTCACAGATGTGCCATACATCATCGAAATTCCAGCCGGCATCGGTAAATGTGCTTTTCGTCATCATTTCTGCTGTGGTCTTGCCCGTTCCGCCGGCGCTCCAGGATTGCCCACTGGTGTTAGTGTCCCAGAATGAATCCGTGGTCTCCTGCTCCTCTCCATTATCCCATCCCACCAGTCCGCCGACGAACATATATCCGGACACACTGCCTGATGAGTAACATGTGGTAATAGTGCTGTAGTACTCTTTCAATCCCACCAAGCCGCCTGCATCATAGTCCCCGGCGACCTCGCCCGTGGCATAGCAGTCCGCGACATCGCCGTAATATACACATCCAACCAGTCCGCCAAGGGAATCTGAGTTATACCCGCCGCTGACGGTGCCTTTCGAATAGCAGTCGCTGATATTGCCGTAGGACTCATCGTTGCCGGTAGGGCCGATACCTCCCACCAGCCCGCCGAGGTCGTATGAATCATCTCTGCCGGTAACAGTGCCTGTCGAATAGCAATTGCTGATGTCGCCCTCGCTCCAGGACTCATCGCCGCCGGTAGAGTCGATACCTCCCACCAGCCCGCCGAGGGAATTTGAGTTATACCCGCCGGCGACATTGCCTGTCGAATAGCAGTCGCTGATATTGCCGTAGGACTCATCGTTGCCGGTAGAGCCGATACCTCCCACCAGCCCGCCGAGGTCGTATGAATCATCTCCGCCGGTAACGGCGCCTGTCGAATAGCAATTGCTGATGTCGCCCTCGCTCCCGTACTCATTGCCGGTAGAGCCGATACCTCCCACCAGCCCGCCGAGGTAATATGACCCATTTCCGCCAGTGACGGCGCCTGTCGAAGAACAATTGCTGATGTCGCTGTTAACGATTTGCCCCACCAACCCGCCGAGATACGCTGAGCCATTCCCGCTGGTGACGGCGCTTGTCGAATAGCAGTTGTTGATATAGCACCAGTACTCATTGGTGCTGGCACATCCCACCAGCCCACCAATATTCCATGAGTTATCTCCGCCGCGGATAACACCCGTCGAATTACAATTGCTGATCTCGCTGCCGTAGTCAGAGCCCTCCATATTTCCCACCAGCCCGCCAACATAGCTGCGTCCGGTTACGTTTACATCGACAAGAGAGACATTTTCAATTATCCCACGGTTATTACCGAAGACGCCGATATAGTCGCGACCCTCTGCCGTGTATGTGAAGCCGGAAATCGTGTGCCCATTGCCGTCAAAGACGCCGCTAAAAGCGTGGTTGGCATCGGTGCCGATACGACTGAACTGTGTGCCTGTATAGGCGGAGAGGTTTATATCAGCCGTCAGTTTGAAGCACTTGTCCCAGTCGGTGTAGTTTCGCCCGATTTGGTTCATATCCGCGGCGGTAGATATTAGGTAGGGGTCTTCAGGACTGCCCGTCCCGCCGGAGTATTTGGCCTGCACGGAGCCAGAAAGGATGGAAAAAGACAATAAAAGAACCACTATTGCATGTATTTTACCAGCACCCATTTTACGCCTCCATACTAAATCCTCATTTTTTATCCCCCAGCAAGCGGCAAATTATATCCAAACCACCCTGCTTTGTCAACAACTTTTTTGAAGAAATGAGCTGTTTTTTCGGAGAAAAAAGACAGGTTTTCCAGAGGCAAATTTACAGACAGGTTTTTCGAATAGCGTTAATTGCGGCGATTCGGTTCTTTTCACCAAAGATTGCCCGGCCTGCCACAAGGGTATCGGCTCCGTAGCCGACCACGATGGGTGTGGTTTTAACGTCGATGCCGCCATCAACCTCGACTCTGATTTTCGGGCCGACGATGTTGCGAATGGTGCGGATTTTCTTCGCGGCCGAAGCGATGAATTTCTGCCCGCCAAAGCCAGGATGAACCGTCATTACCAGAATCATATCGGCAAGATGAACATATTTTTTGATTGCCCTCACCGGCGTTTCCGGATTAAGGCAAAGACCCGCTGTTACACCCATACCGTGAAGCATCCTTATTAATTCCGCCGGTTTTTTTTCGACTTCGATGTGGAATGTTATGTGATTTACGCCTGCCTTGACAAAAGCGGGGGCGTATTTTCGCGGGTCGGTAATCATCAGGTGAGCGTCGAAGAATAGTTTGCTGTGTTTGCGCAATTCAGCAACTACTGGAGGGCCGATGGTGATATTCGGGACAAAGTGGCCGTCCATAATGTCGAGGTGAACCATTTTGACGCCGGCTTTTTCCACGACGGCAAGCTCGTCGGCCAGCCGCGCAAAATCAGCAGCCAAAATCGAGGGGTTGACCTCAATTGTGCCTGGTTTGGGCAATCTCCGTTTAATCATACGCTTCCGTGCAGTATTTCAGCAAAGGCCGCAGGGCGGTTATTATTTTTCGTCTAAGATTTCGAGGCAGACGAATTTTTTGCCTTCGAGGAATTCCAGCGACGCGCCGCCGCCTGTTGATATGTGCGTTACTTTTTTATCGAGACCGAGCTTTTTCAACGCGCTTGCGCTGTCACCGCCGCCGATGATGCTTTTGGCGCCTTTGCTTGTCGCGTCTGCGACCGCCTGGGCGACCGCCTTGGTGCCCTCATCGAAGGGGGGCATTTCAAAAACACCCATCGGGCCGTTCCATACGATTGTCTTTGCGTCTTTGAGTTTGTCGGCGAATAGTTTGCGTGTCGCAGGGCCTATATCCATACCCTGCCAGCCGGCTTCGATATTGCCTGTAACGACTTTGTTCTCAGCGCCTGCCTTGAATTCTTTGGCGACGACTGTATCGACGGGCAGCAGTAATTCGCATTTCGCCGCTTTTGCTTTTTCCTGAAGCTCTTTGGCTTTTGGGATGAAATCATCTTCGCAAAGCGAGTTTCCGACGGTTTGGCCGTTGGCCTTGGCGAACGTGTATGCCATAGCGCCGCCGATGATGATTTTGTTTACTTTGGTCATCAGGTTTTCAATGACGCCTAATTTATCGGATACCTTCGCGCCGCCTAAGATTGCGACGAATGGCCTGACGGGGTTCGAGACGGTATCGCCGAGGAATTTCAGTTCCTTTTCGACTAAGAAGCCTATGACTCGTGGTTTGCCCTTCATCATCGCGGGCACAGTGTACATCGAGGCGTTGTCCCTGTGAGCGGTGCCGAACGCGTCGTTGACATATACGTCCGCAAGGTCGGCCATCTGTTTTGCGAAGGCATCTTTTGCCTGACGTAGCTTTGGGTCATCCTTTGCCTTTTTGTCTTTGATTTCTTCTTCCTTGTGGAAGCGGACGTTTTCGAGGAGTAGGACATCACCCGGCTTTAGCGCCTTGGCCTTGGCCTGGACGTCTGGGCCGACGCAATCATTGGCGAATATGACCTCTTTGCCGAGGAGTTCCGACAGCTTTTTGGCGACGGGCTTCATCGAGGCCTTTGGGTCCGGCTTGCCGTCAGGTCTGCCGAGGTGGCTGGCGAGAATAAGCGAGCCGCCGTCTGCGAGCACCTTCTTAATTGACGGCAGCGCGGCGACGATTCTCTTGTCGCTGGTGATATTGCAGTTTTCATCGAGCGGCACATTAAAATCCACCCGCATAAATACCTTTTTGCCTTTTACGTTTATGTCGGCTATCGTTTTCTTGGCCATATCCTTACCTGCTTCACAAAATCAGATTTATAATAAAAATCGGGTCCCGGATTAGCCGGAACCCGAAGGTTCGTTTAACCGAGTTTCGCCATTTTTTCCATAATATCAACGGTGCGATTCGAATAGCCCCACTCGTTGTCATACCAGCTAATCGCTTTAACGGTTTTGCCCTTTACCATTGTGAGCAGTGAATCGAAGATGCTCGAAGCAGGGTTATTGACGATGTCGCTGCTTACGATTGGCTCATCGCAGTAAACGAGGACGCCCTTCATCGGGCCTTCGGCCGCTTTTTTCATCGCGGCGTTTACGTCGGCGACGGTTACGTCTTTCTTCACGTTGACGACGAGGTCAACCAAACTGCCGACCGGGATTGGGACGCGGACCGCGAAACCGTCGAGTTTGCCGTCGAGTTCCGGGATACCTTGCCGATTGCCTTTGCTGCGCCTGTGCTTGTGGGAATTATATTGACGGCTGCCGCCCTTGCCCTGCGCAGGTCCTTGTGAATCTGGTCGGCTACTTTCTGGTCGTTGGTATAGGCGTGAATGGTGGTCATTACGCCGCTCTCGATGCCGAACGTATCATTGAGGACCTTGGCGATTGGTGCCAGGCAGTTCGTCGTGCAGCTTGCGTTGGAGACGCACTTGATGTCCTTGGTGAGCTTGCTGTCGTTTACGCCCATAACGATTGTCGCCTCGATGTCGTCCTTTGCCGGGACGGTGAGGACAACCTTCTTTGCGCCTGCCTTGAGGTGGTCGCCGTAGCCGCCCTTTTCGGACTGATTCTTGGTGAATAGGCCTGTGGATTCGACGACGATATCGACGCCCATATCCTTCCACGGCAGTTCCGCGGGGTTCTTAATTGCCAGGACTTTTATGGTCTTGCCGTTTATCACGATATCTGAGCCCTTGGCCTCGACGGTTCCCTGCCATTTGCCTTCGACGGTATCATATTTGAACAGGTGTGCCAGTGACTTGGCGTCTGACAGGTCGTTGATGGCGACCAGTTCGAGGTTGTTCTTGCGGCTCATCAGGATTCTTGTTACGGCTCTGCCGATTCGGCCAAAACCGTTTATTGCTACCTTTGTTGCCATTTCTGAATCTCCTTTTTGACTGATATAATAAGGTTTCTTTTCGTTTTAAGCGTGCCAACGAGTCGGAACGCAGACGGCGTAATGTATTTGTATAGGGCGATTTTGTCAAGGATTTATTGCAGGTAACCCGTGCTCTTTTCGGGCAGGGGGGTAATGGCCCAAAAAGGGTTCAGCAAGGCGTTAGACGACTATTGTTTATTGTTTCGGGCTAATTTGCCATTATCAGGTCGGTCGGCTTTCGCTGCGGTATGGGCAACGGACTGCCGCATTGCACGCAGTTGTCCATTTCAAGCCCGCGTTTTTTGCCGCAGGCCGGGCATCTGATTACCGGCGTATGATTTAGAGCCAGATAAGTTAACAAGCCCGCCAGATTAAACAATCCAACTATAAAAAGCCAAGATACCAATTTTACCCAGGAAGTTCTTCTTGCCCAGCCGTGCCAGAGGGCAAATGTCATCATCATTACGCTCAATACATAATTCAAGGAACTATGAAGCGGTCGAAATCCTGTGATAATAGTGGCATAGCCCTGCATCATACCTGTTCCTTCGGTACGGAATTTATCCAAGCTGTCGCCGTACAAAGCCCACAACAAATCAAACACCGGGGGCGACACCTTATTTATCCATTTCTGGAATATATATTCAGGATTCAATGCTCGTGATGTCTGCACTACGGGCCTTGTCCAGTCGAATCGATTAACAAGTTCCAGCTTGCCGTCATCAATGACTTTGTAAAGCTGGATTGACTGTGGCTGTGGCTTGCTGTCATATTCCCGCTCATACTGTTTCAGTAACTTTGCCGATGCCGGCGGATTGTAGTTTTTTTCACGATATTGAACGAAAATTGCCTTGTCGGTTGCCGTGAAATCCGAATTATACCGCCACTGCCAAAATATCTGGTTTGGTTCCTGCATTTGCTCAGGTAGTTCAATTGTAATCACCTGGTTCGGCTCGCGCATTATCAGGTGGTGTTTCAGGTCGGCGGTTTGGCAATCAATAAGTGGTCGATATCGAATATCGGAGCTATCCTTGTCTTTAGGATTAGCAGGTCTCCAGTGATGCCACCTTACGAATTTGATATCGGATTGACCGCTTTCGAAAAGCGTTTCGACGCTGCGGGTGCGGAAATCTATCTGGCAAATTCGATGCCTGGTTTGCCAAAGCATTACGACAGATGACGGGTCTTCATCGGTCCATGATGCGAAGCCCTTAAATTCCCCAAATGGTTTTGCCTGAGCTTTTGAAACGACAAATCCGTTTGCTCCAAGATAACCTATAAGCCCGCCTCCGGCCTCGTAACCGGCAAATGCCTGTGCTTCAAGGTCATATCGCCAGACCTCTTTAAATTCTCCTGAGACCCTGACCGGCGCCTCTATGAAGCCGGG
>Ga0187882_1002158_pt1 | contig 18553 bp, 17 predicted proteins | sample June2016WEW_19_1_3_FD_132991 | JGI IMG/M metagenome (GOLD analysis project Ga0187882, IMG submission 132991) | Peatland microbial communities from SPRUCE experiment site at the Marcell Experimental Forest, Minnesota, USA - June2016WEW_19_150 | ecosystem: Environmental > Terrestrial > Soil >... | reverse complement strand
TTCGGCTGTGGGGCGGGGGGTAACATCTTTAATTTTCTAATGCGTGCCAGCCAGTTGAGCTTTCCTGAGGCCGTGAAAGCCCTGGCCAAGAAGTACGACGTTACCCTCCCGGTTCGAGAGTTGACGGAGGAGGAAAAACGACGCAAGAGCCTCAGAGCCAAACTGTTCGATACGAATGAGGCGGCGGCAGAATATTATCATCAGATTCTGGTCTCCCGCAAAGAAGGGGAAGAAGGTCGAAGATACCTGGCGAAGCGAGGGATCTCTGAGGAGACCATCCGGGAGCACCGGCTGGGCTTTGCCCCCAATGCCTGGGACTCTCTGTTGCTCTTCTTCCAGAGCAAGGCTATTCCTTTGAACACCGCCGAAACCGCGGGACTGATCATTCCCCGGAAGGAAGGCAGCGGGTCCGGAAGCAGGCCTGGTTATTTTGATCGTTTTCGCCGCCGGGTGATCTTCCCCATTATCAATGAGGGGGAACGGGTCCAGGGTTTTGGGGGGAGGATTGTGGTCGAGGAGACCGGCGACAGTGGCCTGCCTTCTCCTAAATATATGAATTCTCCGGAAACCCCCATTTATAGCAAAGGCCTGAGTCTCTATGGCTTGAATGCAGCCAAAGGGTTCATTCGGGAAAAGGGAGCCGCCTTGATCGTGGAAGGGTACATGGACCTCTTATCCCTTTACCAGGCGGGATTCCGCAATGTTGTGGCCTCTCTGGGAACGGCCCTGACCTCCGCTCAATTAAATTTACTGGGCCGTTACACACGGGAGGCATTTCTGGTCTTTGATGCGGATGAAAGCGGCCAAAAAGCCACCCAGCGAAGTCTGGATCTTTTCCTCCAGGAGGGAATTTCGGCCCGGGTAGTTTCCTTACCCGCCGGGTTTGATCCGGACAGTTACATCCGCCAGGAAAAGGGATCAAAGTTCGAGCAAGTTTTATCCGCTGCCCTTCCTTTAGTAGAATATATGTTCCAACAGGCTCTGCTTCGACACGATACCCACACGGTCGAGGGAAGGGTCCGGATCGTTCGGGAATTGATCCCGGCGCTCAATCGCCTGCAGGATCCTCTGGAGAGGAATCTCTATGTTGAGCGAATCGCCCTCCGTCTGGAACTGAAAGAATCTCAAATCCGTGACCAACTCAGGGGGAAGGAAACTCCCCCGGGCGAGGAGGGGAAAGTTCCTCAGCCGGCTCATCGGGGTCCGGGCCACGAACGGGTCCTGCTGCAGCTCATGCTCATGAACCCCTCGGCGATTCCCCGGGTGAAAGAGGTGATGGGAAGAGGTGGCTTCTCCGATCTTCGCCACCAAAAATTGGCCCGGAAACTCATGGACCTCTGGGAAACCGGAGAGGAGTTCGATGTCCAGGGGATCCTCAGCGGGGAGGAGGAGGGAGATCTGAGAGACTTGACCTCCGAACTGCTCCTGGAGGAAGAAAGTGTAATGGATGCCAACCGCATGCTGGAGGACTGCCTGCGGAAGGTGAAGCTGTCCCGGGTTCGCCAGGAGATTCAGCAGGTGGACGAGGAAATTCGCCAGCGGAGTCGACAGACTCAAGAAGGACCCTGGGGGGCCCAGGGTTTGAAGGAACTCCTGAAAAGGAAGCAGCGGCTCATCTTAGAGCAGAAAAAATGGATCGATGATGCCTCCGGGCTACCTTCGCCCAATGTGAGGCAGTGAGCCGGAGATGAGGTGAGGAGCTTATGGCCAAAGAAGAAGAGATGGAGAAGGTTAAAGAATTAATCCATATGGGAAAAAAGAAAGGGTTTTTGACCTACGACGAGGTCAATAATCTTCTGCCTCCGGACATCGTCTCCTCGGATCAGATCGATGACCTGATGATGATGTTCGGAGAAATGGATATCGAGGTCGTCGATGCCGCCCATAAGGTCAAAGTAAGTAAACAAAGGGAGGAAATGGAAGCACTTCCGGTTGAAGAAGAGTTAGAACTGGAATCCGAGGGACTCGGAAAATCGATTGACCCGGTGTATATGTACCTCCGGGAGATGGGTTCCGTCTCTCTTCTGACCCGGGAAGGAGAAGTGGAGATCGCCAAACGCATCGAACAAGGGGAGAAGGAAGTCATCAATGCCGTCCTGGATTCTCCTCTGACCATTAAGGAGATCATCCAGCTGGGAGAACGGCTGCGCACGAAAAAATTAAAGCCCCAAGAGCTGGCCCCTGACGTAGAGGATGAAGACGAATATTTTCTCGAAGAGGAGTTCGACGTTCAGAGGATCCTGGCCCTGATCGACCAGATTAAAAAACTCGATGAACGGAACCGACACCTCCGGGATAAGCTGGGCAAAGCCCGCGCCTCGGCTCGGCCTCAACTGGAAAAAAAGGAGCACGAAAACAAGGAAAAAATCGTCTCTTTGCTCAAGGATATCAACCTAAAGACCAAGCATATCGATAAGATTGTCCAGAAGCTCAAGGGACTGGCCGATCGGGTGGAGAAGGCCGATGCCGAAATCAACGAAATCTTGAACCAGGCCAGCCTGCCCCTCGATCAGCTTCAGCGCCTTCTCCGCTTGATGAAAAAAAAGCCCGGAGAATTCCGCAAGGTCCTCCGCAAGTCCGGCCTGAAAAAGGAGGAGTTGGAGGAATACGACCGGGTGATCCACAACGCCCAGCGGAAGATCCGCCGGGTGGAAGCGGAGTCCAACCTGCCCGTGGATGAGCTGAAAAGCACCCTGCAGGCAGTCCGGAGCGGGGAAACGAAGGCCGAGTTAGCCAAAAATGAACTGATTAAGGCCAACCTCCGATTGGTGGTTTCCATCGCCAAAAAATATACCAACCGGGGCCTGCAATTCCTCGACCTCATCCAGGAGGGGAATATCGGGCTGATGAAAGCGGTGGACAAATTCGAATACCAGCGCGGTTACAAGTTCAGCACCTATGCGACCTGGTGGATTCGTCAGTCCATCACCCGGGCCATCGCCGATCAGGCCCGTACCATCCGGATTCCGGTTCATATGATCGAAACCATCAACAAATTGATCCGCACCTCTCGCTATCTGGTACAGGAGATGGGCCGGGAACCCACTCCAGAGGAGATCGCGGAGCGCATGGACTTCTCCCTGGATAAAGTACGTAAGGTGTTGAAAATCGCCAAGGAGCCCATCTCTCTGGATACGCCCATCGGGGAGGAGGAAGACAGTTATCTGGGAGACTTCATCGAGGATAAGAAAGTGGTCGCTCCCTCGGAGGCAGTCGTCCAGCTCAATCTCTCCGAACAAACCCGGAAAGTCCTTGCCACCCTGACTCCCCGGGAGGAGAAGGTTTTGAAGATGCGTTTCGGGATCGATGAAAAAGCCGATCATACCCTGGAAGAGGTGGGGCAGAATTTTGATGTCACCCGCGAGCGGATCCGGCAGATTGAGGCCAAGGCATTGCGCAAACTGCGGCATCCCTCGCGGTCGAAGAAACTGCGGTCATTTGTGGAAGGGTAAAGAAGTTCGGAGTAATTTAGTTCGGAGTTCGGGGCCTAATTTTTTTACACCGAACTCATTACTCCGAACTGGGAACTTTTGCGGGTTCTTGACAACGAAAATGGAACCGGCTATTTTAAAAATAGAAGACTTAGGGCCCATAGCTCAGCTGGAAGAGCCACCGGCTCATAACCGGTTGGTCCCTGGTTCGAACCCAGGTGGGCCCACCAGGTTGCTCAAAATGTTATCCAAGCATAGAATTGGGCCAGGGAAAACACGAAGGCCTCTCAGATTAGAAGGCAAGGCTTAAATCGAGAAGTGCACCCCCCGGGGTGCATTTCTTTTTTCAGGAGGAAAAGGAATTGCGGGAACATATAGAGAGATTAATCGTTTTGCAAACCATCGACCTGAGGATCCAGGAGATGGAAAGAGAGAAGAGACAGATCCCTCAGTCCATCACCTCTCTGGAAGAGGAATTAAAAAAGGAAGAAGAGAGGTTTCGCGCGGAGAAGGCTGAGTTGGAAAAGCTGCAGAAGGACCGCCGGCAGAAAGAAAAAGATCTGGAAGAAGAGGTCGACCGGGTTAAAAAAACAGAGGCGAGGGTCTTTGAGATCAAAACCAACAAAGAATACCAGGCCGTGCTGAAAGAGATTGAAAATGCGAAAAAGTTTAACCGGCAGCGGGAAGAAGAAATCCTGGAGATCCTAGAGCGGTTTGAGGAACAGCAAAAACGAGTGAGCCGGGGAGAGAAGGAACTCGAAGGGAAACGAAAGCAACTTCAGCAGCAGGTTGCTGAGCTGCGGCAAAAAGAAGCCTCTTATGAGAAGGAGATGGCGGATGAAGCCCGGCAAAGGAAGGAGAGAGAAAAGGGAATCCCTCTTGAGCTCCTGAGCAAGTACCGTATGCTTCTGGAGAAACGCCACGGCGTCGCGGTAGCCCGGGTGATCCAGGGGGTCTGTCAGGCGTGTAATATGAACCTTCGTCCCCAACTCTTTATTGAGCTACAAAAACAGGATTCCCTGATCATTTGCCCGAACTGTAATCGCATTCTCTTTTGGGAAAATGGTGTGGTTAAGGCCAGAGAATCGTGAGCGGCGAAAAAAAACCGGATTCCCTCCCTCTCTTCAAAAAAGGGGAAGAAGACTCCCCCCCTTCAGAAGAAAGTGTGCTCCGCCACCTGGCCCAGACCCTAAGCATTACGAAAACCCTCAAACGGTTTCCTTCTTTAACGGCTAGAGACCTCCAGCAGATTTTCCTCCACAGCGCCGAGCGGTCCGGGATGAATCAAAAAAGCCCAGCAACGGGTCCTCCCCCCAAAGAATTCCCAGAGTTATTCATTCATGCGGATGGAGCTTCTCGGGGCAATCCAGGGGAAGCCGGGGCCGGGGCGGTCATTTCCGATTCCCGGGGTCGTACCCTTAAGGAGCTTAAATGTTTCCTGGGGATGGCTTCCAACAATACAGCTGAGTACCAGGCCCTGATTCTGGCCCTGGAAAAAGCTTTGGAACTTGGAGCCAGGAGTATCACGGTATTCCTGGATTCCGAATTGGTGGTCCGCCAGATCCGGGGAGAATACCGGGTTCGGGAACCCCACCTCAAGGCTTTACACCAAAAAGCTCAGGAGATCTTGAATCACTTCTCCCGATATAGTATCCTTTCTATACCTCGGGAAGAAAATCGCCGGGCCGATCAGCTGGCCAACGAGGCGATCGATCAAAAGAATAACAAGTAAGCAACTAAGTTTGCGGAAGGGGGTCGGGTGATCGCCCGCTTCAGACGGGAGGAAAGTCCGAGCTCCACAGGGCAGGGTGGTCGCTAATGGCGACCGGGGGTGACCCCAGGGAAAGTGCCACAGAAAACATACCGCCCCGAGCTTGTCGAGGGGTAAGGGTGAAAAGGCGAGGTAAGAGCTCACCGCAGTCCTGGTGACAGGGCTGGCATGGCAAACCCCATCCGGAGCAAGACCGAATAGAGGAGCGTTTGAGGGTGGCCCGCTCGATGCTCCCGGGTAGGTCGCTAGACCCTGGCAGCAATGCCCGGGCAAGAGGAATGATCACCCTCTCCGGTTCTCCGGGGAGACAGAACTCGGCTTATAGACCCGCTTCCGCATTATTATGGCAATGTAGCTTATAGCCCTATGGCTTAAAGCAGGGGATCATCCAAATTGCCAAGAGCTACGCTGCACCGTTGCTTTTCTAAAAAGAGGAAAAAAGAAATGCCTCTTTACGAATTCGAAGGTAAGAGGCCCAAGGTCGGGGAAACCTCTTTTGTCCATCCTGCCGCCGTTTTGGTCGGCGGGGTGACCATCGGAGAAAATTGCTATATCGGACCCGGGGCCGTTCTCCGGGGGGATTTTGGTTATGTCGAAATCGGCGACGGTTCCAACGTCCAGGAAAATGCGGTCATCCACACCTTTCCCGAGCAAACCGCCCGGCTCGCGAAAGACAGCCATATCGGCCATGGTGCCATTGTGCATGGTTCTAAGATCGGAGAGAACGTCCTCGTCGGAATGGGGGCCATCCTTCACGAAGGGGTGGAAGTGGGAGAAAATTGCATCATTGGTTCAGGCTGTGTGATCACCGACCATCGAAAAATCCCCCCGGGAAAACTCGTGGTCGGTGTTCCTGGTAAAATCGTGGGGGATGTCTCTCCGGAGATGCACAGGGCCAAGGCAGCAGGGACCAAACTTTACCAGACCCTTCCCCGCCGGTACCGGGAGTCGTTCAAATTAATCGGTTGATACCTTAAGAAAACGCCTCAAAATATTCTCCCCCTCATCTTATTCCAGACTCCTGTCGATACCTTTTCCTTTTTGGACCTTACACCCTGGATTATCTGTGCTGGTAGATTTTCAACTATTCCCATGGTATGATTTATCGAGGTTAAGAATCCTTATTATTCAGCCCACACTCGTACTGACACTCATCTTCAAGGAGGAAATTGGATGGACTTAAAAGAAAACCGCGTTAAGAAGGCTCTCAAGGCTGGTCAGGTCTGCATCGGCAGCATGGTCTCCAGCTTCCGGACCCCCCAGATTGCCCAGATTTATGCTGTCCAGGGCTGGGATTATTTGATTATGGATACAGAGCATAGCTTCTTTGAGTACTCAGGATTGGCAGACATCTTCACTGTGGCCCGCACGGAGGAGATCGTTCCCCTGGTCCGCGTTACCGTCGCCACCTATCCCTATCTCGCCCGGGCTCTGGACATAGGGGCCATGGGAGTGATCTGCCCTCATATAGAAACCCCCGAGGAGGTTCGCCATATTTTAGACAGCTGTCTGTATGCCCCTCTTGGCCAGCGCGGCCTTTCCATGAGCACCGTCCACCTTGCCTATCGTCGCACGACTCAAAAGGAATATGTGGAATGGGCCAACGCTAACACCCTAATTGTCATTCAGCCGGAGACTCAAAGGGCGCTCGACAACATCGAGAAGCTCGTTTCCATCCCTGGCTTGGACGCAGTAATGATCGGCCCCCACGATCTTTCTCTTTCCTTGGGGATCGTGGGTCAGTTGAAGCATGCCAGGATGGCCGAGGCCTTTGCAAAGGTCATCGCGGCTTGCCAGAAACATGGGGTTGCCCCCGGTATTCATCTAACCGAGTTTGATCAGGCGAAGGAATGGCTGGCCAAGGGAATGCGTTTGTTTACTTTCCAAAACGACGTCCGCATGCTCATGGATGCAGGAAAATCTAATACGACTCAGTTAAGGGATTTTATCAGTAAGAAAGGATAAGAATTCTTATCGAGGTTGGTATTTGATAAATTTTGGATAATCGTAGGGGCGATTCATGAATCGCCCCTACTTACCTTATTCTAAGAAAATCTCCTGCGTAGCTTCTTCTCCGGGTTTCAATACGACAAAATCCTTATCCCATGGCCCCTGGATGATCTTCCGAAAAAAATCCAGGGACCCTTTGATTTCCTCGTATCGTAAATTCAAAAAGTGAGCATTCTCCCGGGCGTGTTTCCGGTGGGCGTCCGATACGCCGAGCTCCGATTCCACCAGAGCAATCCGGGTATAATTTTTCAACTCTTCTCTGATCGCCCACTCGGCCGTTTCCTTGCCATACTTTTGACAATACTCCTCATAGATTCCCAGGGGAGATTTTTTTTCATCAATCCACCCCCTGGTCAGGTAATAGGTTCCGGGCTCCTTTTGATGTTCTTCCAAATATCTCTCCCGCGCCCCCAAAAACAAAGTTATGCAGTCGTGAACTCGAGGAATGACAAGGGTGTGGCGGTTCGCCTTGATCCCTACGATTCCGTTACTGCATAACCCGTAACTCAAGATGATCGAGTCGCCCTCCCATCCTTCCGCCTTGTTGATCTCCTCTTGAATGGCTTCCTTCATTTTTTGAGGGGTCCGGTGGAGCGACTGTTCCAGGAAGGTGAAGGATATCCCATCCGGTTGCCCATGGACCAGTTCATCCTTCATGATAGCGCATCCAATGATCAGAATCTTCTTCTTTTCCATAAGGCTTTATTTCATTGACTTTTTTAATTAATCTGCCATTGAGTATATCGATTTCTTAGCCGGGGAGGAATGAGAATGGTCATATCCTTCACCCCTTATTCATTCTCACCCGACCTTGACCAGTTTACGGAAGCTGGGCAGTTCCCTGGGCGGGGAAAGATTTTTCCCCCTGAAAGTCCAGGATACCTCCCCTATATAGATGTCCCCCCGAGAATTAACCGCCAGGCCGTGAGGAGCCAAGAATTGGTGGGGCTCTTCGCCTGCCCGGATATCGCCCAGACGGGCTAGGCGGTTTCCTTTTAGATCATAAATGCTGATCCGGCCTCCGACGTTGGGATAATTCTGGCTGAACGGGAAAGGAGGAGCCAGTTCCCCTACATAAACCAGCTCTTCTCCCTCTCCGGCGATGTGCAAACCGCAGGGCCGATGGACGTTGTTCCAAATCGCCAGGAATTTCCCCTGACTGTCAAAGATCTGGATGCGGTGATTCTCCCGGTCGGCCACGAACACCCGCCCCGCTCTGTCCAAAACAACGCTATGAACAAGATTGAACTGACCCGGATCCGTGCCGCATTCCCCCCAGGAAAACAGATATTTCCCGTCAGAAGTATACTTGTGTACCCGGGCGTTGCCATAGCCGTCTGAGATATAAAGTTCCCCAGTCTTTGGGTCGCGGGCTACCTTCGTAGGTTGATTGAAGGGCTGGCCGCTCATGAACCCGGCCCCCTTGCCGGGTGTCCCCAGCGTCATCAGGAGTTTGCCACCCAGGGTAAACTGGTAGACGGCGTGGCCTCCGTCGTCGATCAGGTAGAGCGTCTCCTTCGGGCCCATAGTAATTCCATGGGGCCGTTTGAATAATCCTTCGCCCCACGAAGCCAGGAGGTTGCCTTCCCGGTCAAAAATTAACAGCGGGTGTTCACCCCGGGTAAAGACGTAGACCCGATCCTGAGCGTCCACGGCTACATCAACCACTTCAAGAAAGCTCCACCCTTTTGGAAGTTTGGCCCAACCGGCTTGGGCCTCATAGGTAAACCGCCCACTTCCCATTCTAATGCTCATGTTGACTCCTTTTGAAATGGTAGCCTTAACGAATCATGGACCATTTTCCCTCATTCTATTTCAAGATGAATTTCATCTCCATAGTAATTTTTGGATAATCCGCAAATTTGTCGGCGAAACTTTTCCCTTTCTGGGCCTGGAAGGGCTGTATGCCGCGATCTGCCCTCCTAATTGAATCTTGAAGTGGAAAAGCCAATACATAGGGTTTAAAATTAATCCATAGGCAGAACAAGACTTTTTTAAGGCGGAGGTCCCTCTATGGCCGAAATCATCCGCGTCCTGCCGGTTGAGGTGCGTGAAAAATTAAAATCCGGGAAGGTACTTCTTGTCTGTGCCTATCCAGACGAGGAAAGATTCAAGAGCCTGCACCTGGAGGGCACGATCTCCTTCCGGGAGTTCGAGTCACGGCTCCCTTCCCTGCCCAAAGATCAGGAAATCATCTTTTACTGCGCTTGATACCAAGAAACAAGTGCTGCCGGTCAGGCAGCCAAATATCTAAAAATGGGATACGTGAATACGAAAGTTCTTGGGGGTGGGGTTGAGGCGTGGAAAAAGGCGGGTTATCCTCTCATTCCGGCAAAATGAAATTTATCCCGCCTCTTTCTCCTTAGAGGGGGGGGATCGAACGTCGATTATTTTTGCGGAGGTTCAAAAGCTTAAAATTCCTAGCACACGCCTCGTCCATTTTCGAGGAGAAAACCTAAGAGAACCTCCTGTTAAGAGACAAGCGTGAATTTCAACTGGCTCCGACTCTAAAACAGGAGGTTTTTTAAGACCAAGAATCAATATTCACTTAATAGCTGCAAATAAATTTTAGAAAAATTCGTTGCCGCCCCTATATTTAAAGGGCCATAACGATTTTTTCGATGGCCACAGGACTTCACCTCGGGTGAATTCTTCCCCCCACCCTAACCCTCCCCCTCGGAGGGGGAAGGGTAGGGGTGATGTTTTTATTTTCTTTTTTGCAACGTTTAGGTTCAGATAAGACGGCCACGCCCGGACCAGCTCTTAGCCGGCGTTTACGCCTGCATGCCGAGAGAGGTCATAATCCCGGTTGCCTTCTCCTTCACGGTCTTTGCCTTGGTAAGAGCATCCGTCAAATTCCCAGCTTTGAAGGCATTGTCTGCATCCGTCCAACCCTGAGTGATCTCAGCCAAGCCAGCCTTGGCGCCTTCCAATTTGGCCTTTTCCATACCCTTGGGAAGCCTCTTGCTCTTCTCCAGAGCGTCCAGTTTGGCTTTAATGTCCTCAACCATCTTCGGCACGCTCCCGCTCATCTCTTCCCAGCTCTTGGCGAGTTCAGCCTTCTTCGCTGCGGCAGCCGAATCGAGGTCTTTGGCCTTGGCAGGCAGATCTTTGGCCGAGTTCAGGGCGGCCGTATATTCGCCCTTGGCGAAGCTATCCTTGGCGGCCTTGAGCGCATCTTCCACGCTCTTGACTTGATCGGGAACATACTTAGACGCCTCAGCCTTGGTGGCGTTTAAGGCTTCCTCGGCCGCTTTGATCGCCGCCTCAGCCGGGCCTTTGTCGCGCGAACAGGCCACGAAGAAAAGGCCGACAACGAATAAAGCAATAAATGGAAAACATTTCTTCATCATGGTTCCTCCTTTAATTTGTTGGATTTAAAGCCCCCGAATCAATAGGATCAAATTCGGATCACAAATTTTTCTCTTTTGTTTTCCAAAGCCTTTTTTTAAAATAAATAATAACGAAAACGAATTTTGGCGTCAACGGAAAAAACCTGGAGATAAGGCTATACCTTTGATTCTCTTTCAATTGAACCCCAATATAATTCCTCTTATGCTGTTTTTCAAATCATTTCTCTTGAGGAGGTACAAATGCCACGAAAAATCATACAACCAAAAGGCCTATGGGACCCTCGGCCCCGGTTTGCTCAGGTTGTGAGGATTGGCAACCAAATTTATATCGCTGGCCAGACAGCGGTTGATGAAAACGGGAACGTCGTGGGAAAAGATGACATCGAGGCTCAGACCCGACAGGTATTCCAAAATCTCCAAAAATGTTTGGAAGCCGTTGGCGCAAAGTTTGATCAGGTGGTGAAACTGAATATCTATTCTACGGATCTCGATGCCCACCTGGGATTCATCACGAAGGTCCGAAAAGAATATTTCCCTAAAGAGCCTGTAGCCAGCACAACCGTCCAGGTTGCTCGCCTGGTCCACCCGCACTGGCTTATTGAGGTCGAGGCCATCGCGGTTCTGGAATAACCTTTCTGGTTGCTCTTTAAGGGGTTACAAGGCGCGAAGCTCCATCAGCCTATTCCTTCGAACTCTTCAGACTACTTACCCTGCCCCCTTGTTCCAAGGAAATTATTTCTTGACAGGAACTGGGGAAAAGCCTATGATGTCGCTGTAAGTTGCAAAGAGTTTTGGTTTGGAACAAAAACAAGCCGCAAGGCTCTCGAAGCTTATGCGGCTTTTTTATTAGTCCAACCCCGGCGCTTGCACCTTATAGAAACGAAAATGAAAGGAGGTGAAACGGGATGCCTAAGGGTAAAGTTAAATGGTTTAATGAGCAAAAGGGGTTTGGATTTATATCCCAAGATGGTGGCGATGATCTATTCGTGCACTTCTCATCCATTAAACAAGAAGGTTTTAAGGTTCTTCATGAAGGGGACGAGGTCGAGTTCGAAATCGCCCAGGGAAAGAAGGGCCTGCAGGCCATTGATGTGGTAAAGTGCTAAGGATTCGGAATTCCGATTATCAGACCCCGGGTCGGTAAAAGCCCGGGGTCTCGTCCAGCCAAAGAATTTCCTTGCCTGATTGATTCCAACTCACGGGGAGAACCAATGAACACCAAAATCTATGTGGGAAACATTCCCTTCCAGACAACAGAAACCGACCTCCAGACTCATTTTTCGCAGGCCGGAGACGTCGTCTCGGTTAAGATCTTAAAGGATCATCAGACCGGCCATTCCCGGGGATTTGCTTTCGTGGAAATGTCCACCCGCCGGGAAGCTCAGAAAGCAATTTCCATGCTGAACAAAAGAAGTTTTATGGAAAAAGAGCTGCTGGTAAAAGAGGCCAGGGTCCGCCGCGGTTTCCGGAGCCGGAGCTGGTAGAAATCTTGTATTTGTAAAACGAGGGAGAATTTTTCATGGAAGGTTTGATGGAGTCCCAGACCCGGAAGGCAGGGAGAAGACGCAGGCTCAGGATTATCATCCCGGGCTACCCCGCGTTCAACATCTATTCCCGGATCGCCCGGATTACCACCGCCCTGGGGCCGGTGAGTGTAGCCACCAGCGCCCGGGAGATGGAAGGATGGGATGTCGAGGTCATTGATGAAAACAATTACCAGAGATCGGGGCCGGTAAATGATTCAGGTCGGCCGGACCATGAGGCCCTTCAGCAATTGAGGCCGGCTGATGTCGTGGGGTTCTACGGAGGATTGACCAGTACCATACCCCAGCTGTACGAGCTCGCTCGGTTTTACCAGGAGCGCTCCGTTCCGACCATTGCCGGCGGGCAGCACTTCGTCGAAGAAAACATCACCGAAGCCCTCCATAACGGGGTCGACGTAGTGGTAAGGGGAGAAGCGGAAGAGACCATCAAGGAAATCCTTCAAGCTTTTGAAGGCCGACGGGCCAAAAGGGATATTGCGGGCATCGCTTACCTGGATGGCGATCAGTTGATCATGACCCAGGAAAGGAAGCCCCTGGACGACTTCGATAAGTTCCCTCTTCCTGATTTTTCTTTAGTCCGCTATGCCAGGATGAAATTCTATCCCGTCGGACGAGTCCGGGGCTGCGGAATGGATTGTGAGTTTTGTACCGTCAAGGGAAAACCCCGCTATGCCAGCGGGGAGCGTCTGGTGGAGCAAATCGCGTCTCTTTTCGAAACCCGGGGAGCGAAACGTTTTTTTATTGTTGATGACCTTTTTGGCCAGGACCGGCGGGAAACGATCCGACTCTGTAACCTTCTCCGGGATTACCAGCGGAAGGCCGGGGTCCAATTTAAAATAACGGTTCAGATCCGTCTGGACAAAGGCAAGGACACCGAACTGCTCCATAGCATGCACGAGGCCGGAATCCATCAGGTGGCTATAGGCTTCGAATCCCCCATCGGGGAGGAACTGAAAGCCATGGACAAGCGGCTGAAACCCGAAGACATGATTGCCTTGTCCCGATTGTTCATCAAGGCTGGCTTTTTTATCCATGGAATGTTCATTTTCGGCTATCCCCTTGCGGAAGGAGTAAACTTTTCCATGCCGGCCGAGGAGCGGATACGAAGATTCAAAAAATTTATCAAGCAGGCTCGGCTGGACACGGTTCAGGTTCTGCTTCCCGCCCCGCTGCCCGGCACGGAGCTGACTCGCAGGTTAAGGCAACAGAACAGAATCTTCCCCCAAGATCTTGTCGGGTGGGAATATTATGACGGGAACTTCCCCCTCTTTGTTCCCGACGCCCCACTTACTCCGGAAGAAATGCAACCCTCGTCGCATCGGATCATGGGACGCGTGTATCGATTCAGATATATGTTCCACATCGGTTTACACTTTCTCTGGTTCCCGATCTTTTTCCTTTATCTCCCCAATCTTAAGGCAGGATGGGAAAAATGGTACCGGATCTGGAATGACCAGGTGACGCGGTTTGGGGGGTGGCTGATCATGCGCAGGTGGTATGCCGAGTTCAAGAAAGATGCCTTTCCCCGCAAGCTGGCCGCAGCCAAAAAAATTCTGGCCCGCTCATTCCCTGGCCCCGTGGAAACCGGACTATCCAATGGACTTCATTTAGCAACTGAGGGCACAGAGGAAAAGACCGTTCGTAGTGGAAAATAGCTTTGTTTGGCCCCATGGGTCTCGGTTGCTTTTTGGGGTCATCTTTGACCTTCCTCACTTTTTGCCTATATAATTCCCTTTCGTTCGCCCCCCTTCTTGGTCAAATCCATGCTACCCTTTCTTTCATTTTCTTGGAAAAGAAAGCCACGGTATTTTAAGAGTGGCTTCTGAATGGACAGGAAACTCAACCTTCTTACCGGCGACCCTCCTCCACGGCGTGGCAGGCCACCAGACTTTCCTTGGATGACCTCGGAAGGGGCGCCTCCATTTGACATCGATCATAGGCAGCCGGACAGCGGGGGTGAAAGGCGCATCCGGAAGGCGGATGGATGGGATTGGGCACTTCGCCGGTCACCGGTTGGCGCCTGCGGCCGGAGAGGTTCAGGTCGGGGATGGTGTCGAGCAGCAAGCGGGTATAAGGATGCTGAGGTTGGCTGAAGAGGATGCGCTTGGGGGCCACCTCGCACAGACGGCCCAGGTACATGACCCCCACATGATCCGAAATGTGATGGACCACCGCCAGGTTGTGACTGATGAATAGATACGTGAGTCCCAGGCGGGTCTGGAGCTCTTTCATCAGGTTCAGAATCTGGGCTTGGACCGAAACATCCAGGGAGGAAGTGGGCTCATCGCAGACGAGAAAATCGGGATTACTGGAGATGGCCCGAGCGATGGAGATGCGCTGGCGTTGTCCTCCGCTGAACTCATGGGGGTATTTTTCCCCATCGCTGGGCGATAGACCGACCTGCAGGAGCAGCCCGGAGACCCGCTCGCGAAGCTCGGAGTGATTCTTGGCGAGGTGAAAAGCTTTCATCGGCTCGGCAATGATGTCGCGGACCCGCCAGCGGGGGTCCAGGCTGGCATAGGGGTCCTGAAAAATCATCTGCATGCGGGTATGCGCCTCCGGTGAAGAACGGACCGAAGGATCCTCCAGACTCTTCCCTTTGAAAAGAATCTCCCCGGAGGTCGGGGCATAGAGGCCTACAATCACTCGCGCCACGGTCGATTTCCCGCAGCCGGACTCCCCGACCAGGGCGAAGGTCTGGCCCCGTTGGATTTCCAAACTGACCCCGTCGACGGCTTTCAGGATGGGTGGGGACTGGCGGCCGAAGATTCGTCCGAGCCAGGGCACCGAGAGGGCGAAGTATTTCGAGAGTCCCTGCACTTTGAGGAGCGGAGGGGAGGTTGAGGGATTCGTCAGCGCATCAGCCATGTTGATCCGTCCTCGCAAATTTCCAGCAGGAAGCGACCTGGTCGGGGTTCCCGGTGGGCATTAAATCGGGACGTTCCCCCTGACAGCGATCGAAAGCCTCCGGGCACCGGGGATGGAAAGGGCAGCCTGGCGGTATTTCCTGAAGCCGGGGCATGGCCCCGCGGATATGAGAGAGTTGATCTTTTTCTTGGCCAACCTTGGGAATGGAATCCATCAGGCCGACAGTATAGGGGTGCTTGGGGCTTTTCACCACATCGCGCAAAGGGCCGACCTCCGCGATCCGGCCGGCGTACATGACCGCCACCCGGTCGGACATTTCGGCGATGACGCCCATATCGTGGGTGATCAGCATGATCGCCGTGCGGTGTTCATGGCACAATCGTCTGAGGAGAGCGATGATCTGGGCTTGGATCGACACGTCGAGAGCCGTGGTCGGTTCGTCGGCGATGATGAGACGGGGGTTGGCGCAGATGGCCAGGGCGATCACCACCCGCTGACGCATTCCTCCGGAGAACTCATGAGGGTAGGATTCGAGCCGCCTTTCCGCGGCCGGAATTCCCACCTCATTCAATAGATCTATGGCCCGAGCCCGTGCTTGCGCGGGAGAAAGGTCCGTATGGGTGGTAAGGGTCTCGATGAGCTGCTGGCCGATGGAGTAAAGAGGGTTCAAGCTGGTCAGGGGGTCTTGAAAAATCGCCCCGATCTTCGCGCCCCGGATCCGGCGCATCGCCTCCTGGGGCAGGCCGTTGATCTGTCGCCCTTCGAACCGGATGTTCCCCTTGGCGATCCGTCCCGGCGGTTCCAGGAGGCCAATGATTCCCGCCCCGGTGACCGATTTTCCCGCGCCCGACTCGCCCACGACTCCCAGGACTTCCCCCTCCTCGATGGAGAAAGAGATGTCGTCCACGGCCACCAAAACTCCGCGTCGGGTGGAAAATTCAATTCGCAATCGTTCGACTTCGAGCAAAGCGGCCATCGACCTACCGCAATTTAGGGTTGAAGGTATCCCGCAGCCAGTCCCCGATCAGATTGACCGAGAGCACCAACACGACCAGCGCCAGGGCGGGGAAAATTGTGATCCACCACTCTCCGGAAAACAGAAACTCATTTCCAATCCGAATCAGCGTTCCCAGGGAGGGGGTCGTGGGAGGCACCCCCACCCCGAGGAAGGAAAGGGTCGCTTCGATGATGATCGCCAGCGGGATGCCGATGGTGGCCAGGACCAGGGTGGGCCCCATGACGTTGGGAATGATGTGCCGGACCATGATCGCCACCGGATGCACGCCGATAACCCGGGAGGCCGCGATGTACTCCTTGTTTCTCTCCACCATGGCCCCGCTGCGGGTCACCCGGGCATACTGCGGCCACGCGGCGATGCCGATGGAGAAGACCAGGACATAAATGACCAGGCTTTCCTGCAGCTCGCGCATGAGCGAGGCCCGAGCTACTCCGTTGATCAGCAGGGCGATCAGGATCGGAGGAACGGTCAGCTGGGCATCCGCCAGGCGCATGATCAGCGAATCCAGCCAGCCTCCGATGTAACCGCTCAGGGTCCCCAGGGTGACTCCGATCAGCATGGCCAGCAGAACCGAGAGAAACCCCACCAGGAGGGATATCCGGTTGCCGAACATGATGGTGGACAGGATATCCCGTCCCTGGTCATCGGTTCCGAGGGGATAGGTCCACTGCCCGCCGCTGACCCAGATCGGCGGGGTAAAGGCGTCGGTGAGGGTCAGACTGCTCGGGTTGAAGGGATCGTGGACCGTAAGCCAGGGGGCAAACACGGAAGTAATGATGATGAACAGAGTGATGAAGGCCGCCAGCATGATCACCCAGGAACGGGTAAAGCTGTAAAAAATGTCGTGGTCCATCACTCTTTTCAACCAGCCCATAAATCCCCGATAATTTCAGATATCCGACCGCAGACAAACGTATTCAGTATTATTTGCCTTTTGCCTTGTACCTTGAGCCTTGTGCCTTTTTTTATCCGGCTACCCGCCTTTCGATCCGCAACCGCGGGTCCACGACAAAATAGAGCAAATCCACGATCAGGTTGATGATGACGAAAAACAGGGCTACCAGAGTCATATAGGCGACCATGATCGGGATGTCGGCAAAGAGCACCGCCTGGATGAATAAAAACCCCATTCCCGGCCACTGGAAGACCGTCTCGGTGATGATGGAAAAGGCGACCAGCGACCCCACCTGGAGGCCGGTCACGGTGATGACCGGGATGAGGGTGTTCTTGAGGGCGTGACCGAAGTGAACCGCCCGGTTGGTGAGTCCCCGGGCCCGGGCAAACTTAATGTAGTCGGTCCGCAGCACCTCCAGCATCTCGGACCGGACGATCCGCAGAATCAGGGTCAACTGATAAAGGCAGAGCGTGACCGATGGCAGGATGAGGGCCTTCCATCCGGTGGCGGTGAGAAAACCGGTGGTCCAGAACCCTGCCTTCACCACCGTTCCCCGTCCGTAAGATGGAAGCACGTTGAAGGTGACCGAAAAAATATAAATCAGCAGGATCCCGGTGACGAACGTCGGCAGGGACACCCCGACCAGGGAAGTGGAGAGGATCACCCGGCTTACCCAGTTATCCCGGTGCAGGCCGGTGTAAACGCCGCATGGGATCCCCACGCTCAGCGCCAGTATGGCCGAGATGAGGACGAGCTCCAGGGTTGCCGGAAGCCTTTCCTGGAGCAGGACCTTGACCGGTCTCTGCTGTCGATAAGAGATTCCGAAATCGCCCTTGACCGCCCGGTTTACAAAACGTCCGAACTGGAACACAATCGGGTCGTTCAGCCCCAGCTCCTGCCGCAGGGCGGCCCGGTCCGCGATGGTAGCCTCCTGGCCGACCATGTTGTTCACCGGGTCCCCCACATAGTTGGACAGGACGAAGCAGACGAAGGCCACGAAGAGCATCACGAGGATCGACTGCAGGAAGCGTTTTAAAACGTAGGAAAACATAACTTTTCAAGCCGTAGGGGCACGATGCCTCGTGCCCCTACATGTTCATCGTGATTCTCCCGCAGGGAGCGAATGTACCACGCCCGGCCGAGGAAAAGCCCGGGGATTGATTAGGGCTATTTCAATTTGGCCCAGCAGAACTGCGGCTGGTCGTCGGGCTGCATGGGCATCTCCAGTTTCTTGTTCATCGCCCAGACGATCACTTGGTGGTGGAGGGGAAGATAGATCACATCGTCGGTCAGTTTCTTCCAGACCTCGGCGATCATGGCATCGCGTTTGGCCTTGTCCATCTCCACGCTCATGGCCTGGGTCAGCTCCTCCACCCGCGGATCGCTGTAGCCCGATCCGTTCCAGGGACCGTCTTTAATCGTGAGATAGGTGAAGACGTAGTGGGAGTCCACCGTGGCCACGCCCCAGCCCAGCATGTAGAAATCGGAGGTCCGGTTGGTGATTTTGGGCATATGAAGGGTCTTGGACTGGGCATCCAGGTTCACCTTGATGCCCACCTTGCCCATCATCCCCACCACCGCCTGGCAGATCTTCTCGTCGTTGTTGTAACGGTTGTTGGGACAATCCAGTTTGACTTCAAAGCCGTTGGGATATCCGGCTTCG